>ERZ889078.3413-NODE-3413-length-10516-cov-11.198069_pt1 | contig 10516 bp, 6 predicted proteins | sample MGYA00521266_ERZ889078 | MGnify/ENA primary metagenome ERZ889078 (study PRJEB32303, sample SAMEA104408618) | aquatic metagenome | biome: Brackish water; feature: Pelagic; material: water | place: Baltic Sea | collected 2014-06-16T06:34:00 | depth 76,534 m ... | reverse complement strand
TCGTGGCCCGGTCGTGGCCCGGTCGTGGCCCGGTCGTGGCCCGGTCGTGGCCCCGTCGTGGCCCTGGCCGTCGTCGCCGGAGAGCCGCACCCAATTCATGCGCTGGGTGCGCCGGAACGGCTCGGCGTCCCGGACCTGCTGGATGCTGCTGTTCGGTCGCTGATTTTTTCGTGGTGGACGAAACGATGACCAAGGCCCACACAGTCGCCCCCGTGTCGAGGCGAACTCGACATAGTCGCTGATCGGAGCGATCTTCCAACGTCTCGGAATGCATGGTCATCATGCTCTCCTGGGCCTGCCAGACGACAGGGTTTTCGCTGGTGGAGACGACAAAGAAGGGGCGTAGAAACACGGTCCCGCTCGCGGGCAGGCGACGTCCGGTATCTCTGAGCCGGCCGCTGCGCGTCGGATCGCCTTCGGTGTGGTCGAGTCTGGCGAGGCGCTGTGCTCAGCTGGAAATAGCCGCCCTACGACGAACAGCCACAACGCCGCCGTCAACGCGATCCCTGCCAGCAACGTGACGGCGTGGCCGCGGACGCTGCTACTCGTGCCGGACATGTGCAGCTCCAGGTCATCGTGCGATGAATTCTCAGGATCGAACGACGAGATGAGTCGCCACTATCAGGCCAGCGGCCACGGGTGGCGAGCGTGATTTCACCCTCCAGCGGCCCCCCCAGCCGACGGATTCGCGGCAGTCCTTGTTCACGATTGTCGGCTTGAATTCCGCAAAGACATCGCTAGATTTCTGCCAATGGAGGTGACTTTGATGAACGACTTCGTGAAACGCCGGCGGCGCCATCTCGACGCGCGCGGCATCGCGCAACACGTGGCGACGGCCGCAATCTTGGCGATGTTGGCCCTAGGCTGCGCGGTTGAAGGCGTCGATGGGGGCAGCGCCGTCATTGTGGCCGGGACGCCAGCGACGGTTGAGACCATCAACACCTGCGTCGCCGGCGGCGTTCTGCTCAAGGGGGGATACAGCGGCGACATCAAGCTGCTTTGTGACAAGTACCTCATAGACGGCGGCGTGGTCTTCAAGAAGGGCTCCGTCAGCATCGCCGCCGGCACCACCTTTGTCGTCGCAGACGGCGGCTCGCTGTGGATCGAGAGTGACTCGGCCATCGTGGCGAAGGGCACCAAAGACAAGCCGATCGTCATTCGTGGCGACAAGACGGCGATGGGGTTGTGGAAGGTCTTCGCGATCGAATCGGCCGATCCCGACAACGCCCTGCACTTCGTCGAGGTGCGCGGTGCGGGCAGCGCGACGCACTACACGACGGCGAAAGCGGGTCTCTATCTCAAGAACAAGGCGAAGCTGAACCTCGCCAACTGCACGTTCGCCGACAACGGCGGCAGCCACGTGTACGTCGAGAACGACGTGACGTTGACGGGGTTTCTGACCAACACCTTCGGCCCACAGGACCTCGCCGCGATGACGGTCTACACGCAGTCCGCTGGCGCGCTCGACGCTGGCTCGGACTTCGGTCCGGACGGCAACGTTGTGGTGGTGCAAGGCAAGTCCGCTGAAGGCGACGCCACCTGGGCAGCGCTCAATCGGCCGCGGCTGCTCTCGGGTAACCATGTGTGGAAGACGGGTAAGCTGACCATCGCCGCCGGCGCGAAGCTGAGCATGGACGCGGGCGCGACGTTCTGGATTGAGGATGTCGCGGCCATCGAGATCGCCGGCACCAAAGACAAGCCGGTGATGATGACGGGTAAGAAGGACTCGCCTGGTTATTGGCGGGCCTTTGCCATCGCGTCCACCGATCCGACCAACAAGATCTCGTACCTCCAACTCGCCCACGGCGCCAGCGATTCGTATTACACCGAGCGCGCTGCAGGCCTGTATTTGAAGGGTAAAGCGAAGGTGAGCGTCGACCACAGCAGCTTCACCGACACGGCCGGCTACGGCGTCGCGGTCGAAAACGGCGCCACGTTGACGGGCTTCGACACCAACGCCTTCAGCGGCAACAAAAGCGCCAGCCTGTACATCACGACGACGGGCGTGGCCATGCTGGACAGCGCCACCAACTACGGCAAAGACGGCGCCGCGGATGCCTTCATTGAGGTGAAAGGCATCGGCGCGCTCGAGGGCGGCACGTGGCCGAAGACCAATCAGCCGCTCCGTCTTCTGGGCAACCACGAGCTGAAGAAGGGCGACTTCATCTTCGCGGCGGGGGTGCACTTGCAGCTCGACACGGGCGCGTCTCTGTGGCTGAGCGAAGGCGCCTCCCTCGTCGCCAAGGGTACGAAGGAGGCGCCGATCGTGATCGAGGGGCGCAAGGCCAGCGCTGCGTATTGGAAGACGTTTGGTGTCGAGTCGAGTGACCCCGGCAACAGCCTCAGCTACGTGCAGCTTCGACATGCAGGCAGCGACACCCACTACACGTCGGCGAAGGCTGGGCTCTACCTCAAGGGCAAGGCCAAGATGAAGCTCGATAAGTGCACGTTCAGCGATAACGGCGAGACCGACCTCGTCGTGGAGAAAGGCGCGACGGTGGACCCGGCCGACCCGACGACGGCGAACACCTTCGCCGGCAAGGTTGTGCTCAAGTAGGCCGTCATGTCTTACCGAACCCGCACGTGCCGCACACGGGGCCTCATGTGCATGTGACGAAGTCGCCGCTGGCCGTCTGCGCCAAGACGAACATTGGCTGCGAATACCACAATCGTGCTGAAAACCCGGGTTTGTCGCGCAGGAGACGACTAGAGACCCTGGACCGCTACGGGCTTCCCGTTGTTGGTCTTGGTGCCATCGCCCAGCTGTCCATCGTAGTTGTCGCCCCAGCAAGCGACGCCGCCACCCGTCGCGGTCACACAGCCATGCCACGTGCCCCACGAGACGCTGGTCGACGACGAGGTCACGGTCGACACGCCGTATTTCCCCCAGCACACCACCGCGTTTGACTTCGTGTGGGCGCACGCCCTGTCTTGATCGATGGAGACGCCGTCGGCTCCCGTGACCGCGGTGACCTGCACTGGCGTGGACCGGTCGGTGGTCGTGCCATCGCCGAGCTGCCCGTATTTGTTGAGGCCCCAGCACGACACGCCGCCATCCGCTCGCACCGCGCAGAAGGACGAGCCATAGGCGCCAACAGCGACAACCGACGTCAAGCCCTTCACGGACTTCGGCGCGAGGGTGGCGACGTTGGTTCCGTTCGCGATCGATTTGCTTGTGCAGCCGAGCTGTGGCGAGCAATAGGCGCTGAGGCACGGGTTGCTGAGCGGCGCGCAGACCACCGGAGTTCCAGCTTCGCAGCTCTTGTTCGCGCACGAATCTCCCGAGGTGCACTTATTATTGTCGCTTCAGCTGCCGCCGCTGATCGTGGCGTAGACACCGCCCACGCCAGCTTTGCAGCTGTCCGATGTGCAGACGTTGCCGTCGTTGCAGCTGATCGCGACGCCCTTGCAGGAGCCGCCGCTGCAGGCGTCAGCCTGCGTGCAAGGGTCGCCGTCATTGCATGCGCCGGAGGACAATGGCGCGGACTTGCAGGAGCCGCCAGCGCAGCTATCCGATGTGCAAACGTCGCCGTCCGAACAGCTCTTCGCCGTGCCTTTGCACTGGCCAGCCTGGCACTCGTCGTTGGTCGTGCAGGGATCGCCCTCGCCGCAAGAACCGCCAGTTTTCGGGCTGTAAGCGCAGCCGCTACCGCTGGCGCATGTGTCTTGTGTGCACGGTTTACCGTCGTCGCAGACCGGCGCGGGATCACCGACGCACTTGCCGGATTGGCAGGAGTCGTTGGTCGTGCAGGCGTTGCTGTCGTCGCAAGGTTTGCCGGTGTCGCTGAACGAGCAAGTGACGGGGCCCGTGTCAGATGTGCCCGTGTCGAGCGTGCCTGCGTCGGGAGCGCCTGCGTCGGGAGTGCTGGTGTCGGGACCGCCTGCGTCCGGTGAGCTGGTGTCAGGCGTGCCGGTGTCGGTTGTGCTGGTGTCGGTTGTGCTGGTGTCGGTTGTGCTGGTGTCGGTTGTGCTGGTGTCGGGTGTGTTCGCGTCTGGTGTGCCGGTGTCTGTTGATCCCGCGTCCGATCCGTCCGCTGTCGGCACGTCTGCCGCGCCGCCATCCACCGTTACGTCCTTCTCGCTCAGCGCGTCGGTGCGGTCGCTGTCGGACCCGACCGTGTCCGCTGGCGAGGCGTCGTCCACACCATCATCCGCTCGCGGCATTTGAGATGGGTGTTGATAGCGAAACTCGGCGTCCGGCACCCGCTCGGCACAACCCGCGATCAGCGGCGTCACGAGTACGACGACGGCGCGCAGCGCGGCCTCCAGAGTTCGGGATCGGGTCATTCGAAACACGCTAAAACCTCACGATCATGCGGGCGCCGCGCCCATCGAGCCGCGGCAGCAAGGCCACACGCGAGGTGGCCGGCGAGTGTCCAAGCGGCCATCCGCCCACGCCTGCAGCGATCACGCCGGCACCGAGCAGCGCGCCACTCCGTCCCGACCCGCATCGCGTCGGCACGGCCAGCGGTGTCGAACTCCGTCACAGACGCGCCGGCGCCACCACCACGCGCCGTCATCACTCGCTTTCGCTCTTGCCGGACGCGTTGACGTCCGGAATCCGCCACCGAAAGTCGCAATGGCTCGCGCCCCCAGCGATGGTTTGGCTCCGTTCAAGGCGCGCGCCCCATCTCTCGGCGAGTGGATAGTCCAGATCACACCACGAGGCCACGCACAGCTCGCTGAGGTCGTGGGCACGGAAGTGCTCGGCGACGGGGCAGCGGCGCACGTCAAACGCGACGACGTCGTCAGCGGCGGCGACGTCCACCATGTCGTAGGCGGGCGCCGTGAATGGAAAGCGTCGGAACAGGTCTGTCGCGCGCTTGACGCGATCGCGCGTCGACCCACGCCCAATCGCGGACAGGGCGGTGGGAAAGATCGCCAACTTCTCGTAGACCCGCTCGGTGACGCCAGCGGTCAGCGAACGCGCCTCGGCCTCAGGAACCTCATGGCTGAGGAGCGCGCGGTACAATCCGATCGTCAGCGCGGCGAAGTGCACCATCGTCCGACCGCCGACGGTCGCCTCCAACGAGAGCGTCGGGCGCTGGGTGTCATAGCTGTCGAAGGCCTCATCGAGGATGGCTCGGATCTCCGCGCCCTCGAACCGAGCCGCCAGCTCGTGGCGTGCCGCCAACGTGAGGGCGGGTTTGAGCAGGCGTAGGGTGTTCATGGCTTCCTCCAGGTCGGCATCGTGGGCTCGCGGGCTCGTGCGTGCATGCGTTCACCCTTATCCGGCGAGCGCAGCGTCACCGGTGACATCGACGCGCTTCTCGTCTACCCGCAGAAGATCGCTCGGCGGCGAAGCGCACGAGAGACCCACTAAAAGCGGCCGACTATTGGGGGCGAATGGGTCCCGTGCACGTCAACCATCGCGCCCGTCGTCGCTTGAAGATCCGAACTTGGTCGCCGCCGCAACCGAGGGTGCGCGCGCAGCATCATCCTGGTCCGAATCCAGGCCTGCGCCGAACAGCCGCACAAGCTCGCCCTTCTCGATGGTCTCCTTGTCGAGCAGGACTTCGACCAGCGTGTCGAGCTCCGACAGATGGGCCTCGAGCAGCGCGCTGGCCTCAGTGAGCGCCGTAGCTAGAATCACGCGCGCTTCATCTTCGATGGCGTGGGTCGTCGCGTCGCTCGCGCCGCCGTCGGTCGCGATCCGCTGGCCGAGGAACGGATGGACGACATCGTACTCGTAGTACACGGGCCCGAAGCGCTCGCTCATCCCGTATTGGGCGACCATCTTCGACGCGAGCTTTGTGGCCTCCTTCAGGTCGTTCTCCGCGCCGGTCGAGGCGCTCTGAAACACGAGGCGCTCCGCCGCGTAGCCGCCCATCAACACGCGCAGGCGAGCCCACAGCTGCGGCTCGGTCAGGATGTGGCGATCATCCGCAGGCGTCTGCTGCGTCACCCCCAACGCCATCCCGCGCGGGATGATGCTGACCCGATGCAGTGACTCCGCGTGAGGCGAGAACGCGGCCGCCACGGCGTGCCCAGACTCATGCACCGCGACCCGCTTCTTCTCTTCGGCGCCGAGCTTGGCCTCGCTCGCATCGCCGAGGACGATCTTGTCGTAGGCTTCCGCGAAGTCAGGGGCTTCGATGGCGTCCGCGCTGCGCCGCGTGGCGTGGAGGGCCGCTTCGTTGACCAGGTTTGCGAGGTCGGCGCCAGAGAACCCGGGCGTGTTCCTGGAGATGCTGTCGAGGTCCACATCGGCGCCAAGGGGCTTGTTCTTGGCGTGGACATCGAGAATCGCGCGGCGTGCGGCGACCTCGGGTCGGTCGATGATGACTCGGCGATCGAAGCGCCCCGGCCGGAGCAGCGCCGGATCCAAGACGTCCGGCCGATTCGTGGCCGCCAAGACGACCGCGAGATCGTTGCGGTTGAACCCATCCATCTCCGAGAGCAACTGATTGAGCGTCTGTTCCCGCTCATCGTTGCCACCCCCGAGGCCAGCACCGCGAGCGCGACCCACCGCGTCGATTTCATCGATGAAGATGATCGCCGGCGCGTTCTTTTTCGCCTCTTGGAACAGCTCTCGTACGCGGGCGGCGCCGACGCCGACGAACATCTCGATGAACTCGGACGCGCTGATGCTGTAGAACGGAACGCCCGATTCTCCGGCCACGGCGCGCGCCAGCAGCGTCTTACCCGTGCCGGGAGGACCGACGAGCAGGACGCCGCGCGGCACCTTACCGCCGAGGCGCTGGAATCTTTCGGGTTCCTTCAGAAAGGCGACGATCTCCATGAGATCGCGCTTGGCGGCCGTGAGGCCTGCGACGTCGTCGAACGTCACCCCCACCGCCGCGCTCTTCTCGAACTTGCGGTTCTTGGTCTTCAGGATCCCCGCTAGCGGCCCGCCGCCAGCCATCATCTTCTGGGCGTTCCTAGACATCCACACCCATACGCCGATGATCAGCAGCCAGGGCAGCACGTTCATGAGCAGCTGAATCGCGAAGGGCCGCTGCTCGCTGGCGACGCGGATGCGGACGCCCTTGCTGCGCAGCAGCGGCAAGAGCGCGTCATCGCGATCCGGTCGGATGGTATGGAACGTGCTGACGGATTGACCTTTGACGGTCTCCGGCGCCCTGAGCTTGCCTTGGAGCCTGGCCCCCTCGAAGACGACCGATTCGATTTTGGCGGCTTCGACCCAGACGTAGAAGACTGAGTAGTCGACCACGGAGTGCGTCCCGTCCTTGGCGTTGGACCGCCACAGCCACATACCGGTCAGCATGACCGCGAGCACGACCAGCATCGGCCACGAGAAGCGTGAGCGCGGTGTCATCCCAGGCGTGGACCCGGTTGGCGTCTGATCACCACCCGGTGGCGGATTTGGAACTGCCGGCGGCATTGGTTCTCTTGGTCACCGCGCCTCGCGAGCCGCGCGGTGTCCTGGGGATACGCCGCATGAGTCCAGTTCCACGCCGACGCCTTCCAAGTGGCTGCCACAACCTATGCTGGGCGACGTCGATAGCGCGGAATTACACGGAGGCGCCGCCTCAGGGATCAACCCGCACCACGCGTTTGCCGACGCGGTCGATGGCGTACAGCTTGCGGTCAGGACCCACCGTCAACCCAACCAACGCACCCGGCTTGAAGCCGGTGTTGAGCGTGGCCACCTGCATGCCGAACTCGCCGTTGGCGCCGGGCCCGTCGATCTTCCAGGCCGTGATGACGCCCGTCTCCGCGTCGCCGACGTAGAGCACGCCGCGGTCGAGCGCCAAACCGCTGGGCATCTTCAGCCCGGTCGCCTTGAGCGTCTGCACCACCGGCGCTGAGTACGCCTTCAACGTGCCGTCGCCCATGAACGCCGGGATGTTCTTCGTGGCGACGCTGTTGCGGCTATCGAGGCGGATCACGCGACCGTTGCCCGAGTCCGCCACGTAGAGCCACGAGCTCGCAGAATCGTACACGAGGTTACTCGGCACGTTGGCGACGCGTTTGACCGACAAGCCCAGAAAACGGCGCTTTTCGCCGTCTGAGTGGTCGTCGCAGCCGGGGCAGTGCGGCTTGTTGAAGTCGACCCAGTCGATCGCGCTGTCGTAGCCGTTGAACGTGTAGTAGCCGGTGCCGCCGGTCGACGCCATGCCCATGCAGTACGGCGAGGAGTGCAACATGTCCCAATGCACGGCGTGTGCGCTGTTGACGCTGGTGTAGTCGTTGTAGTTGGACGGCCACTGCACCGGTCCCATGAAGTTGTTGGGCTTAGCCTGCCCGCCGTAGTCGTTTCGGCTGTCTCCGCACGTGCCAAACGACGGCTCATCGGAGAACGAGATCGCCATGACCTTCTCCATGAAGTGCTGCGAGAAATCCCGGATGATGTTGTGGCTCTGGGCTTCCTTGCCGGGTCCAAAGATGACGATGAACGAGTCGGTGGGGGCGTCGACGACCCACAGCTGATTGGGATCCAGCGTGCTGAACGCCAGATCGGAGGGCGCCGACATGCCGTCGCTGAGGATCTCCGTGATCTTGGCCTTGTTGGTCGCGGGGTCGTTCGTGCCGATGAGCTTGCCAGCTTCCAACGGGCATCGCCCCATGGCGCAGAGGCCAGCCGTGCAGTCCGTGTCCTGAGTGCAGACTTCGCCGATGGCGCAGGTGCCGCAGGTGCCGCCGCAGCACGCGCCGCCCTCACAGTCGGCCCCCAGGCTGCAGGTCGCGCCGAGTTTGCAGGGACCGCAGGTGCCGCCGCAGTCCACGCTGGCTTCCGTACCGTTCTTGACCTTGTCGTCGCATGTCGCCGCGGCGCACACCCCGTCGGCGCAGATCCCACTGCCGCACTCACTCGCGCCGTGGCATCGCGCTGCCGCTGCCCCCGCGGTCACTGAGCACGCGCCATAGACGCAGGTGAGGTTGGCGCCGCACGCATCCGCTGCGCAGCACGCTGCGCCTGCGCCGCCGCCCGTGCCGCACGCCGCGGTCAGCGTCGCGGAGTAGGTCGTCGTGTCGCCGTCGACGGTGACGTTCACATCCACCGTGTGCGCGCCCACGCCCGGGAGCACGAGCTTGTCGGTCACAAAGACCCCAGCCTCGGTCCTCGCCACGGTGAAGCTTTTGCCTCCGACCACCACTTTCACAGCGGCGCCGCTGCTGTCCGCGCCGCTGAGGGTGACCTTGAGCGTGATCGGCTTGTCCGGGATCGGCGCGCTGGGGGTCGTCTCAAGCGCGACGCCAAACGACGGGCCAGAAGCGCAACCGCCCAAGGCACAAAGCGAGAGCACCGTCAGCGCGAGGATGAACACTGAGGCTGAAGGACGACATGAACCACTCATTGGGAGACTCCGGGGGGCCGCGCCGGGCCGGATGATTTGTGCGGGCGATTTGGGGTGCGGGCGACATGGGGTGCACGCGAATGCGGTGCGTACAATACACAAACAGGACCAGTTGCGGTCGACATACTCGAGCCGCCGTGACAAAGCCGCCGTTGCGTCGATGCAAACGCGGCAATTACGGGATGATAGATGGGTGGTCGGTGACGAGGTGGCCCCGCTCAACGAGCAATGCGTACGCGCCGTCGCGCGCCAGCAGCTCGGCGTGACTGCCCTGCTCGACGACGCGACCGGCTTGCAGCACGACGATGCGGTCGGCCCGACGAATCGTGGACAGGCGGTGCGCCACGACGACTACCGTCCGCCCGCTGAACACAGCGTCGAGCGCCTCCTGCACGTCCCGCTCCGTCAGCGAGTCGATGCTGGCCGTGGCCTCGTCCAAGATCACCATCGGCGGATCTGCGGCGAGCACACGCGCGATCGAGAGCAGCTGCCGCTCGCCCGCGCTGAGGTTGCCGCCGCTCTCTGTCAACTCAGCGTCCAGCCCACCCAGCCGCTCGATCCGGGCGCCGAGTCGCGACCGCTCAAGGGCGCTGTTCACCGCGTCGTCGTCGATCCCCGCCCGCCCTAGCGTGACGTTGTCACGGACGGTGCCCGAAAACAGCATCACGTCTTGCTGCACCACCCCAATCGCGCCGCGCAGGGTCGCGAGGTGCCAGTCCTCAACGGGCCGCGAATCGACCAGCAGCGTGCCGGGCGGCGAGACATACATCCGCGTCAGCAGCTTGCCGATCGTCGATTTGCCCGAGCCCGTGGGACCTACCAGCGCCACGACCTCTCCGGCGTCGACTCGCAGATCGATGCCATGCAGCACGTCTGATCCTTCGGGACGATAGCGAAAGTGCAGCCCGCGCAGCTCGATGGCGCCATGAATCGTCTCGGGTGCAAACGTGCCCTGGGGCGGCCGCTCGTCGACGTCCATCAGCTGAAAGATGCGCTCCAGGCTGGCCATGGCGCGCTCGATGGTCGCGACCTTGCCCGACAGCTCGCGAATGGGGATGAAGAGGCGCTGGATGTACTGGATGAAGGCAAAAAGCAGCCCCAGACTCACCAAACCCTCGAGATAGCGGCCGCTGCCATACCAGATGAGCAGGGCGATGCAGAGGCCGGCGACGCCGTCCATGATCGCGTAGAGAGAGGCGTCGTACCAGTTGGCGCGGTGGTAGGCGCGCAGGTAGCGGTAGTTGAGCGCCTTG
>ERZ889078.3411-NODE-3411-length-10519-cov-8.927370_pt1 | contig 10519 bp, 8 predicted proteins | sample MGYA00521266_ERZ889078 | MGnify/ENA primary metagenome ERZ889078 (study PRJEB32303, sample SAMEA104408618) | aquatic metagenome | biome: Brackish water; feature: Pelagic; material: water | place: Baltic Sea | collected 2014-06-16T06:34:00 | depth 76,534 m ... | reverse complement strand
CCACTAAAGAATACCTGACGCTCTGCTGCCAATTCCTTCTCTTTGGTTTTGAGCTCTGTGATATCATCTACAACGCCATCTATAAACAGACTTTTTCCCTCAGAATCTTTGACCAGGACAGATGAGACCCGTCCAGGGAAGACCGAGCCATCTTTTCTTTTAAGTATTATTTCTCTATTTCTAATGTTTCCCTGTGCTGTCAGTTCCTGCTGAATCTCAATTCTATCTGCTGGATCAGAATAGAAATCAATGATTGATACAGATTCAATCTCTGTCTTGTTCTTGTACCCGAACATCTTGATGAAGGCTGGATTCACATCAATAATGGAGGCAGATCCTTCCAGATTTGTGCGAAATACTGCAGTATTCAGATTATCCAGAATTGATGTTGTATTTCCATCGGCAAAGGTATGTTTTGACTTCATATGGGTCTCACTTTATGCAAATCCTGAAAAAGAATAATTAACGATCCTTGCATAAGATATTCAAGATAAGCGCTCAAGCGAGATTGAAGTGCCGTCCTGGCATCAAGAGACACAAAAGGAAAATCTAACTCGTGGAGGGGAAAATCATTCACATCTCTCAGAAATCACTTAGGTTACCAGCATGGAACCGCAAAAACTCATAAGATCATGGCCAGCCTTATGGCTGTGGATGCAACATCTGAATATACTGCTCAGTGGCTGTGAGTTGGGTCTCACCTATACCTATAGAAAAGGTCGTCTGGAAATTCAGTTCCTTGATGGGAAGAAAATCTTCCTCCTCTCATGGGAGAAAAAGGGTAATCAAGTGACGATCACGTCTTCCCAACTAGCTTCCCTCCCTCGAAAAAGAGTGGAGGTACTTCGCAACATCCCTTCTGGATCAATAGTCCGTAATATCTGCATTCACACACAAGATCGGCTATTGAGGATTGACCTGAACAGTAGCGATCAGCTCATTTTGGGAGCCTATCCAGGTGCCAGTAATGTTTACTACCTTTCAGATGGTGTACTCCAGGATAGCTTTCTAAAACAGGACGAATTCCCTGATGTTGATGAAAGTTGGCTATCTCCCACTGACCCGCTCCCTGGGTTAATTCCAGGCGAAAATGTAACCCCTGCCCACCTATCAGCAGCCAAAGATGGTTTATCAATTGATTGGGAAAATAATTCGATCAATTTTGGATCTGTAGCTGGTATTTCAGCAATGAATATCAGTGAATTTACCATTGATGTTTTGAAACACGGCTCCAAACCAAAGGAAACTACTGCTGCCTCTCTCCAGAAAATCGCGCGAACAGTATTGAAACGCTGGAAAGGCAAAGCTGGAAAAATTGAATCGGAATTGGTGGAAGCCAGGACGTGGCCGGAATTACAGCTGAAACTCCAGGCACTCCAAGTCGGACTGGCTATGGGAATGAAAAGCATTGATGGTCAGCTCACTATCCCGGCTGAGCTCTCACCAACAGAAAAAGAGCTAACTATCAAGATTGAGGACGATGTTCCTCTTAATCAAAGCATCGAGTCAACGGCAAAAAAAATCCGCAAATACCAGGGGAAACTGGACCTTTTGGAAAGCATACTCACTACTGTTCAAAGGGACATCCTGAGACTTGAACAACTTTTAGTTACTCCTGAAGATAAAGAACTACTGAGCTTCCTCCAGGAGCATGGTGAATCCCTTGATCGCTCTGGCAAGCAGCAAACAGATCGCAAACCCTATAAAAAGTATTCATCTCCTGGTGGGTTCGACATTCTGGTGGGTCGCAGTTCACAGGATAATGACACACTCACCTTTAAGGTTGCCAACAAGAATGACTGGTGGTTTCATGCAAGACAGGTGAGAGGATCTCATGTGATTCTCCGCACTGGCAACCAATCACCGCAACACAATGACATAGTTGCAGCAGCCGACCATGCCGCTCGGAATTCCAAGGCAAAACATTCAGGAGTTGTGGTTGTCCAGTATTGTCAGCGCAAACACCTCAGTAAGCCCAAGGGCGCGCATCCTGGAGCAGTCCTGGTCCAACATGAACAATCCATTACGATTAAGCTGGATTAAATCAATTTTCTATCGCTCAGGACATTAAATCTGAGCTGATCTCATCGGTTAGAGCCCAGCCCTTACGAGTAATCTTCAATTGACCCTTAGAAATATCAAGCCTACCGCTCCACTTTTTCAGCATATCGGATTTTGTCTGGAGCAAATCTTCATGGAACAGGCTGGCAAACTCTGTCAAATTCAGACCCTGAGTGAGTCTTAATCGGGTAAGAATCATCTCATTGCGAGCCATGGATTGGGATATCCTTTCTGAATCTGCTTCCCCATTGCCTGATTTCATGATATCAGACAGGTAAGCATCCAGGTTTCGAATGTTCCATGATCTCCGTCCTCCGAAATAGGAATGGGCCGCTGGTCCAAAACCCAGATATTCCACACCTGTCCAATAATTAAGATTATGGCGGCATTCAAAACCTGGCTTTGCATGATTGGATACTTCATAATTGGGATAGCCGGATTTTTCCAGAAAATCTCGACCCCAATTATACATCCCTGTATCGACGGTCTCTTCCAGCATCTTGACATGCCCCGCTTCCACCCATCGGTGGAGGGCAGTTCCTGCTTCCACCGTCAGTGAATATGTCGATATATGTTCGGGTTGCATGCTTACGAGTCGCTCAAGATCGCCAACCCATTCTTCCCGGGTCTGGCCAGGTACGGCAAATATCAAATCTCCACTCACATTTTCAAATCCAGCGCTGCGTACATCATCATAAGTTGAAAAACTCTTTTCAGCTGTATGAATACGGCTCATAAAGGTTAGCAGATGGGGTTGAAAGCTCTGCATACCAATGCTGATTCTATTAATACCCAGGTTTTTATACGCTTTGAGATTAGCCAGACTTGCCTCACCTGGGTTGATCTCCATACCAATTTCCATATGCTCACCAGATGGGGCTAGTGATTGGAGCTTTTTCAAGATACGGTCGAGGTGCTGTGGATCTAGCAGATTAGGAGTTCCACCTCCAAAAAAGATCGTATCCAAGTAATATCCAGACAAGTCCAGCTCATGTGTTTTCTGCTCTATTTCCTTTAAAATGCTGTTTAAATAGGCAGGGATAGCGTTTTCCCGTCCCACAATAGAGTAGAAATCACAGTAGGTACATTTTGCCTTACAGAAAGGCACATGGATGTATAAGGATAAAGGCTTCAGGACTTGTGTCATGGTAGAATCTAGGGTGGAAAACGGTTATTCCAATTTCGGGAGTATATTATTCTTAGTTGACCCATCGTTTCCTTTTGCATGAGGGGTGCTCTCGTTTACTTTGCGTTGCAAGATGAATGCTCACCATCCAATCTGCCGATTCTTCCCCAAAAGCTTACTGCCTACCCTTCTGAACCTGCGGATTGCTGGGAATGGTCCAACTAATCAACACATCGTACAATTAATATTTTAAGAGGTTCACCATGCGAAAATACAAAACCTGGGATGCTATAACTTTTGATGATGTACTGCTGGTTCCAGCACAATCTGATGTATTGCCAAATGAAGTAGATGTGTCTACTCAGCTTACCAGAACCATTCGACTCAATATTCCCCTCATGTCCGCTTCCATGGACACGGTTACTGAATCTCGTATGGCGATTGCCATGGCACGCGTGGGTGGGATTGGCATTATTCATAAAAATCTAACCCCAGAACAGCAGGCAGCAGAAGTGGACAAGGTCAAGCGTTCCCAGCACGGTGTAATAACTGACCCCTTTTCCCTCACGCCAGAACACACGGTTGGTGATGCAGCAGACCTTATGGCACGCTATCATATTTCTGGTGTCCCCGTTGTAGTTAAGGGCATTTTGCTTGGTATCATAACCAACAGGGATATTCGTTTTGAAGAAGATTTCTCGCGCTTGATCGCAGACGCCATGACCAAAGACAATTTGATCACGGGAGATGAATCCACCACGCTCGAACAAGCTGCCGCACTCATGAAGCAGTACAAAATTGAAAAATTACCCCTTGTGGGGAAAAACAATAAGCTCAAAGGCCTAATCACCATAAAAGATATTGAGAAAGCTGTTGAGTACCCCCATTCCGCCACTGATGCGAATGGTCGATTGTTGGTGGGTGCCGCTGTTGGAGCCAGGATTGAGTCTCTGGAGCGGGTTGAAAAGCTCATGCATACGGGTGTAGATGTCATTGTGGTAGATACTGCCCATGGTCATTCAAGGAATGTGACCACTATTGTTGAAAAAATTAAATCCCTATATCCCAATATGCAGATTATAGCAGGAAATGTTGCCACTGCTGAAGCAACCAAAGCCCTTATCGAGGCAGGAGCCGATGCCGTCAAGGTTGGAATTGGACCTGGATCAATTTGTACCACCCGTATTGTGGCTGGCGTGGGTATGCCCCAAATCAGTGCTATCGCGAATTGTGCCGAGGAGGCTGACAAACATGGCGTCCCTGTTATCGGTGATGGTGGGGTAAAATATTCAGGTGATCTACCCAAGGCCATTGCCGCGGGAGCTTCTACCATCATGGTTGGAGGGCTTTTAGCAGGTACAGACGAAAGTCCAGGACACAAAGAATTTTACCAGGGTCGAGCTTACAAAGTATATCGTGGGATGGGATCCATTTCAGCCATGAATGCAGGCTCTGCTGATCGATATTTTCAGGAATCAACCCAAAAGCTTGTTCCTGAGGGTATTGAAGGTCGGGTTCCGTATCGAGGTGCCCTTAAAGATGTGGTTTATCAACTCATCGGAGGCTTGCGAGCTGGAATGGGATATTGTGGCACAGCGAATATTGATGAATTACGCAAAAACGCTCAATTTGTAAAGATTAGTGGGGCAGGATTAAAAGAGAGTCATCCCCATGATGTGCAGGTAACTAAAGAAGCTCCTAACTATGGTGCCGATTTCTAAATTATTTAATACTTTTCAAACCGTTTTTTTTCAACAGGAGAAAGCATGAAAAACACCATCGTTGTTGGTGCTCAGTGGGGTGATGAAGGTAAAGGCAAGCTGGTCGATGTACTGGCAGAGCAGAGTGATCTAATTGTACGCTTTAATGGCGGTGGAAATGCAGGTCATACGGTTATGCACGCCGGTGAAACCTATAAATTTCACTACATGCCTTCTGGTATGCTTCACAAAAAACAATGCATTCTGGGAACGGGCGTGGTTATCAACCCCAAGGATCTCCTGGAAGAAATCAAATCTTTTACAGATAGCGGTCATGCTCCCAAATTAAAAATTAGTGCCCGAGCCCATGTGATTTTTCCACACCATCAGCTCATTGATGCCAAAGAGGGCGGAAAAATTGGAACCACGGGTCGTGGTATCGGTCCAACATATTCGCAGAAGGCTTCCCGAATCAATTTAAGAATATTGGACATAATCGCCGATGATGCTGTTGATCGGATTAAAAAATCGCTTAGGGATGTTAGAGATATTCTCATTACTGACGGGATATTCTCTGCGTCTGAATATATGGATTATTGTGAAAGTGTATCGCAGGAATATGCATCATACGGGTCAGAGTTTAAAGCGTTTGTAACCGATACCGAAGATCTGGTGCGTATCGCCACCAATGCTGGATTGCAGGTTTTATTTGAGGGTGCTCAGGGAACCCTTCTTGATTTGAACTATGGAACCTATCCCTTTGTCACTTCAAGTTCAACACTGGCTGCAGCTGCCTTTGTGGGAGGTGGAGCCATTCCCGGTGTACCCATCAGAATTCTGGGAATTACAAAAGCTTACACCACGCGCGTTGGTGAGGGTCCCTTCCCTACCGAGTTGGATGGAGAGGCAGCCACCAACCTGAGGGAGGCCGGTCATGAGTACGGTGCAACGACTGGACGTCCGCGTCGGGTCGGACATCTTGATCTCTATGCGCTGAGATACGCCATTCGCATATCGGGTATTCAAGAGCTGGCAATGACCAAGATTGATACGCTGGCCTTGGTAAAAGGTGCGAAAGCCTGTACCGGGTACAAAATTAATGGTAAGGAAATCGATTACTTCCCGGCAGATGCACCCACACTTGAACTGGTTGAGCCCATCTACACAGATATTCCACAGATTGCAAACCTCAGCAAAGCGGAGTGGGCAACCCTGCAGGGGAAAACCAAAGCAGCTCTTCCAGAGAGCATCCAGAGCTATATTAAATTCATTGAAGATTTCGTCGAAATCCCTATCACCATTCTATCCCATGGACCAGAAAGGAATGAAACCATTGTCTTCTGAAACCCTTTATAATCTATCACCGCTCGATGGTCGCTATGCCAGTGAGCTTCAGGAAGTACAGGATGCATTTTCTGAAAGCCGTTTGATTCGCGAGCGTGTCCATGTTGAAATGGTCTATTTGAAAGCTTTTCTAAAAGCTACTGGTCGGGAGGACTGGTGGAAGGATAGCTATATGTCCATTTACACGGACATCGACACCCAGGATTTCGAAGCTGTAAAAGAAATTGAAGGCCGTACAAAACATGATGTGGCTGCAGTTATCGAGTTTATCAAGGGCCAGCTACCGGAGAAGGTGAAGCCATATGTTCATTTCGGTCTCACTTCTGAAGATGTAAACAATCTCTCCCATGGTCTTATGATTGTGGCTGCCAGAGATATTCTCCTCAGGCACCTGAAGGGTCTTATTGGAGAAATTTCAGGAATTGCCAAAGACAATCGTGACCGACGCATGATCGGTCGCACCCATGGTGAAGTGGCAACGCCCACAACAATGGGTAAAGAACTGGCGCTTTACAGCCTGAGATTTGCTAAAATGTATTCTGAATTAAAGAATATGACCATCCAGGGCAAAATTCTGGGTGCAACCGGCAACCTGAACGCATTTGTAGGTACTTATCCTGATGTGGACTGGTTTGAGGTAACCCGGGAAGTAGTGGAAGAACTGGGACTGGAACATACTTTATTCAGTCTTCAGATCATGCCAGGTGACACCTATGCAACCCTCCTCGATTCAGTCAAAAGACTAAGCGGTCTCCTCATAGACTATGATCAAAATATCTGGACCTATTTTATGTTGGCCTATTTGTATCAAAAGGCAGATGCATCATCCATTGGTTCTTCCACCATGCCCCATAAAATTAACCCAATCAAGTTTGAAAATTCTGAAGGTAATGCACAACTTGCAGAAAGCCTGCTCACGTTTTTCAGTCAGAAGTTTATGAAAACGAGGCTTCAAAGAGATTTGACAGATTCCACAGTGAAACGAAATATAGGTACTGCCTTTGGGCATATGATTCTGGCAGTGATATATGCAACCCGAGGAACCAGCGATATTCTCATCAATGATGCCAGGATGGATGAGGAACTGGCCAACAATGGTCAATTCTTTTCTGAGCTTGTTCAACTCGTTGAACGGGATAGAGGTGCATCAGATGGCTATGATCATCTCAAAAAGCAAACGCGTGGCAAGCGAATGAGTTATGCTGAAATGGTTGAAATGATGGCAGATGCCGGGATAGCGGCTGAAACTATTGAGACCTATGTCAAGGGAATGACAGGTGAAATCTGTGATAAGGCTCTGGCTGAGGTTGAACGCCTGATTGCCTAGATTTATTTTATTACACAATTATCCTGGCTCTTGGCTGGGGATTCCACAACTCACTTATGAAAAGGGGTTTTAACCCCGACTTGACTTTATGGTTTGGGCTAAAGCCCTCTGGTTTTGAGGGTTTTTCTTCCCCCGCCCTGAAGGGCAGGGTAATTGAAAGTGGTTAAACCTAATTCTCCGCCGGTGACGGTAAATTACCCCGGCTTTTAAGCCGAGGACTCAATAATCAAGACATGAAAAGGGGTTTTAACCCCAACCTGACTTCCAGGTTTGGGCTAAAGCCCTCTATTTCTGGGGGTTTTCCACCCCCGCCCTGAAGGACGGGGTAATTGAATTACACTTTATAATCTACTATCACAGCTTTTGTCGTCACACCATGCAACGCTTCAACGACACGTTTATGCTCAGGATGGTTTGCGTAGGTCTGGAGTGCTGTTTCATCGGCAAAAGATGAAATGAGAACCATATCCATTGCCAATTCAGACACTTTGATATTCAAGCCAACTTCATAATCTTCAATAGCTGGAATGAGGGAGGGTAATTCATCCAGCAATTCCTTCATCCTTTTTAAATTGTCAGTTTTATTCTCCTCAGTAAACTCCCATGAAACCACATGCTTTATCATATCTAGCTTCCTATATCCCGTCTCATTGTTTTACCATCAAATTGTATCAGATCAGCATTTTGATAAGATTGTGAAAGGGCAACAGCTACTGATGCTGCTCTGGTGGTAACATTTAGAACTCTGCCACCTGATGTAATAATCTCCCCATTTTTTTCGGATGTCCCAGCATGGAATACAACGGAGTTTTTCACTTGATCCAGTCCTGATATAGGTAAACCCTTTGGATAAGCTTCAGGATAGCCCTGTGAGGCTAATACGACGGTTGCAGCGGTGGCTTTGTCCCAGCTTATATCAATTTCAGACAACCTGTCATCAATAACAGCTTCAAAAATATCGAGCAGGTCCGTTTTTAGACGTGGTAAAATAACCTGGGTCTCTGGGTCACCAAATCGAACATTATACTCAAGTACCTTTGGACCAGCCTCAGTGAGCATTATTCCGCAGTAAAGGATACCTTTGAATGGTCGGCCTTCCTGGCGCAGGCCTTCCAGAGTTGGTTCAATTATATGCTCCAGACAAAATGCCTCAAGTGCTTCATCATATAGCGGGTTAGGCGAAATAGCTCCCATGCCGCCTGTATTGAGTCCCGTATCCCCTTCACCAATCCGTTTGTAATCTTTTGCTGAAGCCATGGGTGCTGCAGTGTGGGAATCCACAAAACAAAGCATTGATAATTCGGGACCTGTCATGAATTCTTCAATGATGATCGCAACCCCGGCATTTCCGAAGACCTTGTCTTCCATCATATCCTTGACGCCCTGTTGTGCCTCTTCACGGGTGAGTGAAATGAGCACACCCTTTCCTGCTGCCAGCCCATCTGCCTTGACGACGATGGGGTAGATGGTATTGTTGGCTAAATATTCAAGTGCTTCCGAAGCCTCAGTAAATCGGTGATATTCTGCAGTAGGTATTCCATATTTATAGAGGAGCTCTTTGGTAAAGACCTTGCTGCCCTCAAGAATGGCAGCTCGGGCATTTGGACCAAATATTCTTAAACCAGCTGCTTCAAATTCATCTACTATTCCATTTACCAGGGGAACTTCAGGACCAACCACGGTCAGTCCAATATTGTTGTCTCTGGCAAAGTTAAGCAGAGCCGGGATGTCATTGTCTGAAATTGAAAGGTTTGTGGCAATGCTTGCCGTTCCTGCATTTCCAGGCGCACAGTATATTTTTGAGACCCGGGCACTCTGGGCCAATTTCCAGACCAGAGTATGTTCCCGCCCGCCACCTCCAACAACCAGTACCTTCATTTCTAGATTCCCTATTTTTGCGCTAATTCTGACAAATTTCAGTCTTCAATATAATCTTTTTAGAATAAGCATTAAAAAAAGAATGGGGAGGACACATTGCCTCCCCATTCTTAAAAAATTCACATGAAGTGGATTAAAGCTTCAGGTAATTATTTTTTGTCCACTCCGGTGGCTTCGACAGCCGGTGCTTTCTTCATCTTGCATTCAGCTTTACAGGCATCTGTGCACACATGATCTGCGCCCATCTTTTCCATATGAGCCGCTTTGCATTCTGCTTTACACTCTGCTGAGCATTTGTGATCTGCTTTATGCTTTGCCATATGAGCAACTTTGCATTCATCTGTGCAAACGTGATCTGTTCCCATTTTTTCCTTATGAGCAGACATCCATTTGGCTTGACATTCTGCTGAACATTCGTGTTTTTTAGTCATTGCATCAGCTGAATGATCACAAGCTGCCGTGCAAACATGATCTTTGGCCATGGCTTTATGGGCTGAATGATCACAAGCTGCTGTGCAGACATGGTCTTTTGCCATGGCTTTGTCAGCTGAATGGTCACAAGCCGCTGTACAGACATGGTCTGCTTTTGATTCGCAGCCTGCTTCTTTTTCTGATTTACATGCTTCTTTGTGTGCACAACTCATGAGCACGAACATTGAAACAGCGAGAACTACAAGTAACTTTTTCACAAATTATCTCCCTTAATTTTTTGAGTGTCGTATGGACGCTTTATGCATCCTTGACAATATCAATTCTAAACGATAGAATTCAATGACAAAACCAACTATTTCTGTCGCCCAGATTACATATTGAATGAAATCCTAATGCTTGAAATGCCTCATTCCAGTCAGGACCATGGCAATCCCATACTTATCGCAGGCAGCGATGGAGTCTTCGTCCCGGACCGACCCACCTGGTTGAATGATTGCGGTTACACCTGCGGTATGTGCCTTTTCAACAGAATCTGAGAACGGGAAAAATGCATCCGAGGCCAATGAGGATCCCTCTGTGGAACTTTTACTGCGGTCCAAAGCATTATCCACGGCCCAGATACGACTGGTCTGACCTGCACCAACACCCTGG
>ERZ889078.3410-NODE-3410-length-10519-cov-19.273318_pt1 | contig 10519 bp, 9 predicted proteins | sample MGYA00521266_ERZ889078 | MGnify/ENA primary metagenome ERZ889078 (study PRJEB32303, sample SAMEA104408618) | aquatic metagenome | biome: Brackish water; feature: Pelagic; material: water | place: Baltic Sea | collected 2014-06-16T06:34:00 | depth 76,534 m ... | reverse complement strand
GCACGGTTGAACCGTTTGCGCGGATTAACTACCAGAAAAATATCGACAGCTGGGGGTGCTTTGTAAGGAGGAAGCCGCCATAGCAAGCCCGCATCCACATCCCGTTTGGCGACGTGAACCGGCAAGGGGCCAATGCCAATTCCGCATTGGATCATGCGCCGCACCTCTTCCAATTGCGAGGATTGCCCGACAATACGCTGTTCCAGCTCGTGCTGCCGTCGCAACAAGGCGACCGGTCGCAGAGCATCACTAAGGTCATCGGTGTCAAACGATACCGCGTTGAGGTCCCGCAAATCCCTGAGCTTAAGATTATTAGCACCAAACAGCGGATGCGGTGGCCCACAATAAAACCCGAAAAACTCCCGATACATCACATCGTAGTTCAGATCGGGCAGTCGTCGGTTCACCAGACAAATTCCAAAGCTGGCCGTCTTTTCCTGCACTTCAATGGCGACATTCGCACTAGAGGCGGTCTTGATCACATACGTGACCTTGGGATGGGCCTGACTGTTTTCGGTCAGCAACGTATCCAGCAACGGGGTGATCACGTGACTGGCCAGCATTATTGTGACCTCGCCCGAAATTTCCTGACGGGCCGCGTGCGTGATTTCCTTCAGCCGCGAAACACTTTCATAGATTCCCTGACACTCGCGGTAAAGGTTGCGCCCCTCGGCGGTCAGCCGAAAGATGCCGTGGCCACGGTCAATCAGCCGGCTGCCGATTTCCGCTTCCAAACGCTGCAGCGCCTGACTGACTGCGGGCTGTCGACGCAGCAGGCGGTGGGCGGCACGGGTGACGCTGCCCTCTTCGACAATCGCCGCAAAGGTGCGCAGTAAATTCCAGTCAAGGTTCGCAACAAAACGGTCGCTCGGTTTGTTTTGCATCGACAAAATCAATGGCCTCCATTGTGAATATCAATTTGGTCAATTTTGGCGGAATATGCAATGCTGTTCGAACCGGCACTGCCGCTCGAGTTTTCAGCATATTAAAAAGGGTGCGCATGTCAGAAACTGCACGCGAGTTTGACCGGCGACCCTGGATTTTGCTCGCGCCTTCGCTTTTGGCGATCACTGCCTTGGTAGTGATCCCGATGTCGTTTATTCTGGTCTATTCGTTTTACGAAAACATTGATCTTGCTGTCGACCGGGTGGCGTTTCAGTTTTCGAACTGGCGTGAATTGCTGACCGACAACTACTATCATATCGCAATCTGGAAAACTCTGCGCCTGTCGGTTATCGTTACGGTTCTGGCGGCGGTGTTGGGCTATATCCCCGCCTATTTCATTGCGATGACCAAATTCCGGCACAAATGGCTGCTGTTGCTACTGTTAATCCTGCCGTTCTGGGTCAGTTTCATCATCCGTACCCTCAGCTGGATTCACATCATGGGCAATCAGGGGGCGATCAACGGATTACTGATATGGCTGGGTCTGACGGATCAACCGCTGGCGATGATGTTCAACGAATTCGCTGTCATTGTCGGCTTTGTGCATGTGTTCTTGCCCTATATGATCCTCAACGTCTATGTCAGCCTTGAAGGCATCGACGAAAATCTGGAACCGGCCGCCCGCACGCTTGGTGCAACCCCGTGGCAGGCTTTTCGCGAGGTCACGTTACCGCTGTCGCTGCCCGGTCTTGCGGCGGGTAGCCTGCTGGTTTTCGTGCTGACCGGCGGCAGCTATGTGACGCCGCTTATTCTAGGTGGACCGAATGATTTCATGTTCGGCAACCTGATCTACGACGCCGTGGTGACCGAACTGAACTGGCCGATGGGCGCGACGCTGTCCTTCACGCTGCTGGTCCTGCTGGGGCTGGTTGTGGTGCTCTACAGCCGCTTCATGGGCCTCAACCAGCTTTCCAAAGCGTTCGGGTAGGGGGATCAGATGCGCGCCTGGGGATTGATCCGACTATACGCCATTCTGGTTTATGTTTTCATGTTTTCACCGATTGCGGTGGTGCTGTTGCTGGCCTTTAATAATTCTCAGTTCGGCGGTTTTCCGATGCAGGGATTCAGCCTGCGCTGGTTTTACAAGCTGGCGGAAAACGAAGCGATCATTCGCGCCTTTAAAACCTCGTTTTCATTGGGATTATTGACCGCTTTGGTTTCGACCACGATCGGGGTTCTGGCCTCGCTTGCGCTGGTCCGCTATAAGTTTCGTGGCAAGGATTTGATCACTACTGTTTTGATTTCACCGGTGCTGGTGCCGGAAACCGTGCTGGCCGTTGGCGTGCTGATCTTTCTGCGCTGGTTGCACATGCCCCGGTCCTTTGGCCTGCTGCTTTTGGGACACTCGATCATTGCGTTGCCGTTTGTGGTGCTGGTTGTGCAAGCGCGATTGGTGGGGATCAAACGCGAATACGAGGAAGCAGCCCGCAGCCTTGGCGCCAACCCGGTTCAGACGTTTTTCCAGATCACCCTGCCGCTGCTGATGCCAGCCGTCTTTGCCGGCGCGTTGTTTGCGTTCACCATTTCGTTCGACAATATCACAGCAACAATTTTCTGGCGCCCGGCAGGGATGGAAACCGTGCCCACGCAGATTTTTGGCATGTTGCGCAATTCTGTTAGCCCGGAAATCAACGCCCTGGGCTTTGTTATGATCGTCATCACCGTCGGCGTGCCACTCATTGCGGGTGGTTTGGCGCGCTATTTTTCCCGCAAGAAAATTTAACCCGAAACCCAACAAGGAGAGTACGAAAATGAAGAAAATAGATAGCACGAAACGCTACGACCAACTGCGCGAGCGGATGGGCAATGGCGATATCGACCGCCGCTCATTCATGAGCCTGCTAGGTGCCGCTGGCATCACCGTCGGCCTGTCTGGCGGCATCATGACAACACTGGCAACGCAAGCCCGCGCCGCCGGTACCTCGCTGAATTTTGAAGGCTGGGGCGGCGTGGTTTCCGAAGCTCTGCGCAAGAACGCCTTTGATCCTTACGAAGCGGCGACAGGCAACAAAGTGATCGACGCCACGTTTGGCGGCGAAAGCGAAGTGCTGACCAAGATCAAAGCGGCAGGCAATGCAGATGGCCATAACATGCTGCACTCGTCTGGTGTCAGCTGGTACAAACGCTGGACCGATGCCGGTTATGGGGTGAAACTGAACGAGGCCAATATTCCGAATATGGCCAATGTGATGACCTCGATCATCAAACCGTTCCGTGACATAACCCCTGATGGTCTGTCGGCTGTGCCCTATGATTACGGGACCACCGGGATCGCCTATAATACCAAATACGTGACAAAAGAAGAGGCCGAGGCCTTGGGTGCCAACCTGTTGCTGAAGAAAGAGCTGAAAGGCAAGATCGGCGGCTGGGGCGGCGATTGGGCAAACCGGGCCTGGTACGGCGCGCTGCAATCCAATCAGGATCCAAACGACATCCAGGATTGGGATGCGGTATGGGAGAAGGCACGCGAACACCGCGGTCTGGTGCTGAAATACTGGAGCTCGGGCGCCGAACTGATGGATCTGCTGTCCAAAGAAGAAATCTATGTCACCGAAGCATGGTCTGGCCGGGTTGCCGCCTTGCAGGCACAAGGGTTCCCGATTGCCTATATGGACCCGAAAAACGGTCTGGCCTGGATGGAAAGCATGTTCGTTCTAAAAGGCTCGCCGATGGCGGAATCCGAAGAACTGTTGAACTTCATGCTCGATCCGGCAACCGCGATAGCCGTGGCCGAAGGTCAGAAGTACCCGTCGTCGCTTGACCCGACCAAGGTGGCGATGACCGATATGATCAAGGCGCTGCCGGCCTATGACGGCACTGGCAAGCTCAGCTCGCTGGTGTTCCGCGATCCGGTCAAATGGACTGCGGTCGAAAAGGAACAGACCAAACAGTGGAACCGCGTTTCCAAAGGCGGCTGATCTTTCCACCTAATAAGGGGCGGGCCGTTGTGTGCGGCCCGCCTGTTCATGAATACCCAGACAGGTCCTATAGTTATGGCGCAAGTCGAATTGAAGAACATCCAGAAATCCTTTGGATTGGTTAAGGCGGTAAGGGACGTGAACATCACCTTTGAAGAAGGTTCGTTCACTACGTTGCTGGGGCCGTCTGGTTGCGGCAAAACCACGATCCTGCGGATGGTCGCTGGACTAGAGAACCCGACCTCGGGCGACATTATGGTTGGCGGCAACCGGGTTAACGACGTGCCGATCCACAAGCGCAATCTGGGGCTGGTGTTTCAGAATTACGCGCTGTTCCCGCACCGCACCATCGGCGAAAATATCGCCTTTGGTCTGAAATACCGCGGCGTGTCCAAATCTGACGCCGTCATCAAGGTGCGCGAGGCATTGGATGTCGTTCGCCTGCCGGGTGTCGAAGATCGGTATCCGACGCAACTGTCTGGCGGCCAGCAGCAACGTATAGCATTGGCGCGGGCGATCGTGATTGAACCGGATGTTCTGTTGCTGGACGAACCGCTGTCCGCGCTTGATGCCAACCTGCGCGAAGACATGCGGGTGGAGCTGAAGGCGATCCAGCACCGCATCGGGGTTACATCGATCTTTGTGACCCACGATCAGTCCGAGGCTTTGGCGATGTCTGACAAGATCATCGTGATGAGTGCTGGCCGCGTCGAACAGATCGGCCCCCCAGAAGATGTTTACAACAACCCTGCCTCGGAATTTGTGGCGAATTTTCTTGGGGCGTCGAACATTCTGGATGTCACGGTCAAAGGGTCTGACGCCAAAACTATCGCACTCGACGTGCCACATTTTGGCACCATCGCAGTGCCACGCGATCGCGCCGCCAATCTGGGCGACGCCATGTCGGGCAAGCTGGTGATCCGGGCCGAAAAACTGCGTTTGACGAACGGCAAGATTGACGATAGCAAAATCAGTGCAAAAGGGATCGTCGTAGCGGTCGATTATCAAGGGCAAATTGCCCGATATTTCGTCCGGGTCGGCGACCACCAATTTCAGGCAATGAACATGATCCAGGGCCGCCCGTTTGCGATGGGGGCCGAGGTTACAATCGTCATCAATCCCGGGGACTGTGCGGTCCTTCCGGCCGAGGAATAAACACATGAGCAAGGGCAGCAGGCTGTTTTATCAGTCCCGTCTGGCGCGGCCACAACTGGACCGGGCCGAAGGGATTTACATGTGGGACAAATCCGGCAAGCGGTATCTTGACGGATCAAGCGGTGCGATGGTCAGCAATATCGGCCATTCTAACGCTGCTGTTCTGGACGCGATGCGTGCGCAGATGGACAAGTCGACTTTTGGGTACCGGCTGCATTTCCAGACCGAGGCGGGCGAGGCGCTGGCCGAACGCACGGCCTCGCTGGCACCTGCCGGGCTTGAGCGGGTTTTTTTCGTATCGGGCGGGTCTGAAGCTGTCGAAAGCGCGATCAAACTGGCGCGCCAGTACGCGCTGACGCAAAAACAATCGCAGCGGTTCAAGGTGATCTCGCGCTATCCCAGCTATCACGGTTGCACACTGGGGGCGCTGGCCGTCACCGGATACGCGCCGATGACAGCGCCGTTTGATCCGATGATGCAGCGGATGCCGAAAATCCCGGCCCCACGCGCTTATCTGGACGGGTTGAACGCCGACGATCAGGCGACCGGGTTGCATTATGCGGACATGCTGGAGGCGAAAATTCTTGAGGAAGGTCCAGACACTGTGCTGGCCTTTATCGTCGAGCCCGTTGGGGGTGCTTCGACCGGGGCACTGGTGCCGCCCAACGGATACATGCAGCGCATCCGCGAGATCTGCACCAAATACGGCGTATTGCTGATCCATGACGAAGTGATGACCGGCGGCGGTCGCACTGGCAAGTTTTTCGGGGCTGAGCATTGGAATGTGGTGCCCGATCTGATCACCATCTCCAAAGGGTTTGGCGGCGGTTACGTGCCTCTCGGCGCGGTAATTGCGCGCGAAGATATTGTCGAGGCGGTGCTGGATTCGGGAGGTTTTATTCATGGCTTCACCTATGCGGGCAACCCCTTGGCCTGTGCCGCTGGTCTGGCGGTCCTGAATGAAATTGACCGTCAGGGTATGATCGAAAATGCCGCCAGCATGGGCAGCTTGCTGAAATCGCGTCTGTCGGCCCTGATGAATCGCTATCCGTTCATTGGCGATGTGCGCGGCAAAGGCCTGTTGCTGGCGTTCGAGCTGGTGTCTGACCGAATAACGATGAACCCGTTGCCGCCTGCGATGAACGCGCACAGCAAACTGGTGGATATTGCCTATGAAAACGGGCTGATCATCTATTCCCGTCGCACCCGTGGTGGGTATGACGGCGACCATTTCCTGGTGTGTCCGCCGATGATCATCACGCCTGAGGGGATTGAAGAGATTATCGAGGGTCTCGCCAGCTCGCTGGACCAGTTCGCCCGCGACAACAGGCTGGACGGCGCGTGAAGCGTTTGACCTCGCCGCACTGGGCCAAACCATGAAATTCAGCGATAAAACCACGCTGATTGACGCTGCAATCGCGGAAATCCCGGACGGGGCCAGCATTATGCTGGGTGGCTTTGGGGTGCCCGGCACACCTTTCAACCTGATTGCTGAACTGGTGCGGCAGGGGCAAAAGAACCTGACCATCATCAAGAACGACGCCAATGAAACCGGCATGGGGGTCGATCACCTGTTGGAGAGCGGGCAGGTCGCCACCCTGATCACCACTCATATCGGGTTGAACGCGCGGGCCATTGACCTGATGAATTCCGGCGCATTGACGGTGGAATTCTGCGCCCAGGGCATTCTGGCCGAACGTATTCGCGCAGGTGGTGCCGGCCTGCACGGCTTTGTCACCGATATTGCGATGGATACCGATATTGGCGCCGGTAAGCCAAGGATTGACCTGAACGGTCAGACGCTGATGGTGGAAACCGCGCTCAGGGCTGACTTTGCGTTACTACATGCGGATCACGCCGACCCGTTTGGCAATCTTGCCTATGTGGCCACGGCGCGGAATTTCAATCCGTTGATAGCGATGGCCGCACGACATGTGATCGCCGAGGCGGAAACCATCGTGCCGCTGGGCGGGATTGACCCAAATCATGTCCACACGCCCGGCCCGTTTGTGGACCAGGTTGTGGCGATTGACAAATTGAACAAGGAATATGCCGTTGTCCGACGCTAAGACCAGACTGATCAGGCGTGCCGCGCGCGACATTCAGCCGGGCATGGTGGTAAACCTTGGTATCGGGCTGCCAACGCAGGTGATCAACCATCTGCCGCAGGACATGGCGGTCTGCCTTCATTCTGAAAACGGCATCACCGGGATCGGTCCGACGCTGTCTTACGAGCGTGCCGACCGTAACCTGATTGATGCGGGCGGGGCCTATGTGTCGCCCCTGCCCGGGACCGCCTATTTCGACAGCGCAACGTCTTTTGCGCTGGTGCGGGGCGGGCGGCTGGATCTGACCATGCTGGGGGCTTTTGAGGTGTCGATGCGCGGTGATCTGGCGAACTGGAAAATCCCCGGACGGTTTACGCCCGGCGCCGGGGGCGGCATGGAACTGGCCCAGAAGGCCCGCAAAGTTGCCATCCTGACCACCCATTGCGACCGCAAGGGCAAACCCAAGATTCTGCGCGAATGTAGCCTGCCACTGACCGCAGGAGCTTGCGTTGATCGCATTTTCACCGATATGGCAGTGATCGACGTCACGCCCGAAGGTCTGGTTCTGCGCGAGGTTCTGGAAGGGTTGTCGGTTGAGGATGTCATCAAAGCAACCGAGGCGCCGCTGATCCTGCCGGACGGCGACATTATCAGATTCTAGGAGGCTATAATGACCGCAGAGATCAAAACCAAAATCCTGCACGCGGTGGACGCGCTGTTTGACGATCAGACCGCGTTTCTGGCCGAGCTGACCTCGCATCCTTCGACACGTGGCAACGAACAGTCAGCGCAGGATTTCATGGCCAGCGAACTGGGCGCGCGCGGCTATGCGGTGGATCGCTGGCAGATCAAGGTCGAAGACATCGCACATCTGCCCGGCTTTTCGCCGGTGATTGGCGATTATGCGGATGCGGTCAACGTGGTTGGCAGCCATCGCAGCCGTGACCGCAAAGGCCGCTCGTTGATCCTGAACGGCCATATCGATGTGGTCCCGGAAGGGCCGCTTGATATGTGGGACACGCCGCCTTACCAGCCGCGCATAGATGATGGCTGGATGTATGGCCGCGGGTCGGGGGATATGAAGGCTGGTCTGGCCGCCAACCTGTTTGCGCTGGATGCCCTTCGTGCTACCGGATACGCACCGGCGGCGGACGTGTTTTACCAATCGGTGGTGGAAGAAGAATGCACTGGCAATGGGGCGCTGGCCTGTCTGCAACGGGGCTATCGCGCCGACGCGGCGCTGATCCCCGAACCGTTTGACGAACGTCTGTGCATCGCGCAGATCGGTGTGATCTGGTTTCAGGTGCATCTGCGCGGCATCCCGGTGCATGTGGAACGCGCCGGGGCCGGGGCCAATGCGATCGAGGCGGCGATACCGCTGATTGCGGCCTTGCACGATCTTGAGGGGCGCTGGAACGCCACCGACAAACGCCACCCTGCCTATGCAGCGCATCACCATCCGCTGAACCTCAATGTCGGCAAGATCGCTGGCGGCGACTGGGTGTCGTCTGTGCCCGCGTGGTGCACTTTCGATGTGCGGATGGCCGTCTTTCCCGGCACCGATCTGCAAGCCGCCTGCGCGGAAATTGAGGACTGCCTGAATACGGCTGCGGCACAAAACAGTTTTCTGCGCAACAACCGCCCAGAGGTTGTTTACCACGGCTTTCAGGCTGAAGGGTACAGTCTGGCGGATCATGACAAACCCGAGGCAAAGCAAGCGATTTCAGCCCTTAAATCGGCGCATTACACCGTGACAGGCAATGATCTGGAAACCTTGCCGATCACCGCCACCACCGATGCGCGGTTCTTCGGGCTTTACGCCGACACGCCCGCGTTGGTCTACGGTCCAAGGTCCGAGGCGATCCACGGATTTAACGAACGGGTTGATCTGGAAAGCACAAGGCGTGTCACCCAATCCAACGCGCTATTCATAGCCGACTGGTGCGGGCTGGAAAAACTGTAATATCTGTTCAACGGAAAGGTGACCGCGCTATGGGCACACGATCAGACGTCATCATCATCGGCGGCGGCATGGCGGGCATCAGTGCGGCGGCCAAATTGGCACCGCATGTTTCAGTGACAGTTCTGGAACGCGAACCGACGCTGGGCTATCACTCGACAGGCAGGTCCGCCGCAATCTTTATCCGAAACTATGGCAACGCGACCCTTCGCGCGTTAAACGCCGCCGCCGAGCCTGAGTTCCTGGAACCTGTCGGCATTTCGGACCGGTCCTTACTGTCACCGCGTGGCGAGATGCTGTTTGGCATGGAAAGCGACCGGGCGAAGATGATTGAGTATACGCAAGGTTCTGAAGGGATCGACTGGCTCAGCCGCGACGAGGCGCTGGACCTTGTGCCGATCTTGAGACCAGAAAAGGTCGATCTGGCAATTATCGAGCGCGCAGCGCAAGAAATTGACGTGGACAGGATGCTGCAAGGCTATGCCCGGCTCGCCCGAAAACATGGCGCGCAGATCGTAACCGGCGCGCACGTAACCTCTATGGCATTTGCCGCTGGTTGCTGGCGGTTGGAGACCTCGGATGGGATGTTTGAAGCCCCCATCGTTATCAATGCTGCGGGCGCATGGGCTGATACGATTGCAGGACTGGCAGGCGCCGCCCGGCTGGGATTGCAACCGATGCGCCGGTCAGCTGTTCTAATCCCGGCCCCGGGCGGGCTCGATATCAGCCGCTGGCCGATGTTTGCTGACATGTCCGAAGGGTTTTACGCCAAGCCAGATGCGGGCCGGTTGATGATCTCCCCAGCCGATGAAGACCCGGTTGAACCGCAGGACGCATGGGCTGACGACATGGTCTTGGCCGAGGGGCTGGACCGATATGAACAGGCGGTGACAGTTCCGGTCACCCGGGTTGAACGCAACTGGGCGGGTTTGCGGACGTTTGCACCAGATCGCACACCGGTCGTCGGGTTTGATCCACGTGCCAAAGGGTTTTTCTGGCTGGCGGGACAGGGCGGTTATGGTATTCAGACTGCCCCCGCCATGGCGTCCCTGACGGCGGCGCTTATCCTGTCGCAAACCCCGGAACTTGCCAGTTCCGTCCTTGCAGCCCTAGTGCCTGATCGCCTGATCACAAATTAGACCGCTTGCCACAGTCTGATCGGCGATAGACATCGCGCATCCTGCCATGTGAACTTGGTCGCTGAGGCGCATCACCAACTATTTGCCACGGATGCCGGTCATGCTTAGCTCTGGCTATTCAAGCAGAATTTTCCGGAAAAGAGCGTTATGAAGTTCGCAGAGAGAATCTATAGCCTGAAAATACAATGTCCCATGAAAAGCCGCGCCCGAAAGTATAAGGTACTAGGTGTTTAGTCCCAGCTTGTGATGGGTTGGATTTACAATGAACCTTTCCGGTTCTGATGTCCAGATTTTGCAGACGTGGATTCAACTTGCCAGCGCAACAAGCTGGTGCTGCTGTAAGAATAGCTGATT
>ERZ889078.3404-NODE-3404-length-10535-cov-7.518893_pt1 | contig 10535 bp, 4 predicted proteins | sample MGYA00521266_ERZ889078 | MGnify/ENA primary metagenome ERZ889078 (study PRJEB32303, sample SAMEA104408618) | aquatic metagenome | biome: Brackish water; feature: Pelagic; material: water | place: Baltic Sea | collected 2014-06-16T06:34:00 | depth 76,534 m ... | reverse complement strand
CCTGGTATACAAGGTCAAGGGTCCTCAGAGGATCAAGATCTACTCCCGGGCCGCTTTGACCCGCAACGGATCCAAATCAAACGATTTTGAATTTGAAATTCAGCTCAATGGGAATCAACCCCTCGTAGCCCAACATCAGCAAAAAGTTAGCAAGGGAGTAAAATCACCAGAGCATCCCAATCATTATTATTCGAAGTTTGCGAAAGACTTTATCAATATTCCCGCTGGTGTCAATGAGGTCACATTGAGACCAAAAAAGAAATCTAACCCTGTACTCGTACGGGTGCTGGAAGATGAGGGCGGTGTCAAGGGCAAACGCAAACGGGTCGATGCTCTGTCAGAACAAAGTCCAGTCAAGCTCATATCCAATGGAAAATTCATAAGCTACTACCCCTTGAAGAAGGATCATCCACTGTTTGTCACTATGGAGGGACCTGCGAATCTTGAAATCATGACACGTCTGGGATTTGACCCACAAATGGGTCGCGAAGAAGATTATCGTCTTCAGGTCCTGGATAATGGGAAGGTTCTGGGAACCTACTATTTCTCAACATCCCGTTCAGGGCAAACTCGAGTGGAAGGTCAAGATGACGTTGTATCAGGGAGATGGCGTAGCTGTGATATTAAATTGGGCAAGGGCATGCATGAGATTAAGCTGAAACTCCTTGACGAGGAGCGCCAGGTCTTTGTCAAATTAACCCAAATATCAGGAAATTAGTGCGCCAGCTCCTGGTTATCGTCCTGGTATGGGCGCCGCTCTTTTCTCAAAGCCTGTCATCGCGACTGGTTGCCCCTGTATTTTATGAAATCGGTGTTTCACCGAGTTTTCAGAGCAATCCCTTAAATCTCTCCTCTCTGGAATTAAAAAAAGCAGCAAGCGATGCTGATTATCTTGGTGGGATCACCAATTCATCCAGCAAGGTCATCACTCTTTCTGCCAATATTATTTATGCCCCCAGACTCTTCGCCGGTCGCAAAACCCAGATCAATTCCACTATGAATAGTCATATCTACCAGGATATCCGGCAACGTAGCTATCAAACCTATTCATTGGACATCACCCAATCATTGGGGAAATATCGTTTTTTTAACATAGGTTATTGGTTTTTACCTGAATACTACCTGCGGAACTACCTGTTTATAAATCCAGGAACCCAGATCTCTTCCAGAGAAGTGTGTAATTTTGGCAGCAACCGTGTCTGGCTGGGTTTGGAACATCGCCTCTCTAAAAAGAATAGGATTGAATATCAGCTCAATGTACGCAACGAGATTTATCAAGCGCCCTTCTCACACTTTGATCTGCATATGCTGGAGGGCGGATTGATATTCCGGATTGGACAATTTGACGCCCTGAGCATAACCGCAAACCTGCAGTATGGTGTCGCTGAAAATGATAACAGGATTGACGATTTAGATCGATCCTATGAATATTTCAATATTCATCCCACAGTTACCTTCCGGCTGCCTGGGAAACACAAGTTACGTCTGGCTACCCGCTATGATCAGCGCGCCTATCACAGCGAACAGGCGGATGATCCCCTCCATTCAGGACGTTTCCAGGAAGAGTTCCGTTTGGATGCAACTCTCTTACCAAACTTTAGTGGAAAATTGATTGTGGAGCCCTTTGTTGGTTACCGGAAAAGACAGGTGGACTCCATTGATCCAGCCGTTCGTGATCTAAAATCATTCTCCCGCTATTGGTTTGGGATCAGTTTTGGCTTTAAATCCGTTATAGACATGTACTTTTAATTAATCATTAACATGAGTTACGTTAGCACTATGAAAAGAATATTAATGCCCCTGTTTGTCCTTTTGGTGATTCTTGGTCTGGGAGCCTGTCTAAAGCCTGATCCAATTGAAACATCAATAGCAGTTTCAGTGAGCCTGGTGGATGTCCTTGAGACAGTGGGCTATGCTCGCGACGTTGATGTCCACGATGATATGATTTTTGTGGCTGCATCACAAGCAGGTGTTCAAATCTGGCAGGAGCAAAGCTCAGGTGCCCCCACCCAGGTCTTTAGTCATCATTTCAGTAATAATCCAGCTCTACGTATCCTGCTTGAGCCCAATTCCCGACTCCTGTTCTCATTTGACAAGTCAGGGGGCTTCCATAAAACGTTAAACCCTGAGCTCACCGCATTTGATTCGGTCTATACCCTCCACAGCATCTGGATTCGATTGTTTGAACAAGGTCTTTTTGGTAGCGGTGCCAACGAGGATTTTATTGCCCGAGCAGTCAATGATAGCCTGGTTGCCCTATATGTCATTGATCGAACATCCGATGACGGATTAAAACAGTATTTCTTCAACCGGAGATTCAATCCGTCACCAGCCTTTCAGTATTGGGAGCTGAATAATGTTGGCTCATCAACTGGCGGAATCAATCTTGGGCTCGATTTACGAGACAATTTGCTGGCCATCTCCCATGATGAACTGGGAATTGGCTTGTACAGACTGGATGGCGTAAACCTGGACACATTAAGCACAATGGATACGCCTGGGGAGGCGCTGGAAGTCAAATTTTATGACAATTATCTGCTCAGTGCCAACAATTGGGCCGGAATGGGTGTCTTTTCACTGGGTTCGGGTGATAGCACTCTGACTCATATGGTAGATATCGAAGTAAGTGGTTGGGTAAAACAAATCAGCTTATGGAATGATATTGCCATCTTGAGTTGTGGGGAGAACGGGATATTTCTGGTAGATCTCAGTGATCCTGAAAATCCACGTGTGGATCAGGCCATTGAAGCAGGCTACACGTACCGCACATTTGTTGCGAATGGTATGCTCTACGCCGCTACAAGAGAGGGGGTTAAACGCTATACCATCCAAAGCAATTAGCCCACTATGCCCAAACCTACCCTAATCATAGTCGTCATGCTCCTGGCTCTCAGTTATTTGGGAGCTGCTGATTTAATACGCCCGAACATCAGTTTGAGTCCCAAACCCAATGGCATTTTGGTCACCTTGGATTTTCAGCATATTTCTGAAACCAGTTGGCGTAATCTGCTGGAACATCCCCACGCCTTTCATGAATTCGGCTATGGCGTATCCGGTGGCCCTGGAGAGGCTGCATTGCCCATGCTCAGTGAACTCATTCCCGGTTCCCTGACAGGTCCAATCACGGTTTCGAATTTGCAGAGACAGGACTATGTCCTCCATGATATTTCACTCAAGACATCACCGCCAGGACATCTGGATTCAGACCCGCAGGAGGAACCTGTCACTGCCTATGACTGGGACCAGAATCTCAGGGACGTTCCAGCCGCCATTCTACCTGATGCGGTGATTCATATGAAGGGTCACAGCTTTCTACCCATCACGCTACGACCTGTTCAAGTGGATCCAGTAAGTCATTCACTAAACATTCCTACCTCGATTCAATTTGAAATTCAGGGCTTCATGCTGGCAGAAGATATACAACTCACTGATCAGGGTGGGGTTCGCTCTGTGAATTTGCCAGAAAATAATTTTGGACCCAAAGGCCATTACCTGATTATCACGCCACCTCTTTTTGAAAACTACCTCACCTATTTTGCAGATTGGAAAATGCGGATGGGTTACAAAGTGACTATCGTGAACACCACAACGACTGGAAATTCTGCTTCAGCCATACAAGCCTATATCCAGGATGCCTGGGATAACTGGGAGGACCGACCGGATTACCTCGTACTGGTTGGGGATGAGGATCAGGGTATTCCAGGGCATTATATTCAGAACCCTCAGGGTGAGAATCTGGTCACCGATCATAATTATGCCTGCCTGGAAGGGGATGATTCATTTCCAGAACTCATGGTGGGACGCTTATCTGTAGATACGACCTCTGAATTAATCGCATTCACTGCCAAAATTGTGGCCTACGAATCCAACCCTTATATGGAAGCTACAGACTGGTTCCAGCGAGCGCTTATGATTTCCACAAACTGGGGAGCCGCATCTGCCCAGGCGACGAAGGAGTGGGTTGCATCAAAACTAATGGAAAATGGGTTTGACCAGGTTTACACAGCCTATCATCCGAATCAATCATCCACAGCTGATATTGCCAATCCGATCAATGCTGGGGTTGGTTTTGTGAATTATCGCGGCTTTGGTATGTACACTGGCTGGGTTGGTCCTGATTTTAGTAGTTCCGATATTACCAACCTGATTGGGAATGGATCGAAGACACCTGTCATCACGTCAGTTGTCTGTGGCGGTGGCAATTTCGCTGCAAATGAGGATCCTTGTTTTGGAGAAGTTTGGACCAGAATTGGGACATTTTCTGTGCCCAGGGGCGCTGTGGCTTTTTTTGGACCCAGCGAGTTATATACCCACACGCAATTCAACAACGTCATCGATATTGGGATTTATTCAGGAATTTTTGATCAAGGGATCACAACTCTGGGGGAGGCAGTCTGGAATGGTAAATTTGAACTCTGGCGAAACTATCATCAGAACACCTATTATCCGTTTGATCAGACTCCGGAATTTTACCATCACATTTATAACCTCCTCGGGGATCCAGGGATGCAATTATGGACAGCAATCCCCCAGATCATAAATGTAAGTCACTCAGAAAGGTTGCTATCAGGTGATCATTCAACGCTGGTTACGGTGACCGACCCGCTAGGCAATCCAATGCAGGGAGCCTTTGTTGCCCTCCATAACGCAGAACATAACTCGGCAGCTTATACCGATGCTGATGGTATGGTCAACTTACCCTATGCATCAACCATGGCCGCAGCAATCCAGTTAACTGTAACTGGAACCAATCTGTTTCCGTATTTAGCAACCCTGCCGATCAGCGACCCTGATTATCCGCTGGAGCTGATTTCCTGGAGTTTTGAGAATGAGGGACAGCTAGTGGCTGGTAGTGTCTCCAGCATGTCACTTGCTTTCACCAATTCAGGAGCTGCTCTGAATAATGTGAATCTGTCATTTTCGACAGGGACACTCGGAATTACTCTGGGAGAATCGATTAACATTCCAAACATTCCTGCCCAAAGCGCTTATAACCTGGAACCTATTGAAATAGGGACTCCAACTGATCTGAATCATGGGCAGGCAGTCACCATCAATTTAGCAATACAGACCGAAGCCACCGCTTGGACCCTGAGCAGAACTCTCATTGTACAAGCGCCAGTAATACGGATCAATGCATTGAATCTGGTCGCTGGAATTATGGACGCTGGCGATTCGGCTCAGGTTGAACTTGAGTTGATCAACCTGGGCGGGGCACCATCAGGACCTATTTCCATCACGGCGCTGGAGCATGCGTTGGTCGGCTTTACTGAGAACATTTTGCTTTGCCCAACTATGAATGTTGACGGCATCGGAACTGCTGAGGGGACGCTTGGCCTGATTTTTAGTGATCAAATATTCCCTGCAGAAAAAATTACGCTACAGTTTGAATGCATCGGTGCAAATTCTACAGATACACTTCAAGTGGAACTGACGGTTGGCGAGCCCAGCCGCTATGGACCTTCCCAGGCTGACGATTATGGTTATCGGATGTTTGATAATCTGGATCTGGGCTATACCAAGTCAATGAGTTATGATTGGATTGAGCTTGATCCTGATTTTGGTGGTTTTGGTACGATCATTCCCATGAGTGATCTGGAAGCGGAGGAGGACGCCTCAAGCATAATCAATTTACCATTCCCAGTCACCTATTATGGTGAAATATTTTCGACCATCACAGTATGCACCAATGGTTGGGCTGCATTTGGGAACCAGACTGTGGTCAATTTTCACAATCGCCGGATTCCTTCCCCCATTGGTCCCGTCGCTATGCTGGCACCATTCTGGGATGACTTGACCACAAATCCGGGGAAGGTATTTTTTCGAAGTGTTGCCTCTGGAGAAGCGCTGGTGATTGAATGGAGTCAGATGGAGAACCTGGGGTCGACCAATAACTTGAGTTTTCAAATTATCATCTATGATACAGAGGAAAATCCCACGGTTTCAGGGGATAACGATATAAAATTTCAGTATAAAGATTATGAAAATATTGATATAGCGGCCAATTATTCAACCGTTGGAATCGAATCTCCCGATTTTGAAACAGGAATTCAGGCATCCTATAATCACATTAATGATCTCAGTATTGGTTCCATTAGCAATGGCACATCCCTCCTCTTTTCAACCGATAGAGGCGCGCGACTTCCAGATGCAATTGCCTCTGTGACTGGCACTGCTTTAAATTTCACCCTTAACCCCTGGAGTAGCGCACGCGATTCTATTGTGATGACAAATGTTGGCGAAACAGCCCTGGCTTATAGTATTGATATTCAGTCGAGCCTGGATCAGCTCCCGCCAGCGGCCCCAGCCCAGGATATGCAGGGCACCAAAGAAGCTCCCAATGAGCAGGTAAATTCAGCCTCATTGCGGGAGGGCAGCGACGCCTTTGGTTACATTTGGAAAAAAGATACGGATATCGGTGGACCCACTTATGGTTGGGTGGATATTGAGACTGCGGATAATATCCAGATCCATTCTGGAAATCCTGACGACGCCAGCCTGGGTCCAATCCCGCTTGGATTTGAATTCCCCTTTTATGACGATATTTTCTCTGAGGTATATATCAGCAGTAATGGTAGCATCTCATTTATGGGTAATTACTCCCCCTATGTGAATAAATTTTTACCCACCAGTTCCGCGCCACCAGCCCTGATTGCGCCCTGGTGGGATGATTTAAACAACGATGCTGAACCTTGGGGAACCCATTATTTCTGGACCAACAACATCGATGAATGTATCATCACCTGGAAAGACTTTCCAAAATATGGCACCACAAATCTTTATACTTTCCAGGTCATCCTGAATGCGTATGGCAAAATTATCTTTCAATACCAAACGCTGGATGGCGAAACCAATAGTGCAACGGTAGGAATGCAAAGTGCTGGCAGAAACTCTGGCCTAACCATTCATTATAACGAAGATTCGCCCTTCGAAGCTGAAACAGCCATTTCCATATTGCCTCCAATATCCTGGTTCACTGGCAGCGGTTGGTCTGGACAGCTTCAAGCAGGTGAAAGTGGCACTTTCGTAGTAGCTATTCAGTCGCTAAACCTGGAACCAGGTCATTATGAATTACCTCTAACACTCACGACCAGTGCTGGGAACTACCCCGAGGCAAGTGTGAATGTTTCTTTGGATGTAATTTTAGGTCAAACACCCTACGGTGATGTGAATTCTGATTACCTGGTCAATATTAGGGATTTGATGGAAATGTTAGACTTTATCCTTTTGATTCAGGACATGAATGAAGATCAATTTGAGCGGGTAGATTTATCTGTCGATGGGGAAGCAAATGTTATTGATATGATCCTGCTTCTTGAAGCGATCGAAGACACAAATTAAGGCATAGTGAATCAGGACTTAACCGTTCTAACGACCACTAAAAAAAGGATTTGAAATAATGAAACGTCTCATATTGCTTCTACTGACTGGAAGCGTTTTTGCAACAGGGGAATTTTTATGGAACGAGAATGGAGTCTCTGTTCGACAGGGTGTCCATATCGAATGGCAGCGTAGTGGTGACGTTGGCTCATCAGGGGAATTGATCTTTGCCTGGTCAGATACGCGAACTGGCGATCGGGATATTTACGTTCAAAAAATAGATACAACCGGTCAGCTTCTATGGGGCGAAACAGGTATTCGTGCCACTGTGTCTGATGGTCGGCAGGAAGATCCTGTCATGGTTTCCGATGGTGCTGGCGGTGCCTTTTTAGCCTGGATTGACTACCGCGATGATGAATACGGTGATGTCTACGCTCAGCATCTGGATGCGGCTGGGAATTTATCCTGGAATCCTGGCGGTGTGCCCCTGGCAGTGAATGCAGGTTCCCAACAGACGGCCAATATGGCTCGTGGTGATGCTGGAATTGCCTATGTCATCTGGGATGATGGTTCACTGTCCGAATCTGGTGATATTTTCGGAACCGTGCTAACTCTCGAGGGTCCCTTGGCAGCAGGTGGAACGGATGGATTGGTGGTGGTAAGTGCCAGTGGATCTCAAACAAATCACAGTATTGAAACCAGTGGCAGCGAAGTTGTTGTGGTTTGGCGTGATACTCGTGCTGCCAATGATCCGGATATTTATGGGCAAAGATTGGATGTTAATTTTTCAGGTTTATGGGGTGAAAACGGGGTCTTGATTTGCGGAGATGCAGCCGATCAGGTGTATCCAAAGGTTGCTCCGGCCGATGGGGATCGCGTCGCCGTTTCCTGGCTTGATAATCGAGCTCACATCAAAACCGATGTTTATTCACAACTCCTCGATGTGAACGGTGTTCCTGTCTGGGTCACAGATGGAATCGCAGTTACCAGCCTGGCTTCGGAGCAAAATGCCTGTCGGGTCAAATCCAATGGAGTGGATCGAATCTATTACGTGTGGCAGGATTTCCGGAATAATGCCCAGGATCCCGATATTTATCTGCAAAGCCTGGATATGACAGGTAATCCTGCCTGGGCAGCTGGCGGTATACCTGTGAGCCAGGCAAATCTGAAACAATTACAACCTCGCTTGACCTTGAGTGAGGACAGCGGGATTTATGTGACCTGGCTGGATGAGCGCAATGGTGGCTATCCTCAGTCTGATATTTATATCCAATATATTGCTCCCGATGGAACCATGGGCTTTGTAAGTAACGGAATGGCGCTGACCACTGGCAAAAAATATCAAAATGGTGGCTTGGTCCGCTCCGATGGCAATGGCGGTGCGCTGGTAATTTGGTCAGATGCTTCCACGGGAAGCATAGGAATCACAGTCCAGCATGTTCGCCAGGATGGCAACCAGGCCTGGGATGCTCAGGGAAGAGAATTCTTTTTTGGAATTGATGGTGATGCCAGCAAGCTTCAAACGCTGAGTTGGGGGGCTGATAAAGCCTTGATTTTCTGGGAAGATAATCGCTGGGCTGGAACGGGTTCCGTATCGATGGCTCAGGCCATGGATCATTCTGCAGCCATTTCCAAGGCCATGGATGGGGAAGAACTCTCAAGGAATACCCAACAATTGAATCCCCGAATCGTTCCCGATAATTCAGGGGGAGCCTATCTTTCTTACACAAACATTTCAACAGGAACCGAAATCCTGTTTGCCCAGCATGTAGATGACGATCTTATGCCAACCTGGCCATCTGATGGAGTCCAGGTCAATCCCGATGCCTTTTTGGGGCAGTTCAGACCGGAGATGGCTGCCAGTGTGGATGACTACCTCTATTATTTCTGGACCGAAGAAATCTTTTTCCAGGGATTACTCCTTTTTGCCCAAAAATATGATATATCAGGAGCCGCCCAATGGACAGCGGGTGGTCTCCAGGTCAGTCCGGCGGAAATAGGTGGTGATAATTATGTCACCAGTGTAGTGGCCATGGCCGATTCCAGCATGCTCTATGTTTGGGAGTCAGAAACTGTGGATGGCACGCGTACCTATATCTCGAAATTGTCTGATTCAGGTGCAATCATCTGGACAGAACCAGTCAGTGTAGCCGCAGGAACTCAAAGGGGCTCAGTTGCTGTCTACGACCCAAATTATGACCTGGTTTACGTTGCCTGGGAAGATCTGCGCAATGTTGCTGTGAGCAGTGTCGATTTGTATTTGGTGCAGGTGGATACAGACGGAAATCTCAGTGATGAGCAGATCATCACAAATGCCTTTGGTGATCAAACTCAGTTGGCCTTGAGTCTTGCTGATGACCAGAGCTCTGTACTCTATGCTGCCTGGCAGGACTATGATGGTTTTCAACACGATATTTTTGTTAAGAATCTGACCACGGATACTGAGGCTGAGCAGATTACAACATTGGATACTGAGAATAAATCGCCAGCCCTGAGAGCGGTAAATGCAAATCGTTATTTGCTAGCCTGGGAAGATGGTCGAAATGGAATTCATACAGATTTATATTTTTATGACTCCCATCCCTCTAGCCAGGGTCATGGCATCGAGGGTGTTCCCCTTTCACTGGCAGTATTAAACCAGATGGAGCCCCACATTATACCTTTTGCAGATAGCCATCCAGATTCATTGACTTACCTCATAGCCTGGCAGGACATGCGTTCTTCAGGTAAGACCGAATTGACCAATATCTATGCCCAGGGATACAGCGGACAATTCCCCGTTTCAATCGACTCACCCGTTCTGGCACATGACTTTCAAGTTGGTTCTGCCTATCCCAACCCCTTTAATGGAGCGGTAACCATTCCCATTGAGAATGCACTAAAAGCAGGTCTGGAAATTCACATCTACGATCTGAAGGGTCGGGATGTATTCCATGAAAATTTGGGCAGTAGTTCTGGTTTAAGCTATACCTGGAACGGGCTCAATATGCAGGGTGAAACCTTGAGTAGTGGCGTGTATGTGCTGGCAGTGGCCACTGATAGACAGACTTATTCTCAGAAAGTGATGTTTCTAAAATAAATTAAGGATGCTGCGGTAAATATTTATGAATAGGGTTAAACTTCAATCTCTGGGTATCCTTTTCCTGTTATTTTGCAGCCAGATCGGTGCACAATCTCTGCTGCGAGATTCCGTCATTGACCCCCGTTATCACACC
>ERZ889078.3401-NODE-3401-length-10539-cov-8.756391_pt1 | contig 10539 bp, 5 predicted proteins | sample MGYA00521266_ERZ889078 | MGnify/ENA primary metagenome ERZ889078 (study PRJEB32303, sample SAMEA104408618) | aquatic metagenome | biome: Brackish water; feature: Pelagic; material: water | place: Baltic Sea | collected 2014-06-16T06:34:00 | depth 76,534 m ... | reverse complement strand
GATGCAATAAGACCTACCCGAATTTCCAGCATGGTTATGCTGCTATTACTAAGCTCCACGATTTTTGCTCAGAGCTATTTTAATCCGCTCCTCATGAATCAATTGGGGTTGTCCTATAGTCGAGATGTGGCCTTATCTGGCGCAAATACCTCAGATTATAGTTCGGCCATGAGTACTTTCAGCAATCCAGCCAACCAGACTGGGTTTACTGGTCTCAAGTTGAGCGGTTCCTTTGCTGCCATTACTATAAACGAAAATCGATCTTTTCCTGCCATCGATCAGTTCGGGGATGTGGTCACCAATAACATTTATGTGGTCTCCAAGGGCATGCAAAACACCTTTTCTGGGGGCGCAACGTGGGGTAGAGGGCAGCTGTCGCTATCCCTGGCCTCAACACCCCTCCTGACGCCGGCATTTGCGTTTAAAGAGGAGATCAGAGGTAGTCTTTACTCACCAAATATTAATAGAGATCCTCTCATTGGATATCATCATCTAAATCAAGCTGGTGTGATACAGGCCACTGGCGCCAGTGTTGGGACAGCCTTGGGATCCTGGTCTGCAGGTCTTGGAATGCGGATGCTCCACGGGGTCGGTCTGGAAAATGAGTATGGTATATCAGTCATAGATAGTGCAGATGTTTCTGCCCTGGCAGCTGGTTCAAACCTATTAAAAACGGAGAGCTGGGAGTTGGATAACACTCCCTTCATCGTCAATCTGGGACTGATCAAGGATTTTGGTTTGCACTGGAGAATTAGTGCGAGTTTTCAGACCGCCTATTCTATTGAGTCAACACGTCAGGGCGCCATTCCCCTTTACGATCCTACACTGGATTTACCCATTGTGGAGTGGCGTTCTGATTCTATTGGTTCAACTGTAAATATTCCTGCCCGGCTGGAACTTGGTTTGAGGATGAAACCTTCCAACAGTTTGCCAACATCGGTTTATTTGTCCCTGGCCTACCAGGACTGGACCCAATATGAAGTAAGCTATGGTGATTCGCTTATGGATGCTGATTCACCTTTTGACTACCCTATGCAGGAAGCCTTCACTCTCAGTGGTGGTATCGAACATTGGGTGAATGAAAATGTACCCTTTAGAGCTGGCTTTAGCTGGGCAGAATCCCCTCTCGATCATGATCTCTCCCAGGCAGTGCTCAGCGGTGGGTCAGGTTGGAAAAGTGGCCCCCTACAATTTGATGTGGCGGTTCAACTCTCTTCGGTTGGGTACAGGTATTATGATATTTTTATCCCTGTAGGGATGTCGCCCAACGCGTATGAAAATGTTCGGGAATCCAAAACCAACTATTCCATATCTGTGAGTTATAGCCTGTGAAACGGCTTCCTATACTGGGTTTCTTAATTGTTGCATTTATGCTGGTGCTTATGCAACCAGATATTGTGGATGCCCAGACATCGACCTCCCATAAAAAATTTGAATCTCCAGAATACCTGAAAATTCATCTGCTCTTCACCAACGATCTTCATGGCGGGATCGCACCTTCCAAGGCCTGGTTCATGAATCCAGAATTTCCACCTGACCTTGGTGGTGGCGCTTCCATGTTCACTTATGTAAAAGAAATTCGAGAACTGGCAGCCACTGAAGGTTCAGAAGTCTTGTTGCTGGATGGGGGTAACATATTCCAGGGAACACCCCTTGGTATGGCTGATTCAGGTCGTGCCATGATTGACTGGATGAACGAGATGACCTATGATGCTTCTGTCGTCGGCCTTCAGGATTTTATGTTTGGAATTGAGAATATTGCCGCCCTGGACACGAGAGCTAAATTTCCATTCCTTGGTGCGAATTTGAGCAGTGACCTTTATTCACCACAGGCTCATCTCATAAAATCATTCCAGGGTGTAAAAGTTGGAATATTTGGCCTGACCACTTCCAATACACCAAGAAAGTTATTACCCGAACAAACCAAAGGTGTTGAATTCTCACGGGAATTTCCATCAGCCAAAGCACAGGTAAAAGCGCTCAAAGATCAGGGAGCCAATTTTATTATCGGTTTATCTCACCTCGGAGTACCCTATCAGCGCGAAGATGAATTTGCTGAATTTGTAGATACCTATGAAGACGAGACTGATTTTGGTGACAGAGTCATTACAAATCTTGAATTAGGTCATCTGGTAAAAGGAATCGATCTCATTGTTTCTGGTGGTACCAATGCCGGCTACAACACACCATGGGAGGATCCACAGACGCATACTCTCATCGTTCAGGGGTATGGAGGTGCCAGCAATATTGGGCACATCGTGCTGTATGTCCATCGCAAGACAGGCACACTGGCAGGCTATAAAAACCCATTTTCCAGAGGCGTGCTGTTTACACTGAGCACCGATGATATTCGACCAGATCAGAAAATGGCCAAACAGCTCACTGATCTGGAAAAGGCACGCAGCTTCGTAGGAAAACGCGATTTTAGCAAGGCAAAGCATAGCCCTGTTGCAGACGAACCTATAAAACTTGAGCGGTGGAATTTTGACGTACCCAGCTTCAATCGGGATAATTATCTCGATGTAGTTACCTGGAACATGGAATGGTTTCCAAAATCTAAAGATAGTACGATAACTGCTGTGGCAGAGATCATGCAAAAGGTGAATGCAGACGTCTATGCCGTCCAGGAAATTGGAAGCCTTGAACAATTCGCAGCCATGATGGATCTTTTACCTGCCTACGACTATCAGGTCACAAGACAATCAAGTTTCTTTGATCAAGCCGTGATTTACAAAAAAAGTGTTTTAGCCTATGTCGGTCGGGAAGAACCCTTTGCACACTCCGATTATAATTTTGCTGGTCGTCCTCCCTTACGGGTAGATTTTGTCTGGACTGTGGATGGCAAAAGAGAGCCTGTTTCAATTATTGATTTGCACCTGAAATGTTGTGGCAACGGTCTTGAACGTCGCAAAAAATCAGTGGCAGAGCTCCACGAATATTTGAGTCTGGGTATGGAAATGGGTGAGGAAAACATCATCGTCCTGGGTGACTGGAATGACCAGATCGATGATGTAGGTGTGGTCCAGAGTTTTACAGCGTTTCTCGATGATCCGCAAAATTTTAGATTTGCCACAGATCGTATTGCCGGGGATGTTGAACAGGCATCCTATCCAAGTTGGCCCAGTTTTCTTGATCATATTCTCATCGGGAGAGGCTTTTTTGATGAATTTGAAAATAGTAGTACCATACAAACTTTACCCGTAGCTGACTGGTTAGGTAGCTGGGAAGCGTATGAGCTGCTCATATCAGATCACCGTCCTGTTCTGATGCAGCTAAATATGGCAAAATAGATTTACCCATGCTTCAAGCTTTACGCTATGTCGCTACCATTGCGCTAATGGTATCAACGCTGACCCTGTTGGTTACCTGTGCTGAGCCAGTTGACTCAAATCTGCCCACAGGTCCACAGGTGCCTTCAATTGATAGCGAGGCAACTATCAGCATCGTTACCTGGAATATTGAAAATTTCCCACAACAGGGGACTCGTACCACAGATAGAGTTGAACTGATTATGGATTCTCTGGATGCTGATTTTTACTGTTTACAGGAGATTCAAGATAAGGGTGCCCTTGAGGATATTGTTGATCAGCTTGACCAATATTCTGTGATTATTTCTGATGAAACCTCCTTTATGCATCTGGCCATCGTTTATAAGCAAGACTCCTTCCTGCCCATATACACCGAGAATTTATTCGCCAGTAACGATTACAATTTTGCAAGTCGTCCCCCTCTATTGGTGAGCTTCCTCTATGAACATGAGGGTAAAGAGCAAACACTCAATCTCATTGATGTTCATATGAAATGTTGCAATGATGGTGTGGAACGCCGCCACGAGGCGTCCATCCTGCTCAATGATTACATCAGCAATAAAATGGCGTGGGGGGATAGCAATTTTGTAGTTCCAGGTGATTGGAACGATGATATCTATGACGCAGATAATTCAGGTCAGTACAGTTTTGAAGCATTCTTAAGTGATGGTTATAATTTTCGTTTTGTCACCGATAGCCTGGCTGCCACCAGGGCTTCACGGAATGCTTCCTATCCCAGCTATGGCAGCTTTATAGACAATATCCTGATCAGTCGATCACTGTTTGACGAGGAGCGGCATTCCAGCATATCCACGATTCGATTGGATGAGGTATTTGGTGATTATAGTTCAGTTGTGTCTGATCATCGACCTGTGGTTTGGTCCTTTAAACCTCAATAAAAATAATAGCTCGTCTGCCTGAGGTTCCCGAAGGCTTATTGATCTAGGGGTGCTTAATAAGATCCAAGATTGCCCATCTGTTTTCAGCGTAGCCAAACAGATGTCGCAATCATTTATGGAAGATTGTCCTTTTTCAACGAAAAGACGAATATGCCGAATATTTTTGCTTAAATAGATACACCCTATTTCGGTGTATTCGTTGGTTTCGTTGTATGATGAAAAACTAAACCTGTTTGATCTCGCTTTGCTCGATTGAAAACAGGTTTAGAGGGCTTCGCTGTGGTCAAAGCCCTCAATCATCAAAGTTTGGATGTATGGGAAATTCAATGACAAAATGTGCTCCCGGTACATCCTTGAGCTTGACACTTCCCATAAGCTGATGCTCAGACAATATTTTAAGTAGATATAAACCCAGTGAATGAACTGAATCCCATATGACGGGTTTTTGAAGACCGATCCCATTGTCGATGACTTCAAGTCGCATACAATCATCTTCAATTTCAGTGAACTGGATCATGATGTTTTTATCTGCTTTGGCAGGATCGGGGAAGGCATACTTCAAGGAGTTGGTGACCATTTCATTGATCATTAGTCCGCAGGGCACAGCAATATCCACAGGCAGGTTAATTTCCGGGATGTTTGTCTTGATCTGTATAGGTACAGCATGACGTCCAAAAGCTGCATGTAATGTATTTGTTAAATCCTGGATATAACTGGATATATCAACATTATCAAACTCTGGTGATCGATATAGTGCATCGTGTACCAAAGCCATTGAGTTAACTCGATTTTTTATATCATCAAGCGTCTCAAGTGTTTTCTGGTTTTGAGTCCCTGCTTTTTGTAACCCCAGGAGACTGGCCACAAGCTGTAAATTATTTTTAACGCGATGATGCACTTCTTTGAGGAGCAGGTCTTTTTCAACAATCGATTTTTCCAGAAGATTTCGCTGACGAACAATCTCAGTTACGTCTTCCAGAGATACCATGACCTGATTTGTCATGCCCACTATGTTTTTGAGGGGGTAAAGAAGCATTTGAATCACTTTTATGCTCCCATCTTCTGCTGTGAATGTGACCTCTGGAATCTCGATGATATTTCCCTGCACTGCTTTTCTAAAGTTTTTCCCCAGAGACAACTGTTTTGCCAGTCCGTCCTCTTCCACGTGATAATCCCTGATAATTGCTTCAGGACTTTCAGCGCCCCAAAGCTCCACCCAACCCGAATTGAGATGGGTAATATGTCCTTCAGAATTGTGGATAGCCATGGGGATGGGAGACTGGGCAATCACTGCGCGGAAATAATTTGCCCTTTCGCTGGCTTTAACGTGTGCTTTGCGACGAGATTCTATTTGGGCATTGAGCTGAATATTATGCTTTTCAAGTTCTGCCCCACGTTTAATCAGAAATTTAGTTCTAAGTTTGAATGATAGTATTCCAATAAAAGTGAGAAAAAGAAACCAGATTAAAATGAACCACCAGGTCTCATAGAATTTTGGATGCATAATCAAGTTAAGAGCTGCACCATCTGTATTCCAGACCAGATCATTATTACTAGCCCTGAGATGAAAAGTATACTTCCCCGGAGGCAGATTGGAAAAAGTTACCTCTCTTTGGTTGCCCAGTTGCCGCCACTGATCGTCAAAACCTTCCATGAAATATGCATAATTATTACTGCTTGGATGGTAATAGTCCAGACTGGCAAAGCTCAGACTGAAAAATAAATCTTCAGGATACAACTCCAACAGAGGTGTGGTGGTAATGGATTTTTCTAATACGATTCTATCTTTATACTTTTGATTGATGCCAATAGGTACATTCATGATAGATAAAGCTGTGAATTTGACAGGTGGAATATTGCGGTTATCCTGAATCTGGTCCGGATGGAAATACGTGATTCCTTTGACACCACCAAAATATAGCCACCCATTATCAAGTTGGCACCCGGCAGGGTTAAACTCTTTGCTTAATACGCCATCAGCGGTACCATATGTTTTGAGTATTTTTTTCTTGGGATGATATTGTGCCAGACCATTATTGGTGCTCATCCACAACCAACCATGGGTGTCCTGGAAAATATTGTAAATCGCATTACTGGGTAATCCATCTTCAGTAGAAAAATTCTCGAAAGTACCATTACGTGGATTGAAGCGACTTATCCCGCCACCGTAAGTCCCCAGCCAAATATATCCATCTTCATCCTCAAAGAAGCACATCACATCATTATTAGGTAAAGCTGAGGGATCACCTGGAGAGGCCTTATATTGTTTTAAGGTCATGGTGATTCGATCAAATCCGATCAAACCCTCATTTTCGGCTCCAATCCATAACCTCCCTCGAGAGTCTTCGAACATGGTGTAATAGGAAATATTGCCAAGATTTATCTCATCAGTACCAGGCGTTCTGAAAGTTTCAAATTTCATACTTTTAGGATCCAGACGAAATAAACCTTCCATCCAACTGCCTAGCCAGATACTGCCTTCTTGATCTTCAGTCATTGTGAACAGGTATTCACTCTGGAGACCATCAGGGTTGTCAGAATCAACTTCAATATGTGTGAAGGTATCAGAGTTACTTCTGAGGAGGTCAAGACTGGTGCTTGCGCTGATAACCCAGAGGTTGTCATGCTGATCCACCAGGATGTCCTGAATCCCATCATCGCTCAGGCTACCTGTATCTTCAGGATCATGGCGAAATACAATAAACTCATTGGTGAGGGTGTTATAGTATGTGAGGCCTGATGACCAGGTGGCAATCCAGAGATTGCCCTTACTATCCTTTGCAATTTTAAGAATTCGATTGTCGTGTAATCCATCAGGATTTAGGGGATCATAGGTAAGATTGTAGAATTTCTTGCGATTGCGGTTGTATTTACCAACGCCACCACCCGATGTGCCAACCCACACAATATCGCCATCATCGTAGAATGATCGGATTGCATCATCGTTCAGTGCAGTTTCATCATAGACTTTTTTCCCAACTATCTCCAGTAGATTGCCCTTTAAATCCAGGATTAATATCCCCTTCGAATCTGTTCCAACCCATAAACGATCACTACCTACCTGAATTATGCGACTCACACTGGTTTCTGGATAATCAGGATTGATGGCGGATTTATATCCAAGGTGAATGAAGCTATCAGTATCTCGATCATAGCAATCCAGTCCACCCCAGTTGGTACCCACCCAAATCTTGTAATTCTCACCATCAAACGATTCGTACACACAGTTCACGCTATTGTCGAATAGAGATGATGGTTTATCCTGTTCGTAGCGATAGCTTCGAAGCGAATAAGTTTTTAAATTCAGGACGCTCACGCCATTTAGAGTTGATATCCAGAGTTGGTGATCATGGTCTTCAAAGAGAGCATAAACATATGGATCTCCCAGCCTCTCGTCATTTGAAATAAGATTGTTGACCGGGACGGATATTCCCGTGGTAGGGTTTAACCGAAAAAGACCTGCACCGGAAGTCCCGATCCAGATATAACCCTCGTGATCCTCTATCAAACCCCAAACCGAACCCTCACCCAGGGAAAGCGTGTCCAACGGGTCATGGGGATATTGGAGAAATGTCTCAGTATCATCAATATACTTATTCAAACCTGAAACGAAGGTGCCAACCCATAGATTACCCTGACTATCCACAAGGCTGGATATAATTGAATTTGAATTTATCGAGGATGAATCCATTGGGGCGTGACGAAATTGCTTGAAGGTGATCCCATCATAGCGGTTGAGACCATCTTCAGTTCCAAACCACATAAACCCATTTTTATCCTGGGCGATTGTCATGACACTATTTTGGGATAGACCCTGGTTAATATCAATGGTTTCAAAGCGATAGGAATGATGGTCGTTTGCCATTGTAAGACTGGTCAGGAATAGCAGAGTGAGGATTGATTGAAGCATTTTATTCATACGCTTTTCCTGATGGTTACGTCGTTCGAGGCACGAAATGATTTTCCTGGAAAAATCAATAACTCCCGGGTAATGATAAGTCGGAAAATATAGTGTCATTTCTAAGAGCTACAAAGAGTAGAAACAGTATCTGGAGCTTTTTGGATGACCCTATGGGACGTGTTTCTGAGCCGGGGTTATGCGATAAGCTCGTTGGGTTCCCGAAAGCGGAGTCCTCTCAATTATCTGAAAAAAATACGTCCCAGTTTTTTAGTGTATCTTCAGAGGCCTGCTGACTGGCATCCTTTTTATTACGTCCCTCACCAAAACCGACTATAGTACCATCAATGGACACCTGGATCATATACAAGGGGTCATGATCCGGCCCCGTTGTTTTCGTCACGTCAAAAGAGGGATTCCCCATTTTTAAGCGCTGGCATTTTTCAGCAAGCTGGCCCTTGTAGTTAAAGGTTTGCAATTCGGAAGCATAATCAGGTTTGCCTGCAATGACGTGTTTTTTGACCCAGCTTGAAGCTGACCCAAACCCTCCATCCATATATATAGCGGCAATAAGTGATTCAATGACATCAGCCATGATGGAGTCGTTGTCCCGTTGTCCACCACGCCGGCTAGAGTCACTGAGGAGAATCCATTTCCCCAGATCTAGTCTCACCGCACATTCTGAGAGATAATTTCCATTCACCAGGATGGTCCGATATTTTGTAAGGGTTCCCTCATTCAGATGAAGATGGGTTTTGAAAAGATAATCTGATACAACAAGCTGAAGCACAGCATCTCCGAGAAACTCAAGGCGCTCGTAGGAGTAGCGTATATTGTTCTGGCTGGCAAAAGAACTGTGGGTGAGAGCACGCTCCAGAAGATGAGGTTCGTTGAAAGAATAGCCCAGCGTCTTTTCAATTATGGAAAGATTTTTGGCAAAGTGATCTGAGACCACCAGTGTCGAATCTTTCTTTCTGAAGAGTTTCCCCAAAAACTTCATACGTATAAGATCAGGCCTTATATTCCTTTACTGCCAGGACAGCATTGTGACCACCAAAGCCAAAAGAATTACTAATTCCTGCTTTGACTTCCCGCTGAACTGATACACCTGGCGTATAGTTGAGATCACATTCGTCACAGGGATTCTCGTGGTGAATGGTAGGGGCAATAGTGTTGGTCATCACTGTCTTTACCAGGGCAGCCAGTTCAATTCCGCCGGAGGCACCCAGCAGATGACCAGTCATGGATTTTGTTGAACTCACAGCAAGTTTGTAGGCATGCTCACCAAAGACATCTTTAATAGCGATAGATTCGTTTTTGTCATTGGCTGGTGTGGATGTACCGTGGGCATTGATATAGTCAATATCAGTGGGGAGTAAATCGCCATCTGACAAGGCCATTTTCATGGCACGATTTGCTCCTTCACCCCCACTGGCAGGGCTGGTGATATGATAGGCATCAGCTGTCATTCCAAAGCCAGAAAGTTCAGCCAGAATAGTGGCACCGCGAGCTTGAGCATGTTCCAGGCTCTCAAGGACAAAAACACCAGCTCCCTCACCCATGACAAAGCCATCACGAGCCTTGTCAAATGGCCGGCTAGCTGAATCTGGATCAGGATTGAATGAAAGCGCCTTCATATTTGCGAAACCGGCAAAGCCCATATGAGTTAATGCCGCGTCTGCACCACCACAAACCATGACATCGGCATCGCCATAGCGAATAGCTCGCATCCCGAGACCAACTGCATGAGCAGCTGTTGCACAGGCTGAGTTTACTGAGAAGTTAGGCCCCTTAAGGCCCCAGATGATGGAAACGTACCCTGCAGCAATATCTGGAATCATCATGGGAATAAAAAATGGGCTAACGCGTCGGTGACCCCTTTTAATAAGCATGGTATGTTGTTCTTCAAAGGTATAGAGTCCACCAACCCCACTGCCGATAATAACACCCATGCGCGAAGGGTCCTCATTTGCCGTATCCAGACCGCTTTGTCCAATGGCTGCTTTTGCAGAATGAACGGAATACCGGGTAAAAGGGTCCATGCGACGTGCTTCTTTAAAATCCACCACATCCTCAATGTGAAGTTCATCCTTTGCAGTGGCAGCTACAGTGGCATTGAAGCCTTCCTCTACTAGCCAATCCTGGGTGGTTACGCCATTGGTTCCGGCAACCAGATTGTTCCAGAATTTATCAATTTCATTCCCCAGCGGTGAAACGACCCCCATCCCGGTAATTACAACACGCTTTTTCATGGTACTCCTTTATAAAAAAAATGGATTCACTGTAAAGCCAGGATTCGACCCCAGACCCATCAGTGAACCCAGTTTTATTTCAGAATGTTTTGACTACAGCTTATCCAAGCTTGCTGTCTACGTACGTAACGGCCTTCCCAACAGTTGTGATGGTTTCAGCATCTTCATCGGGAATTTCAATA
>ERZ889078.3400-NODE-3400-length-10540-cov-5.206485_pt1 | contig 10540 bp, 6 predicted proteins | sample MGYA00521266_ERZ889078 | MGnify/ENA primary metagenome ERZ889078 (study PRJEB32303, sample SAMEA104408618) | aquatic metagenome | biome: Brackish water; feature: Pelagic; material: water | place: Baltic Sea | collected 2014-06-16T06:34:00 | depth 76,534 m ... | reverse complement strand
GCCCTCATGCATGTCGTTCGTCACTACACGCGCGAGGCCGGCTGCAGAAACCTAGAGCGGGAGATTGGCAATGTTGCACGGCACACGGCCGCAAGATTTGCGCGGGAGCTCGGTGCGCCACTCCCCACTCCAGCTGAAGGTTCCGAAGAGGCCAAGAGCTTAGAGGCGGCTGTGGATGCGGTTGAGCCTTCCATAGACATCCCCTTCAAGTTGACCCTAAACCCAGACGCTGCAAGTGAGATTCTGAGTGAAGTTGACGTCGACGAAGTCCTGGGCAAGAAGAAGAGAGGCGAAACCGTCGAACCCGAAGCCCCTAAGTTGTCTTCAGCCGAGATGCTTGCAGCGTTTGACAAGATCACGATCGACAAGAGCGACCTGCACGACATTCTCGGGCCAGAGCGCTACGACTCGGACATCGCCTTGCGCACGTCAGAACCCGGTGTTGCAACAGGCCTCGCATGGACACCCGTTGGTGGAGTTATCCTGTTCGTGGAGGCGACCAAGATGCCGGGGAAGGGCAATCTAAAGCTCACCGGTCAACTGGGAGATGTCATGCAAGAGAGTGCACAGGCAGCCTTCTCCTTGCTCAAGACACGCGCCGATCGTCTCCATCTTGACGCAAAGGTATTCGAGACAACGGATATCCATATTCACCTGCCCGAGGGGGCAACCCCCAAGGACGGTCCGAGTGCAGGCGTAACTCTGTACACGACCCTAGTGTCGCTGTTTACGGGTCGCACCATCCGCAGCGATATTGCCATGACCGGCGAGATCAACCTGCGTGGGCTTGTACTTCCCGTTGGCGGTATTAAGGAGAAAGTTCTCGCCGCGTACAGCGCGGGCCTGCGCTCCGTTATCCTCCCTAAGCGCAATGAAAAAGACCTGGAAGACGTTCCGGAGACCGTCCGCAACGAGATGACCTTCCACCCCGTTACCCGCGTGGGTGAAGTCCTCGACATCGCTCTCTCGGAAGATCTAGGTTTGGCCGCCATCACCCCGGCCTAGCAGAGCGCACGAAAGCGGCGCACTCGACTCTGCTTCTATTCCGAGGCGGGGGCGCTATGGCCATACGTAAGAGGCGAGGTCCACCTTCCCGGCCTCGCTCATCGTTACGCCTTCACGCTCAAGCAGGCGGCGCTGCAGGGCCGCCTGCGCAGGACTTCCGTGGCTGATCTTGCCCGCGGCGTTGATCACTCGGTGCCAAGGGATTTTGCGATCCCCTGGTAGGTCGCGTAATGCAGCGCCTACTTGGCGCGCGCCTCGTGCAATCCCCGCCTCCTCTGCAATCCGGCCATAGGTCGAGACGCGCCCCTCGGGAATGGAGTCAACGGTCGCGTAGATGCGCATGCGGCGCTGTTTGCTGCGCTCGGAACCCGTTTGCGCTTTCACGCGTTTGGCCAGGTCCCACGGACGAGCACGACTCGATAGCCATCGACATCTTCGAACGTAACTCCGACCGTGTCCCAAAAGGGATTAAACGACGCGACGACGCAAAAGCCTGCTCCGCCCATGCGCTCGCAGAGCGCCTTGTGCTCGTCCTTGCCCTCGAGATAAAAAACGAGCAGGTTGTCTTCGGTTGGAGCGCGTCCCACCATGTGTTTGGACTTCGAGGTGAACTCGAGATGCCAAGGCAGGCTATCCAGGCCGAGCATCACCCCATCGAAACCGGCATGGTCCTCAAAGCTTCCAAGGATTTCGAGGCCAAGCCCAGCTGTGTATTGGCGCACAAGTCCTTGGAGGTTATCCGTCGGTCGCGCAATGCGTAAAATAGCCGTTCGAAGCGACATGCCTACTTATTCGACGGCGCGTGTTCCAAGAGTGACCGTAACGAGCTGCTCAACACCCTTGCGGTCAATTCGGCAGGCCAGCACGTTGCCAGGCTGATAGATCTGCAGCGCATAGACAAAGTCGTGGATCGTATCGACCTCGATATCGCCCAACTGCAAGATCACGTCACCGCCGAGCAATCCCGCACGGGATGCCGGGCTGTTATCCTGGACGCCCGAAAGCAACAGGCCGCCGCCCTCGCCCGCATAGTCGGGAATGCTTCCAAACCAAACACTCCAGCTACGATCTTTTTGCGAGCGGTCGTCCTCTTCCGCCAGCACAACTTCGGTGAATGGAAGTGACTCCATCGCCGCGATTTTCCCGACCAAGAAGCGCGCGTATTCAACAACCCGCCTAGCTCCGTCGCTCTCAAACTTGTCGGCGTCGTCCGAGGGTTTGTGGTAGTCGGTATGGACTCCGGTGAACAAGTGTAGTGCCGGTATACCGCGCTTGATGAAGCTCTGGTGATCGCTGCCACCAATCCCGTGACCGGAGAGAGTGACCACCGGATCGAGATTCGCCCGCGACGCAGCTTCGGGAAGCCAGGATGGGAACACCCCCGAAGTGCCAGCTCCCATGATTTGCAGGCGCCCCGACTTTGCACGCCCCACCATGTCCATGTTTACATTCGCCAGCAACGTACCGCCATGGGTCACCTGCTTGTTCCAGTACTCGGACCCTAGTAATCCGAGCTCTTCACCAGACCAAAGCGCAAAAACGATGTCGCATGCCGGCTTGTCCCCGGCAGCCAAAAGGCGTGCAAGTTCAAGAACCGCTGCGGTGCCACTCGCGTTGTCATCGGCCCCGTTGTGAACAGCGCTTACGTCCGGGTCAAGCGATCCGGAACCGCCCATCCCCAAGTGATCGTAGTGTGCACCCACGACGAGATAGCGAGAGGAGTCCACGCCCCTCAAAACGCCAAGCACGTTGTCCGCGTTTCCAGTTTCCCGACGCACATCGGCAGCGACCGAAACGACAAGACCGGTCCTTGATTCCAGGGGCGGTGCTTGCCCTTCACGCAGGTCAGCGACCTGTTTGGCATACCCGCTATTTTCGCCCAGTATGGCTTCTGCTGTGGCAACCCCAACCATGACGGCGGGAAGTTTCGCTTCGGCCTCTTGACCACTAGCAAACTCCAAGAGGCCCTCGGATTCGCGTAGGGGATCTTGACCGATAATCACGGCCACCGCACCGCGGTGTTTTGCATTCATCACCTTCGTAAAGATCGAGGCGGCGTTCCCCCAGCTCACTCTTGGACCCTGGGAATAACCTCCCTCGGCCGGCTCTCCCGACTCGGGCATTTCTGGAAAGGGAGGCGTGCCCCGAGCGATCAAGACCACCTTCCCCGCAACATCCATGTCAGCGTAATCATCTCGCCCCAGCTCGGCGTCAACGATCCCGAATCCGGCGAACACAAGCTCACCACTTGCCGCAGAACCATCCGAGCAAAAAAGAGGTGCGACGGCCGGCCCAGAGACCGTGGTGCCAGCGCCGTCTCCAAAGGTCACTTGAGTTCCCCCACCATCACGTGCCGCCATCGGCACCGAAAACACCTGGGTGTATCCCGACTCACCACCCGGCTCCAAACCCAGGCTCGTCAGCCTCTCGACCAAATAGTCGCGGGCCGCGTCCTCACCCGGAGTTCCCGAGCGGCGTCCATAACGCGCATCAGCGGCAAGCCAGTACACATCCGCGGCGAGCCTAGGCGCCTCAGCTCGCAAAAGCTGGGCACGCTCTGGACCTTGTATGGCTGGTGAAGTGCCTGAGGATGAGCACGAAGTAGCAAGTACAGCGAGGAGTGCAAAAGCGGAAAGAGGCGTTGAACTAGGTTTCATATCAATTAGCTAGGGGAGAGTCTGCTCGCGGATGGGATATGATGCCTTGGATGCAGCGCAGGCCCAAGAGCAAGCGGACGAGGAATCGTGCCGACGGTAAAAACAATGGGAATAGGTCGAGTGCAGTCGCGCTCGACCTCACGGCTCGACTTTCCTGGGTCCTGGCGCTTCTGGTCATTCCGCTCCTGCTGATCGCTCCGTCGATGCGTCCAGGCATGCGCCTGTTGCCCGGGCTGCCGGTTGCTTCGGCCCCCCTTGCCTTTGAACATCCAGCCCTTGCGCAAGATGCCATCGAGGGATCGAATTACTCCACGGCCGACCGCCTGTTCCCGGTTCTCACCGATCAAATCGAGGCACGCCGCCAAGCCCAAACCGGCACCATCCCAACCTGGGATCCCCACCTCGGTGCGGGTCTACCTCTCTTCGCGGGGACCATCGCCGCGATCGCGTATCCCCCCAACTGGCTGGCGCTTGTCCTGCCTCCCGCAATTGCGGCCGCCCCGCTCGCACTCCTCTCGCTCTTCCTCGCAGGGCTTGGCATGGCCCTCTTCCTTCGCCGCCGAGGCCATGGGACAAGTGCCATTCTCATCGGCGCGCTCGCCGTACAAGCGAGCACCTGGGCATCCGCAAACCTGCACTACTTTATGAAGGTAGACGCGGCACTCTGGCTTCCGTGGATGCTTTGGAGTCTCGAGGGTCTTGCACAGAACAAGCGACGTAGCGGACCGTGGCTTGCAGTCAGCGTCGGCCTCTCCCTTCTCGCGGGCTTCCCGCCGATCGCTGTTTTTGGAATTTTCACCGCAGGCCTTTTTGCGGTCGTCCGTTTCCTTCAGGCGGATGCCCGCTCGAGATTCGCACCGCTACTCGCGAAGAGCGCAGGGTTCGTGTTGCTCGGACTTTGCATCGGCTCTTGGCAGCTCTTGCCGACCAGCGAGGCCAGCTCGCTTTCGATGCGACAGCCCCACGGTGCAGCGGAGATGGAGAGCCAGGCGCTACCGCTGGAGTCCTCTTTTGGACTCTTGGCACCTGACCTCTTCGGCATGCCCGACGAACCCGTCTTTGCCGGTCACCTCCCCATCGTATGGCTAGTCACACGAGCCAAGAGTGCGCAGGCCGCCCAAAACGCAAACGCTCTCGAGTGGGACCTCCACCTTGGAAGTCTAGCTCTCCTCCTGGCAATCATCGCCTTGCTCTGCCGTCCCCGCCAGGCCGCCTTCCCTCTACTCGTGCTTCTCCTCTGGCTCGGCTTCAGCCAAGCGTGGCCGGGGGTCCGCCTCCTCTATCACGTACCCGGCCTGGACTTCGGGGCACCCGCCCGGTCACTCGCCGTCGCGTGGTTCCTTCTTCCCTGGCTTGCAGCGATTGGCGCGGGCGCTCTCTTCGACGACCTACGCAGTGGCCTGGGCAGAGCACCTTGGGCCGCCATACTTATCGGCGGAACCCTCGCCGTCACCTCTCTCACCGGTTGGTTCTGGCTCTCCCCGCAGACGTTCCCAGATGACCTAACCACGCTCCTCATCGAGCGGCACGGCATCACCGAGTCCGACGTGTCCGCCGTTCTCTCGCGGCCCGACATGGTCGAGGCCGCCACGAGGCTGAGACGGCTCCTAATCGGACTAATGAGCACGGGCGCACTCCTTGCGGTTGCAACCCTACTCACATCGCTCCGGCGCTCCACGGCCTCCTCCTTCGCGCCCCATGGCACCGGCCAGCCAGGCCTTGGCGCGGCCGTTGGCTTCGGGGTCGCCTTGGCCCCCAGGTTTGCCGGCGGCACCTTTGAAGCGGGAGGCGCATATGCGCTGCTCGCCTTGGCCGCCACCTCGATTGCGCTCATCTTGCTACACAGGCTCCTGAAAGGCTCCACCACGGCCTTTGCGACGAGCGCTCTCACGGCAGCCCTCATCGTTGGTTTTGGCGCGGAGGCCCTCGACATGGGGACCGCCCACCTACGGCCACGCACCGTCGGTAGCGAGGGGCTCTTCCCCCCGTCCCCGAGCATCGAGACCATCGCTCGATCCCTCGCGATGGACGCGGACCTTCCCGGCAACATTCCCGGTTCAATCGATGGGCGCGCTCTGCGCCTCGATCTCTCCCCAAGTGGTGTTTCCGAGGTCATCAACTTGGCACGCCCCAACCTGCTCGAGGGTTACGGGCTCAACGACCTAACTCCCTACACCGTGTTCACGCCGGGAACTCTGACCGAGTTGATTCGCGCAAACGATCAAAATGCCGGCTACCTCTCCGGTAGCTCGCGCGTTTCGGATCCCGCACTGCTGGACGCTGCCGTCCTCGACATACTGCGCGTCAATACAATCCTATCGCAGCACGACCTGATCGGCGCGGGAGTGCAGGGATTGACCGAGCTGGAGACTGAGAGCCGCGCACCTCTCCATGTCTACCACCGGCCCGGCGCAATGCCTATGGTCAGGTTAGTACCCGATGCGCGGTTTGCACCCGACGACGAGACGGCGCTGCGCTGGCTAACCGACCCCACTTTCAATCCGCGCCGCGAGGTTATCCTCGCGCCCGGCACAACTCCACCTAGCCAGGCCCGCACCAAGGGACTTGTCATTAGCACGAACGTCGCCCAGGACATGGCCCCCTGGCTTGATGCCGAGCTAACCCCAAGGCGCCCTTCAGCAAGTCGCTTGGACGTGAAGGTCGTCTCACAGAGAGGCGGTTGGCTTGTTTTCTCAGAGCAGTTTGCTCCGGATTGGAAGGTGAATATCGACGGCATCGACGCGACGACGATGCGTGGCGATCACGCCTTTCGCGTCTTGTGGATTGAGCCTGGCGAACATCTCGTACGCACCTGGTACGAGCCCTGGAGTTTGCGTTACGGATTTCTCCTTATGTTGGGTGCCTGCGGCATGCTCGCATGGCTAGTTTTGAAAAGGCGCCTCTAAACCATGCACATCCAAGTTCTCTCTAGTGGAAGTAAGGGCAACTGCACCCTTGTCCGCGCCGGCGACGTCAACTTACTCATCGATGCGGGGCTCCCCTTGCGTGAGCTGGAGACGCGCTTCGAATCCGCAAGGTTTCCGGCCCGTGAGATCCACCATATTGCCCTAACCCACGGTCACCTGGACCACGCGCGCAGCTCGGGCTCCCTGGCCAAGAGAACCGGTGCAACGCTGCATTTGTGTGAGCGCCTGATGCTCAATAAGTCCGTGGAGCAGGCCCCCATCATGCAAACCCTGCATGTTGGGACGGCTGACCAGCTGCGCACGCCGACCCAACCACTGGAGACCGATGCACTGGAGTTACTGCCTGTGCTCATTCCCCATGATGCGGTGCCAACCGTCGCCTTCCGTATGGAGCACAAAGGCCGTCGCGCGGTCTACCTCACCGACATGGGCGAGCCCACTGCAGCAATCGCCAGCCAACTCCGGGACAGCCATGTGCTAATCCTTGAGTTCAACTATGACGAAGAGATGCTTCGCAAAGGGCCCTATCCAATCAACTTAAAAAAGAGGGTCGCGGGCCGCGGCGGCCACCTATCCAACAAGCAGGCGGCGGAGGTCTTGGGGCACCTTGCAGGACCGAACCTCCATACGCTCGTGCTCGCCCACCTGTCTGAGAAAAATAACACCCACGGTCTCGCACTGGCCGCGGCCACTACAAAACTACTAGAGCTCGGCATGCCCCATGTCGAAATCATTATCGCCTCCCAAGACGAAGTCGGGCGGGCGATCAAGGTGTAGCGAGGCGCCTGCTTAGGCTGCGCCGCGCTTGGCGCAATCGGCCAGTGTGGTTTCCAGCATCCCCTTCTCGAACGCGTTCAAACCGTCCGTCAGCAAGCGCAAGGTGTGGCGCACTTCCGTCGAGCTTTGCGCCGACCCCGCAGCTGCTGTCGACTTCTCGCGTTGCTCTAAGGCCTGTAACAGGATTACATTTCCGCGCATACCAAAGCGCCCTTGCAACAGCTTGATTGCTGCGTCGAGGTCGGCGGGCTTCACCATCTGGCCAACCCCCGGGTTCGGGTTCTGATATTTCACGATTCCTTCGAAGCTGTAGCGCTGCTTGCAGTCTTGAAGGCTTTTTTTAACTACGGCTGGCCTAAAAAAGGAATCCAACCGGAGCCAAGCTTCACGGGCCGCATCCGACACACCCGCCTCTCGGATGGACTCGTCTAGGAGACTTGCCCGGAGTTCAAAGATCTCCTCCGTCAGGTACATGTGCATGTGGGACTGCAGTGGTGCCTGGCCGACGTAACTTTTGGGTCCCCCGCTTACGGAGCTCATAAAGTCCGTCTGCTGCGACTCAATAAACTCCTGATCGAGCCCCTCGAAAAAGAGCCCAAGCCACTCATGTTGGAACAATTTGTCGTAGAAGAGCTTGTGCACCTTCTCAACGACAGGTCTGCCGCCTACGGCATCGAAAACTTCCCGGTTGTTGAACATAGTTTTGTCGTGGGGGGGGCAAAACTTGGGGTCTGGAGAGATTCCCATTGCATCCGAACTCCTAATCTCGGAATCGAGCCAACTCGAACTGAACGGGAATAGAGAAAGTCATCAAAATCCTAGGGCTGGCTAGAGCTCATTCATGGCTTGCTTTGCTTGCAGCCGGGCCTCTTCATCAAAAGGAAAAGACACGTCCTCACCCGCTGCTAGGAAGGCAAGAGTAAGCGTTCGCACGGTCAGACCCGCTGATTCAAGCGCGAGCCCATAAAGTGCGAGCTGTGTCCGATGGTGTCTCGCTCGCTCTTCGAGCTCCTCTGGCGACACGCGATCGGTCTTGAAGTCGACCACTTCCACCGAGCCATCTTCGAACTGAACCACGCGATCGATGGCTCCCCGCATATGCAGGGACCTACCCGCTAAATCGATCGTCACCCACTGCACAGGGGCCTCATGGAAAACCCGCCATGCTTCACGGGCGCGCACGGAGGAGCCAAGGGTTCGCTCCCGCTCAACGCAGTCCGCGACAAAGATGCAGTTTGGCTCACTCAACCCGCTCTCTTGTGCAGCCTGCAGAGCCGCATCCCTACCCAAATCCAGTTCGATACAGCGGTGAGTCAACGTTCCTATAGAGCGCGCAAGTTCGCCGCTAACCTCGTCAAAAATGGCCGCCGACGGAGAGCTTCTTTGGGTGTTCGTGGCCACGGAAGAATCGGCGAGAGTACTGGGCCCAAAGGTGTGCGGACCATGTTCCATCCTCAGCAGGAGTGCTCCGTTGCGCTCGGCGCATGGATCCCCCACCTCAAGTTGCGCGTGCAGGCGCTCGCGCTCCTCCGCAGTCGGCTCTCGGGAGGGAAGAGACGAGTCCGGAGCCCTCTGCCCCAAAATCGCAGGCCCTGGCTCCCCATCCTCAAATCCGGCTAGGGCAGACTGTAAATACTGTCCCATGGTTGCGGCCAAGGCGACCGTCAGGTTCGACTTCAGCCCGTCCTTCTTAGTCACCTTCACGCTCCCAAATAGCGGAAGCAGTAGGTAGTTTTCCGCACGGGTGAGAGCGACATAAAACAAGCGTAGCGCCTCAGCGGAATCTCGCTCCTTATCCCAACTCACCTTGTCTCCGAACCCGGGGAGCTCAAACCCTTTCCCCAATCTCCAAATCAAGCCGTCGTGATCCCACCAAGGATCGCCGTACTTGTTGCTACGACCACGACCCGGTTGTGCAAGGATCACCAGCCCGAATTCTAGCCCCTTCGAGCCGTGAACCGTCATCATGCGGATTGCATTCTCCGAGGCGAGCCGCGCCCCCGATTCGTCTGAATTGCGCCTCTGTAGATTCTCGGTTAGGCGGACCACCGCCGCAAGCGACATGCCCCCCTCGGCAAGCCGCGCTTGCAAGAATGCTTCCAGAACTCGCAAGTTCATCGGACCCTGCACGCCGCCCGTTCGCAGCCGCTCCATCGCAATCTGGTTGACGTTGCGCAGCACCCTAGTCACCACCTCGCCTGGCTCCAAGGTGCCCACCATCGTCACGAACGATCCGATCTCTTGTAGGGCGGCTAGAACCCGCGGATGTCCTGCCAGCGAGTCCGATTGAAGAGTCCGGATGGGCGCCCAAGTTCCCCCCGCAAGTTTGTGCTCAACAAGCTCGTCGTCCGAGATCCCAAAACGTGTTGATCGCAGCGAACCCACCACCGCCGTTTCGCGTCCGGGCTCTACAATCGCGGCCAGAAGTGTCAACGCCATTTGGACCTCCACCTGCTCGAACAGGTGGCCACCACCTTCGAGAACAAATGGAATGCCCTCCGCAGCAAAGGCAACACCATAGGCCGTTAGTGTTTTCCTCGTCCGCGCGATCACGGCGATATTCCCATAGTCGAGCTGCTTTCCACCCTCCGCAAAAGCGACGGGTCCAGCGGCCAGCTTCGCTTTTAGGTAGCGCGCGACGGACCGCGCTTCAACGTCCAGCATCGGGCCGGATCCCTCAACTCTCTCTCTATCTTCGGGAGTCAACACAAGAACCGGCGTCGTGCTGCCGCGCTCCTTGTGCCATGGAATCAGGTCGATGTAGTCCGCCTGATAGCCCTCGCCATTGTCCGGCGCCTCCATAAGTGCGCTGTCTGAGTGAAACAGCTCATTCACCCAATCCACAAGTGCGCCATCCGTTCGAAAATTCGTTGAGATCTGAAGCATCGCTTCTGGATCCGCATCTGTAACGAGATCACAACAGGCCTTGTAGGTCTCAACGTCGGCGGATCGGAAACGGTAAATGGACTGCTTGGGATCTCCCACTAGAACAAGCCGTCCCGGCGCCGGGCGCACTCTCTTCCAGTCCCGCTCCTCCACACTCTGCTCATCCCCCGCGAGGAAGAAAACAAAGCTGGCCTGCACCGGGCTAGTGTCTTGAAACTCATCCACAAAAATCGTCGCGTATCTGCGGATCAGAGCAGAGCGGACCTCGGGATGATCTCTTACGAGCCC
>ERZ889078.3399-NODE-3399-length-10540-cov-7.224416_pt1 | contig 10540 bp, 9 predicted proteins | sample MGYA00521266_ERZ889078 | MGnify/ENA primary metagenome ERZ889078 (study PRJEB32303, sample SAMEA104408618) | aquatic metagenome | biome: Brackish water; feature: Pelagic; material: water | place: Baltic Sea | collected 2014-06-16T06:34:00 | depth 76,534 m ... | reverse complement strand
AAAGTAATTACTATTCTTGCTCCAGAAACACCTTTCGCGCCTCGGCCACGCTCACCTTGCGGGGCTTGGTCTTCGTCGGAAAGAGCCCGCCCAGCGTCTCCTTCAGGTTGATCCCCATCTCCTCCATGCCGGAGTTGGTGAAGAGCTGCATCATGGGCGCGGAGGTCTGCTCCACTTCGATGTCGAGCAGCTTGTCGTCGAGATGACCATCCTTGAGCAAGCGGCGCACCTTGTCGCGGCGGGCGTCATCGGGCTGCGGCTCGCCCATCACGTCCAGCCCAGCGTGGCGCGGCATCAACGCGTCGAGGAGCCGCTCCTCCACAGCGGCGGCGGCCTGCGCTTGCACACGGTCCCGGGCCTCTTCGCTGACGAGCTTGACGGCGACCTCGACCAGGTCGCGCACCATGCTCTCCACATCCCGGCCGACGTAGCCGACCTCGGTGAACTTCGAGGCCTCCACTTTGACGAAGGGAGCGCCGGTCAGCTTCGCCAATCGCCGCGCGATCTCGGTCTTTCCGACGCCGGTGGGTCCGATCATGATGATGTTTTTCGGCGAGATCTCGTCGCGCAGCACGTCAGGCACGTGCTGCCGACGCCAGCGATTGCGCAGGGCGATGGCGACGGCGCGTTTGGCGGCCGATTGGCCGACGATGTAGCGGTCCAGCTCCGCCACGATCTGACGCGGGGTGAGGTCGGTGGTGGTGTGCGACGTGGTCGGCGTGGTCGGGGTGCTCATGCGGACGGCTCCTCATCGAGGGTCTCCACCGTGAGGTGGTTGTTGGTGTAGATGCAGATCCCGGCGGCGATCGCCATGGCTTCGCGGGCGATCTGTTCGGCGTCGAGCGGGCTGTGGCGCAACAACGCGAGCGCCGCGGCCTCGGCGTACTTGCCGCCGGAGCCGATGGCGACGGCCCCAGCATCGGGCTCGATCACGTCGCCTGAGCCGGAGAGCACCAAGGTCTCCTCGCTGTTGCAGACGATGAGCAGCGCCTCGAGGCGACGCAGCGCCTTGTCGGTGCGCCAGTCCTTCGCCAGCTCCACCGCAGCGCGCCGCAAGTGGCCCCCATACGTGCGCAGCTTGGCCTCGAAGCGCTCAAACAACGTGAACGCATCGGCGGTGCTGCCCGCGAATCCGACCAGGACGGCGCCGTCGTGCAGGCGCCGAACTTTGCGCGCGGTGCCTTTCATGATCGTGTCACCCATGGTGACTTGGCCGTCGCCCGCGATGACGATCTTGCCGCCCTTCCGAACGGCGAGGATGGTGGTTGCGTGTGCGTTCATCAGGCCTCGTGCGCGGCGCCGAAGACGGCGATTGGCGGGGTGACGGGTAGGGCGAGGCAAAGAAGGACGTGCGCCCGAGGCGTCAAGGCGCTGCGACCGCGCCGAGGCGATCAGGCGTCGCGCGCAGTCAGGGGCGCGACGCTGAAGTCGTCCCAGCGCACACGCCGCGTCCGCCGCCAGAAATCAAAGGTGTAGCCGGGCCAGAGGATGGGATTGCGACCCGCGCCGTCCAAGTACCAGCTGCGGCAGCCGCTGCCCCAGATCGCCGCGGCGAGCCGCTGTTGGAGGCCGGCGTTGAAGGCGGCTTCGGCGGCGACCGTCACTTCGACCGTGTGTCCGCTCCCGGCGAGCGCCCGCTCCACACACGCCAACACCATCGGCGCCATGGCCTCGATCATGAAGATCATCGAGTTATGGCCTAGGCCCGTGTTCGGCCCCGTCATCATGAACAGGTTCGGAAAGCGGGGCACCGCCATGCCGAAGTAGGCGTGTGGCAGGTCGCCCCACGCGTCGGCCATAGCGTGTCCGTCGCGGCCGACCACGGTCATCGGCGCGAGCAGGTTCGAAAGATCAAAGCCGGTCGCCCAGATCAGCGCGTCCACTTGCCGGCGCTCACCGGAGGCGGTGCAGACGGTGTCGCCGTCGAGCGCGCTGACGGCCTCGGCGATCACCTCGACGTTGGCGCGCGCGAGGGTCGGATAGTAGTCATCGGACAGCAAAATCCGCTTGCAGCCCGGCAGATACGCGGGGGTCACCGTCTGCCGCAGCGCCCGATCGGCGATGCCCTGTGCGATGTTGTGTCGGCCCATAAACGCCACAGCGCGCATCACCACCGGCGCGGTGACGAAGGCGACGGCCTGCACCTCCATGCGCCAGTAGAGCCGAAAGCGGTGCAGGCGTCGGCGCCACGGTTTGGTCGCAAAACCGCGCCGCTCCGCGTCGGTGTAGGCGCGGTCCTTGCGCGGCATCACCCAGGCGGGCGTGCGCTGGTAGACGATGAGCTTACGCACCCGGCTGGCCAACGCCGGGACGAGCTGTATGGCCGACGCCCCTGTGCCGACGATGGCCACCGTCTTGTCCGAGAGGTCCACGTCGTCGCGCCACTGGGCGGAGTGCCACGCTGGCGGTGTGAACGTCCCAGCCCCAGGAACGGTGGGCGTCGTGGGGGTGCGCAGCGCGCCTGTCGCCGTGACGACGGTCCGCGCAACGAGCACCTCACCTGTGGCGAGAGTGAGCTGCCAATCACCGCTCTCCTCACGCCACAACGCCTCCTGCACCTCGGAATTGACGCGGATGTGCGCGTGAAGGCCAAACTCCGCGGTCACACGCTCGGTGTAGGCACGAATCTCGGGCTGCCTGCTGAAGACGTGGGTCCAGTCTGGGTTCGGCGCGAATGAGAATGAGTACAGGTGAGACGGCACATCGCAGGCGCAGCCCGGATACGTGTTGACCTGCCACGTGCCGCCCGCTTGCTTGTTGGCGTCGAGCAGCACAAAGTCGCTGATCCCTCGTTTTTGCAGGCCAATAGCGACCGCGATCCCGCTGAATCCGGTGCCGATGATGGCGACGGCGACGCGGGCGGCGCTCATGCCGCGCAGACGTCCCGGCGCGGCATCGCAGCCCGCCAAGCGCTGTGAGCGTCGAAGCCGAGCGCCTGCAGCCGCGGCACGATGATCGTCTGCACGGTGTCGAAAAACAGCGTTCGGCCCTCGCCACCGTCACACACGCCCACCGCCATCGCGTCGGGGCTCGGCGGCGGCCCCTCCGGCAGGTGCGCGAGCTCGTGCGCCACGAGGTGCCGAAATGCGACGATGAGGTAGGCGTTGAGGCGGTTGACTGTCGCAGCGTCGAGCGTCGCCGCCAGCTGCTCCACCAAGATCCAGCCCATGCGGGCGTGTTGCACTTCGTCGGCGAGGATGTGCGACAGGGTCGCCTGGATACCCTGCGGTCCGACGCGCAGTCGCTCGGCGCCGATCAGGGCCACCGCGACCGTCTCGCTCAGACAGCTGACCGAGAGCACGTTGCGCAGCAGGGCCTCGAGCGGCGTCGCGTCGTCGTGGCTGGGCACCGGCGCCAGCGTCTCGATCTGGGCCACGGGATCACCCCCGAGCGCCTTCACCACGGCCGCGCATTGGCGCCCATGGCGCAGCTCATCGCTGGCGGCGCGCGCGACACGCTCAAGAAATCCACTCGAGACGTTGGCGGCCAGGGCTTGCGGAATCATGGCGGCGAAGACGCGGGCCGAGATAGTCTCGTTGATCATGCGACCACGCCACGTCTCGATCGCGCTGGCGCGCTCGGTTGGGTCAAGGTCGGGCAGCGTGCCGACTGCGCTGACGCCCGCTTCCGCCGCCTCCCGCAGGTCCAGCACGATCATTACGAGACCTCGTAGACGGGTCCATTCGCCTGGATCTGCGGCCGCCAAGCGAGATCAAAGGCGGGCGGCGCCGGCGGTCCCCACGGGATGCAGCCGGTGCAGGTGCCCGAGAAGTTCGGTCCAAATTGGCAGGTGTCGGCGGCCTTCTGATCGCCGGTGTAGTTGGTCTGGCACCACTTCAACCGGGCATCACAGCAGGTCGCCCACTCCGGGGTGTTCAGCTTGTCTTTGCAGTTGGGCGCGCCGATCTCGTCGTCGCTGCAGCCGGCGTCGGGACTACCGCCATCCACCGGCGTGGGGCCGCCGTCGAAGGCGACCGCTGTGTCGGCGGCTGCCGCGTCGACCGGCGTCTGGCTATCCGTCGCGTGGCTATCCGTCGCGGTGCTCGCGTCGCCGGCGCCGCTGTCCACGACCGCGTCGGCCTGTGTTGAGGCCGACGCGTCGGTGGCGGCGTCCCCGGCGCCAACATCGACTGAGGCGCCGCCCACTGCGCCGCTCGAACACGCCAACATGCCAGCGCCTGCTGCGGCAGCGGCGGCGCGTAAGGCGCGGCGGCGAATGTCATCGAAGGAGAGGGGCTGCGACATTGAGGAACCTTGTGCGTCGCCCAGAGGCCGTGAGACCGGGGCTGGGGAGACCGCGGCTGGGGAGACCGGGGCTGGGGAGATCGGGGCTGGATCCTGCGTGAACCCGGGCGACGACGCAACACGCGCGCACGGGTGGTCGACGGCGCACACAGCGCAAACACCCTAAGAATTCAAACTATTTACAGCCATGCGCGTCGCGCAGGAGCTGAATCTCAGCCATCAGCTCGGGCTCCCGGGCGTTCTTGAGGAGCATCGCGCCCTTGATGGTCAGCTTGGGGTCGCCTTCCGTCGCGTTGAGGTAGAGCCACGCCCGGCCCCAGGCCGTGAGGACGGTGTTGCGCCAACAAGCGTCTTCGAGGATGACTTTGTAACTCGCCGGGTACTTCAAGCGCGCCATCTGCAGGTAGCGCTCCATGTACCAGAGGAAGGTCAAGATCCCGTCCCGCGCGCTCGTCGACCCCTTGATTTGGTCGTGAAAGGCGACGGCCTCGGCCAACGAGTTGATGTACTGCACCACCTCCTCCATGAGCATGTTGAAGCCCTGATCGCCCGACTCAAATTTGGCGTCCGTCGGATCGCCGTTGAGGTAGATCGGCGCGTAGGAGTCGCACCCCTTGTCACCGAAACTCGCGCACGCCTTGTTGGCGTCTCCCCACTTGTCGCCGGTGATGAGACTGCGCGCAAACGTTGGTTTGCTGCCTTGATTGCCGCCACCTGAGCACGTGAACGACACGGTTTGGTTGAACTGGTAGTGCGACTCGCCAAACCCCTTGCCCTTGGCGTACAGATCGAAAAAGTGGCCGCATTCATGGACGATGACACCCATTCGACTCAACACCGCCGAGGCTGAGCCGCGCTGGCTCTGGGGCAGGAAGGTGTCGACACAGTGCTGCTTTGCGTTCGCGATGGCCCCCTCCACCAACGTCTTGCCGAGCGGGTAGCGCACCGCGAGCACGCCGGTGATGAACGTCATCGTGTCATCTGAGCTGTACGCCGCGATTAGCGCTTGGATCGACTCCTTGCCGGTCGGAAGCACCTCGGTGTACTTGCCGTCCGTGCACGCCGGATCACGCTCCTTGCCGGTGACGGGCGCCGCGCCTGTGTCGCTGCCTGCGCCTGCGTCAACGCCGCCACCTGAGTCCGTGGCCCCCGCACCGTCCGCGCCAACCCCGCCGTCGCCAACCCCGCCGTCGGCGGCGCTCACGCCGTCCGCGGCGACACCTGCGCCGACGTAGCCCGACGGTTCCGTGCAGCCAGAGGCCGCCACCACGCCGACAAACAGGGCGATCAGCGCGGTGATGGCGGCGTGCGGGAGACTGGCTGGGGTCGAGCGAAACGTCATGGTGAGCTCCGGAGAAAGTGAGGCACGCACTATGCCACAGGTGCCACGAGATCCAGGGCAGCGCGACGTTGCATCCACGCACGAGCGGCGTGAAGGCCCCTCTCCCAGCGCGCGACCTCACCCCACGCATCGATGCACTGTGGCGGGGTGACGCCGCGCATCACCGCCGCTACACTGCGGCGCGCTGGCCGTGTGCGGCCGCTGGAGGACGTCATGACTGCGCCTGTTTTTGACACCACCGACGTGTTCATCAACCGCCACATCGGCCCCCGCGACGCGGACATCGCGACGATGCTTGCCGCGCTCGGCCTCGACAGTCTCGACGCCCTCGTGACCGACGCGATGCCCGATGACATCCGCACGCAGAGCCCGCTCGACCTGCCGCCAGCGCTGACCGAGACGGAGGCGCTGGCGACCCTGCGCGAGATCGCTGAGCGCAATCAGGTGCTACGCAGCTTCATTGGCCAGGGGTACGCGGGCACGACCTTGCCGCCGGTGATCCGCCGCAACCTGCTTGAGAATCCGGGCTGGTATACCCAGTACACCCCTTACCAAGCCGAGATCTCGCAGGGCCGCCTGGAGATGCTGCTCAACTACCAGACCATGGTCAGCGACCTCTGCGGGCTGCCGGTGACCAACGCGTCCCTGCTCGACGAGGCGACCGCGGCGGCCGAAGCGATGACGATGCTGCATCGGCTGCGACCACGACGGAGCGAGGCCCAGCGCTTTTTTGTGTCGTCGGGGTGCCATCCTCAGGTCATCGCCGTGGTCCAGACCCGCGCCCACTGGCTCGGCATCGACGTCGTGGTCGGCGACGAGCGCGATCAGGCGCCAGAGGCCCAGACCTTCGGGCATCTGCTCGCGTACCCGTGCAGCGACGGAGAGGTGCGCGACCACACCGCGTACGTGGCCGCGGCCCATGCGGCCGGTGGGCTGGTGGCGGTCTGCACCGACCTGCTGGCGCTGACGGTGCTTGAGGCGCCCGGCGCTTGGGGCGCCGACGTGGTGCTTGGCAACAGCCAACGCTTCGGGGTGCCCATGGGCTACGGCGGTCCGCACGCGGCGTTTTTTGCCACCCGCGACGACTACAAGCGCCAGATTCCGGGCCGAATCATCGGCGTCTCGCGCGACGCGGACGGGCGCCCTGCCCTCAGAATGGCGCTCCAGACGCGCGAGCAGCACATCCGCCGCAACAGCGCGACGAGCAACATCTGCACAGCGCAGGTGCTGCTGGCCAACATCGCCGCGGCCTACGCCTGTTACCACGGCCCGGAGGGGTTGCGGGCGATCGCGACGCGTGTCCATCGCATCGCGGTGGGCCTGCGGGACGCGCTCAGGGTGGCAGGGTACGACGTCGCCCATGACCTCATGTTCGACACCGTGACGGTGAAGGCTGGGGACCGCGCCGCCGAGCTCGTCGCCAAGGCCGTCGCGCTCGGCGTGAACCTGCGAGATTGGCGGGATGGCCGGGTCGGGCTGACCGTCGACGAGACCGTCACCGAGCGCGATGTGCTGCTGCTCCTCGCCGTGTTCGACGCGGAGCGCGCGGCGTTCGACGCGGGCACGCTCGCTGCAGATCTGACGCGCTCCGCCGGCGTCCTCGCGCGACGGACGCCGTATCTCCGCGACGTGTGTTTTTCAGCCCACCGGTCAGAGACCGACATGCTGCGATACCTCACCCGCCTCGCTGAGAAGGACCTCAGCCTGACCCGCGCGATGATCCCGCTCGGCTCCTGCACGATGAAGCTCAACGCTGCTGCGGAGATGGAGCCGGTGAGCTGGCCCGGGTTTGGCGGGCTGCACCCGTTCGTGCCGCGTGACCAAGCCGCCGGATACACCCGCCTGTTCGCCGACCTGGAGGCGTGGTTGGGTAGCCTGACCGGCTTCGACGCCGTCAGCCTGCAACCCAACGCTGGCAGTCAGGGCGAATATGCCGGGCTGCTGGCGATTCGTGGCTACCACGCCAGCCGCGGCGAGGGCGGGCGCGACGTCTGCCTCATCCCCACCTCCGCGCACGGCACCAACCCGGCGAGCGCCGTGCTGGCTGGGCTGCGGGTGGTGGCGGTGGCGTGCGACGACAGCGGCAACATCGACGTCGCCGACCTACGAAAGAAGGCCAGCCAACATGCCGACGCGCTGGCGGGGCTCATGGTCACTTACCCCTCGACCCACGGCGTGTTCGAGACCGCCATCCGCGAGATCTGTACGGTGGTCCACGACAGCGGCGGGCTGGTGTATATGGACGGCGCAAACCTTAACGCTATGGTTGGTTTGAGCAAGCCTCGGGAGATTGGAGCTGACGTTTGCCATCTCAACCTCCATAAGACATTTGCGATTCCGCACGGAGGCGGCGGACCGGGCATGGGACCGATCGGCGTCACAAGCGCCTTGGCGCCCTTCTTGCCCGGCCACGCCACGCTCGACGCTGACGCCACCGTCAACGCCAACGTCAACGGCGCCATCTCATCGGCAGCCTGGGGCAGCGCGTCTGTTCTTCCGATCTCCTGGGCTTACATCGCTATGAGTGGACCAGAGGGTCTCGCTCGGTCCAGCAAAGTTGCGATTTTGAATGCTAACTACATCGCGCGACGTTTGAACGGTGCATATCCAGTGCTGTATCGCGGCGCGATGGGCCGTGTCGCGCACGAGTGCATCCTCGACCTGCGGCCGCTCAAGAAGACCAGCGGCGTGACGGTCGACGACGTCGCGAAGCGGCTGATGGACTACGGCTTTCACGCGCCGACGATGTCCTGGCCCGTCACCGGCACGCTCATGATCGAGCCGACCGAGTCCGAGCCGAAAGCCGAGCTGGATCGCTTCTGTGACGCCATGTTGGCGATTCGTGCCGAGATCGCCGCCATCGAAGCCGGAGACGTCGTCTATGCCGACAGCGCGCTGCACCACGCGCCACACCCGGCCGAGACGCTGCTGTCCGACACCTGGGATCGCAGCTACAGCCGTGATTTTGCGGCCTATCCTGTGGCCGGGCTGCGGGAGACGAAGTACTGGCCGCCCGTGGCCCGAGTCGATAACGCGTATGGCGACAGGCATCTCGTCTGCAGCTGTCCGACCGTTGAAGAGCTCGCCGCCATCACCGCTGGCTAGATCGCCCGGTTCGCCCTGGTTTCTCGCGCTATGTCAGACCCCAAACTTCCGACACGAACTGCCGACACGAACTGCCGACACGAACTGCCGACACGACCTTCCGCCCCAACCTTCCGCCCCAACCTTCAGGCCACGGAGCCCCAAATGAAGCCAACTCAGCGTCCCAGCTGCCCCAACTTCTCCTCAGGACCCTGCGCCAAACGCCCGGGGTGGAACCTCGCCGCCCTGGGCGACGTGCTGGTCGGCCGATCGCATCGCAGCAAGGCCGGAAAGGCCAAGCTTGCGGAGGTCATTGACCGCTCGAAGGCGATACTGGGCCTGCCGGATGACTGGCGGCTCGGGATCGTGCCGGCGTCCGATACCGGCGCCGTCGAGATGGCGATGTGGAGTCTGCTCGGCGACCGAGGCGTCGATATGCTGGGCTGGGAGAGCTTCGGCGGCGGCTGGATCACCGACGTGACCAAGCAACTGAAGCTCGACGACGTGCGTGTGCTGACGGCTGAATACGGCCAGCTACCCGACCTCAGCGCGGTGGACTGCGATCGCGACGTTGTGTTCACCTACAACGGCACCACCGCTGGAGTTCGAGTCGAAAATCTCGATTGGATTGCGGAAGATCGAGCAGGTTTGATGATCTGTGACGCGACGAGCGCGGCCTTCGCGATGGACCTGGACTGGAGCAAGCTCGACGTCGTGACTTGGTCTTGGCAGAAGGTCCTTGGCGGCGAGGCTGCGCACGGGATGCTGGCGTTGAGCCCGCGGGCGGTGGCGCGACTGGAGGGGTTTAAGCCCGATCGGCCGCTGCCCAAGATCTTCCGGCTGCTCAAAGGCGCCAAGATCAATGAGGGCATTTTTCGTGGTGAGACCATCAACACACCGTCGATGTTGGCGGTCGAAGATGCGCTCGACGGACTGCGCTGGGCGGAGGGCGTCGGCGGCCTGCCAGGCCTCATCGCGCGCTCAGAGGCGAACTTGGCCGTCTTGGCGGACTGGGTGGCCAACACGAGCTGGATCGACTTCTTGGCGACAGACGCGGCTATTCGATCGTCAACCTCGATCTGCTTCATCTTCACGCATCCAGCCGTTACCGCTCTGGATTCTGCAGGACAAACCGCGTTTGCCGCCGGGGTCGCCGCCAAGCTTGACGCGGAGGGGGTCGCGTACGACATCAAGCACTACCGCGACGCCCCAGCCGGGCTGCGCATCTGGGGCGGCGGCACCGTCGAGGCGAGCGATATCGAGGCGCTGATCCCATGGTTGGCGTGGGCGTTTCACGCGCAGGTCGCGACGCTCCCCGCCTCTTGAGCGAGCGCTCCCCGCTCCCTGAGCGGGCGCTACCGGTTGGCGAACCGCGCGAGGTACTTCTGCAACGCGCCACCACCGAGGCCGACAAATAGAGCGAGCAGCGCCACCATCGCGATGAGCATGGTCAATCCGCCGCCTGCCATGCCAACGATGGCGTAGGTCTCGCTGGCGCGGTCGATCTCACCGCGTTGGACTTTCGCGCGCTCGAGGTAGCCCAGCACGAGGCCGCCGAGCCCCATGGGCACACTCAACAGCATGAGCAGGCCGCAGCAGCAGCTGAAGGTCGTCAGCACGGCGCCGCCGATGCCGAGGGCGGCGGCGACCATCGACTCGGTGCTCGCGCCGCCGCTCGTGACAGGCGCAGGGAGCCCCGAGTTGTCGTGTTGTTGCTGCAATGGCATGGCTGACTCCAGTGTGCGTTGGGAACAGGCTAAGCCATCGCGCGCCGGCCTACCAGCCGCGCCGGACGCCATTTTTACGGGCGCTCATGGCCTCGATCATCGTTTCGTCCATGACGGTAGACCAGGCAGTCTCGCGAACACC
>ERZ889078.3397-NODE-3397-length-10544-cov-9.766803_pt1 | contig 10544 bp, 9 predicted proteins | sample MGYA00521266_ERZ889078 | MGnify/ENA primary metagenome ERZ889078 (study PRJEB32303, sample SAMEA104408618) | aquatic metagenome | biome: Brackish water; feature: Pelagic; material: water | place: Baltic Sea | collected 2014-06-16T06:34:00 | depth 76,534 m ... | reverse complement strand
GTTTTCAGCTGTGAATCCGGCATCATCCGGCCATGTTGCAGTACTTTCGGTAATTACCCTAACTCCATCAGATTGTGAAGTTATCCATTTATTACCCATTTTATCACTGATAATTCTATCGCCCATCCTGAACGGGATATAGCTGAAATAATCCACGGGATACACCGGTGATAACTGGATATAAGAAGAGTGATCGGATGCCTGATAACCCTGCACGCCACCGCTGGTGAGAATCCATAACAGACCCATTTCATCGAATGTCAGATCCCAGACTGATGTGCCGGGTGGGCTCTCCGTAAAGCCCACTGGATACCAAATGTCATCCAACTCGTCTTCAAACGTAGTTCGCGGGTTCACGACTTTGATCCCACCGGAAGAAAATGTAATACCGTTGTTGGAATAATCGCGGAATCCGATCCATGCTCTTTTTCTGGAATCGATTGTCACCGATTGAGGAAGATAAGACTCATTATCTGGTGCAGTTACATGAAACCAACTGCCTTCTGGTGTGCGGATCGCCAAAGGATGGTTGAAGTTCTCTGAGTATGCATTCACTACCCAGAGATTCCCTGATACATCATTTTTCAGCTGATGGACAGACATGTATCCCGTACCGGGATTTCCATCCACGATACCATTCATTCCATCCAAAATTCCATTAGCTGTATCAATGATCAAATATTCTAGCGTCACTGGATCGATAATGATTACGCCTCCATTCCGATCTGGATTTGAAGGGAAAACACCGATTATCCCAATCACAATTTTACCATCAGCAGACCAACGAACACCGCCAGAACCCAATCCTCCAGCCATCCAATCTCTGCGAACCGCTGTAAATGTTTCAGTTGATAGATCATCTAAATACATGCCGTCCGTATTCAGAAGGGTAAGTACATGAGAAAATCCGCCGTCCTTCAAAATCATTATTCCGGATAATCGGTCTGTTGGTTCAACCCCCACGGGATCATTCACATGAGCTATAATTTCTCCGTTTGGTCCGACAGTAATTGAATGAAAACGATTACTCGCCATCGTATTCGGAACCTTACTAACTTCCTCCTCTGTTTCAGGATTCAGAAACAGGAATCCCCGTTTTTTCATCCCAAGCACAACAGTGTCATCATATTTGTCAAAACAGGTGATCCGGGTTGCAGGAGGTGCCTGATAAGAATATTGAACGGATTGACTATTTAGCGAGAATTCACGATAAAGTGTTGATGTGATAAAAGTAATTTTGGATTCTCCAAACTCTAGGTGAGCATCCAATGTTCTGCTGATATTCATGGAGACTTTTAGAATCCATTGATCGATTTCCAGACGATTAATTCCAAGGGAAGTAAACAAATAGAGACTCGTCCCGTCCAGTACTAATTGATAGGCATCTGAACCTGAATAGAGAACCTCCCACGAAGATTGGAAGTTGAGAATATCAGATTTCCTCCCTCTGAACACACCACCATCTGTTGTGAGATAAATAAATTCTTCATCAGTATCAATATCACTAATATTGTTTATCGATACTGGAAAATCGTGATAGATGTCTTCGAAATGAGGATTATCAGATTCAGATATGGAGATCTCAAGCAACCCGGTAGACATGCCCGAATAATACACAGTGTACAATTTATCTTCGCTGATTTCCATTTTCCCGATCTTGTCCAGATTTAGATGCTCAATATGTTTGAGAAGTCCGGTTTGGGTCGAATACACCTGAATGGTCCCGGTAGGCGAATTTCCACCCAGGTAGAATAAATTTCCTTCATTTACAGCCATGCTGCTGATATCTGAATAATCGAGCCCATCATCGTTATTTGTGAATTCGAACTCATCTGTAATGGTATCGTACTTTAAAATACCTCCTTCAGTAGATGCATAGATTTCGTGAGTGGATGTCCAGTCAATAGCTGTGGGCGTTAACAGAGACGTATAACTTTTCCATTCCCCTACCTGAAGCTGGGCAGTCAGGATGGTGAGCAACAAGGGAATGATTAGAGACCGGTACTTCAACTAGTGGCTGGGAGTTAGTTGTCGATACACAGAGATCATTTTGAGAGCAGATTCCATGACTTCCCATCCTTTGTTGGAGGATTTGGTTCCTGCGCGCTCAAGGGCTTGCTCAAAATTATCGGTTGTCAATATTCCAAATATCACAGGTACGTCGAATTGTCGGGATAGTTCAGCGATGCCTCGGGCAGATTCACCTGCCACGAAGTCAAAGTGAGGAGTTCCGCCTCTGATCACTGCACCTAATGTTACAACGGCATTAGGATTTTGAAATTTCAATACTCTCTGAACCGTGCCTGGGATTTCAAAAGCACCGGGGACGCAAATCACAGATAGATTTTCATCTATACCCCCGTGAAATAGAAAAGCATCGATGGCGCCATGAGTGAGTGATTCAGAGATCACGGTGTTAAATTCTGCTGTTACAATCGTTATATGAGCATCAACGGCAGAAATGCTCCCCGTGACATGATTAATCATCTGAATCTTTCGTTCCATCAAGAATCATATGCCCTAACTTCTCTTTTTTCGTTGCCAAATATTTTTTATTTACGATATTAGGAGGAATTTCAAGTGGAACCCGATCGGTTATTTCCAACCCATATCCATCCAGGCCAATAATTTTTCTGGGATTATTTGTCAGAAGTTTCATTTTTCTGACCCCGCATTCCAGTAGAATTTGTGCACCAATTCCATATTCTCGCAGGTCATCAGCAAATCCCATCCGGTGATTGGCTTCAACTGTATCCAATCCGCTATCTTGAAGACGATAAGCATTGATCTTGTTCTTCAGACCAATTCCCCTGCCTTCTTGTCTGAGATACACAAGTACACCTTTCCCAGCTTTTTCAATTTTCTCCATTGCTTTGTGTAGCTGATCACCACAATCGCACCGCAACGATCCGAATAAATCTCCGGTTAGGCACTGAGAGTGAACCCTGACTAATACGTCATCATTAGCGGATATTTTCCCTTTGACAATCGCCACATGATGGTCACCGTGGATATTATCTTCAAATAAGGTTAGCTGGAAGTTTCCATATTTTGTCGGAAATGGGATCGTCGTGAGTTTTTCCACTAGTTTATCGTTTTTGTTTCGGAATTTTATCAATTCCTCAATCGTGATGATGGGTAGATCAAATTCCTCGGATATCTGCATCAGTCTGTCTAATTTTGCCATAGTTCCATCTTTATCGATGATCTCTACCAGCAAGGCAGACGGTTTTAATCCTGCTAACCGAGCCAGGTCCATACTAGCTTCAGTATGACCGGCGCGTTGTAGAACTCCGCCCTCTTTCCCGATCAAAGGGAACATATGACCGGGACGCCCTAAATCTGTGGATTTGGAATTATCATCAATAAGAACCTGTGCGGTTTGCCAACGGTCGAATGCTGATATTCCGGTAGTAGTGTTTTTGACGGCATCCACACTGATTGTAAAATGTGTTTCGTGTAATGATGTATTACTTGAGGTCATTGGAGTCAAATTTAGTCTTTTTGAACATTGAGAGGTAATTGAGATACAAATTAATCCCTTCCCCTCTGTCATCATAAAGTTTAGGTCGTCCGGTGTAGCCTTCTCTGACGCAATGATAAAATCGCCTTCATTCTCGCGATCTTCATCATCGACCGCGATCACCATTCCACCTGCTTTGATCCTGGCTATGGCTGTGTTTATCGAATCGAATGTATTTTTCATTATAGCCTGACAGTTCGTTTAATTATTTCGAAACTATTAAATTTAACTTTCGCCATAGTTGAAGCCATTATAGCGGTTTGACAATGAATCTTCATCTCTGTCATCATCTTCAAAACTAAGAAGCCGTTCAATGTATTTTCCCACAATATCGGTTTCTACATTTAGAGTTTCTCCCGGTTGCTTAATCCCCAAAGTCGTTTGCTCTAATGTGTGTGGGATCAGTGCAATGGTGATTAGATTATCTTCAATCTCGGCGATTGTGAGCGAAATTCCATCCAGAGCGATGGATCCTTTTGGAATACAATACCGCATCCATTCAGGATCGATCCCTACGACCATTGTAAATCCTTCACCTGTAGGCATGTTTTCAATGATCACTCCCACCGATTCTACATGTCCTTGCAGAATATGCCCACCCAATCTTGTGGATAGTGTAAGTGCTCTTTCCAAATTCACCTTGGAGCCCACCTGAATTTCACCAAGATTAGATTTTTTCAGGGTTTCGCTGACCAGGTCAACCTTAAACTGTTTAATCTTTGCTTCGATAACGGTTAAACAGACTCCGTTAACGGAAATACTGTCCCCCACTTTCAAGTCATCCATAACTAGCCGTGCAGAGATGATAAATTGTTTCCCTGCGTCCGTATCGATGACTGTTTTAACTTTCCCAAGTTCTTCTACAATTCCTGTGAACATACGTTATACTTTCTTTTCATAATGGTTTATGATGTCTTTTCCGACTTTCTGTTCCTGAATGAGTTCCCATTTATGGTTTTTCCGAAATGGACTTGCTAATCCGTTTTTAATCAATTTATCTGGAGCGGTGATCGAATAGAGTTCGTCCACTAAATTCTCTGATAAAAAACTGGATATTAATTCAGCTCCACCTTCTATCAAAAGTGTCGTTACCCCGGATTCACCGATCTTTTTAAGCATATCAGTCGGAGACAATCGTCCGTTTTTTTCTTTTACTGTCAAATACCTGCAATATGACGTCACATGTGACTCTGAATATCGGTCAGAGCTTAAAATTATTGTTCTCGCTTGCTGATCTCTGAAAATTTTTAGACTCTTTGGAAGAGTGTCGAACGTATCTGCAATAAACCTGATGGGATTTCTACCATCAATAACTCTTACTGTCAGTCCAGGATCATCTACCAAAGCTGTCTTTCGTCCAATAAGTAGCCCACCGCACGAAGACCGAAGCTGATGTGTGAACATTTGAGCCTCTTTGCCAGTAAGATGAGTGCGCTTTTGACTATCAACGGACATGTAACCATCCGAAGACTGAGCAAGTTTCACGATCACCCATGGAAGGCCATCCCGAATCCACTTTGTAAATCCACGGTTATGATATTGAATTTCATCTTCGAGAATACCTGATATCACGTGCACACCATTTTTTTCAAGTTCAGAAATTCCATTACCATTAACTGCGGGGTTCGGATCCCTCATCCCTACTACCACTTTTTTAATCCCGGATTTCAAAATACGAGCTGTGCAAGGAGGCGTTTTACCGTGTACACTGCAAGGCTCAACAGTTACATACAGAATTGAATCTTGTGGGATTTTATCAATTTGAGCCAAGGCGTCAACCTCAGCATGTACACCTCCGATGCCATGATGATAACCTTGTGCGATTATCTTACCACTATGAACTACCAAACAACCAACTATCGGATTGGGGGAAACCCTCCCAATACCCTGAGTTGAAAGTGTTAATGCCTGAAGCATGTAATCGCGGTGATGATCGAAATCTTGCATATTTTAAACGAAACGTGGGGGTAAATTTATATTTTCTCGTCATATCCATCCGATCACTTTTCAAATTAGGATAAACGAACATCTATTTCGACCGAGATTTGCATAAATATTCTGTAAACTTTGACCGTTTCTTGACTAATCATCCATAGATCTGCCATGAAAGTATTTCTTGACATTCAGTTCCCTTAGTAGATTATGCGGAATGATTTATCTTTTTTCGGTCATATTTTGAAAGTATTTATTAAGGAAACACAATGATCACTGGATATTTGAAAAAAATTCCAACAGCTACCTTTATTTTATTGGGACTAATTCTGTCTTTTAACGCTTGCACTCCCTCGCTTACTTTTGAAAAATTTTCAAAAGATAAATTTATAGAATACAATCTTACCGAAATTGATATTGAAGAGATGCAATTTTTTGTGGAAGCACCCATCACTCTGAGATATGCAAGTCTTCCTGAAGCCAATAAAGCCATATCCAGCCGAAAATACAAAGCAAAAAAGAAAAACATAATTGTGATCGACGAAAAAACTGCTGGCATATTATCAGATATTGGCGAGGACTGGGTTGACATTAATTTTGGAGATGAAATCATACTTCGATTTGTTCCTTCTGATCCGGGGAACTGGTACCGATTGACATATTTCAATGGGCAACCGATTATGGAAGGTGAGATCGTTACGTACAAAGATAAAGAATACATCGTCGTGTACCGTCATATCCAAAGTAAAATAGATCCAGACAGATACTTTTCTGAAATCCCCTATCTGTATTTCAATTTAGGTAAATTTCTCGATTTACAGAGGAATGAGAAAGTGGTGGAAGGCGAAAAGCTCTAATTGATTTGTACCACGCTACTTTTTATTTTCCGCATAATTTTCTAATCCCATAAGGAGTGCATTGATGTACAAAAATATAATTATACTTATCGTTGCGACTGTGAGCTTCCTGTATTCACAAGATGAACTGGATGGATGCTCGAGGCTTAAGTCTTATCGAAATTTATATTTCTCGAATGAAGCACCAACTCGAAATCAACAGGATTTTGACGTAAAATTCTACGATCTCGATCTGGATATTTATGAGGATACTGAAACGATTTCAGGGTCTGTGGGCGTGTTAGCTTCCTCACTTGTGGATAATCTTGATCATGTCGAATTAAATTTCACGTATGGTATGACCATTGATGGAGTTTCCGATGTAGATGGAAATACTTTAGCACATTCTTACACGAATGACAACTTGTTGACCATTACTCTTTCCTCTGGGTTAAACGTCGGGGATTTAGCACATATCGTCATCCAGTACCACGGCTCACCAGAAGCAACAGGTTTCGGTTCATTTGGATTTGACTATTATTCAGGACAACCGATGATCTGGACGTTAAGTGAACCTTATGGTGCACGGAACTGGTGGCCATGCAAGGATACTCCCACTGATAAGGCAGATTCCGTGGATATATCCATCACAGTTTCAGATTATCTGACGGTTGCGTCTAACGGCCTGCTGGATGAAGTCAGCACGGACAATGGTAGGACCACATTTCATTGGAAAGAACGATATCCCATCGTCACATACTTAGTGTCACTGGCCATTTATCCCTATACCCATTTTTCGGGAGTATTCACATATGAAGGTGGGATTACCATGCCTTTGGAATATTACGTATTCCCCAATCATTACAATTCGGTGCAGGAAACATATGCCATGACTCCCGACATGATCGGTGCATTTTCAGATCGGTTTGGACTGTATCCTTTTATTGATGAAAAGTATGGCCATGCTGAGTTCGTTTGGGGTGGCGGCATGGAGCATCAGACCCTTACCAGTATGGGCGGATGGAGTCAATACCTGATATCTCATGAACTGGCTCACCAATGGTGGGGAGACATGGTAACTTGTGCGAATTTCCATCATATCTGGCTGAACGAAGGATTTGCGACTTATAGTCAGGCAATGTGGTATGAAATGCGGGATAATAGCATCCAGTCTTTGCATAACGAAATGCAGACCAAACGGTATTTAGGCGGCGGCACCATCTATGTTTCTGACACAACCAGTGTGGGATCCATTTTTAACTCAAATCTTGTCTATAAAAAAGGAGCCTGGGTTATGCACATGCTTCGACATATTGTGGGTGATCCCTTGTTTTTTGAGGGGATGCAAACCTACGGTGATTTATATCGTTTCGAATCTGCCGTCACTGATGATTTTAAAAATGTGATGGAAGATATTAGCGGTATTGACTTGGACGCTTTCTTTGAACGATGGATCTACGGTCACTACTACCCCATTTACGAAAGCACACCTCAATATTATTCTTCCACGAATGGTTCATATTACCTTGAGGCCACAGTCTCGCAAAATCAAACCAGCCCGTTGTTTAGTATGCCTATAGATATTCAAATTGAAATGGCGTCAGAGACAGTAGTTCATCAAGTGGAAAACAGCCAGTCCCAACAGGAATACACTTTTATTTTAGATGAGCTTCCACAATCTGTAATCATTGATCCTGATGAATGGATTTTGAAAGAAGTTACTCACCATAATCCATCATATGTAGGCAATGTATTGGCCGGAGATCTGAATCAGGACAGTGCTTTGGATGTTCTGGATGTGGTTCAGGGAGTGAACCTTATTCTTGGCAGTAATCAAGAATATTTCCAAATATGGATATTTGATATGAATTCAGACGGAAGCGGAGATGTTCTGGATATCGTTCAAATAGTATCAGTGATTATCGGGGACCCTCAACAGGAATAAATTTTACCCATACTTTTCTCCGACGAGGCCCGTCAAAATCAGCTAAAAATACACCCTGCCATGTTCCAAGCTGAATCTCTCCATTTTCGAGTATAAGCTGTTCGGAAGTACCAAGCATGGATGTTTTAATATGTGCGTCTGAATTGCCTTCAAGGTGTGTAAATCCAGGGTGGATTGGTACAATCTCTGATAACATTTTCTCCATATCTGAAACGACAGAAGGATCAGCATTTTCATTGATGGTAATTCCAGCAGTAGTATGTGGAACAAACACTGTCATCAAACCATCCGACCACCCTTTTTCGCTAATGATCCTATTTAGAAGTGGAGTGATTTCAACAAAATCTACGCGAGTGTTGGTGTTAATGAACAGTACTTCCATCAGGTTATGAGCTTATAGGTTCAAATTTGGCTGAAAAATGTCGTAAGAATGGTGCTTGATAGGTAATCTTCATTCCGGTGATTTTATTTTTATTCTTATAAATGGTTTGTGCAACTTCGATAACATAATCAATCTGGCTTTGAGTATATGTCCTCCGAGGAATCGCCATTCTCACCAGTTCCATCTGGGCTAATTCCACATCTTTGCCTGTATTAAAATCATGTTTGCCAAACATAACGCTCCCAATTTCCACTGTACGGATACCGCCCTCAAGATAGAACGAACAAGCAAGCGCCCAACCCGGATATTGATGTGGCGGGATATGAGGTAACAATTTCTTCGCATCAATATAAATCGCGTGACCGCCAGTGGGAACAACGATTGGAAATCCAATTTCTATTAATTTTTTACCCAAATATGCAGTTGAAGAAATCCGATATTTCAAGTAATCTTCATCAATAGCTTCAGTCAATCCGATGGCGATGGCTTCTAAGTCCCGACCAGCCAGACCTCCGTAAGTGGGAAATCCTTCCGTGAGGATCAGTAGGTCTTTTTCCTTTTGCGCCAATTCAGGATCATTCGTACATAAAAATCCGCCGATGTTTGCAATTCCATCTTTTTTGGCAGACATGGTGCATCCATCAGCGTAAGAAAACATTTCTTTCACAATGGAAATAATGGATTTCTTCTGATATCCCTCTTCACGGATTTTGATAAAATAGGCGTTTTCTGCAAATCGGCATGCATCGAGATAAAAAGGGATATTATATGAATTTGCCACTTCAGAAACCTGACGAAGATTTTCCATGGAGACCGGTTGTCCACCGCCTGAGTTATTGGTAATGGTTACCATAATCAGGGGTATCCTTGAAACCCCCACAGTTTCAATGGTATCGACCAGTTTTTTAATATCCATGTTCCCTTTAAAAGGATGTTCAAATGAGGGTTGTTTCCCTTCATCAATCACCAAATCTCGGGCTTCGGCTTTCTGGAATTCCACATTTGCCCGGGTGGTATCGAAATGTGTATTGTTGGGAACCACATCTCCCGCATTAACCATAACTGAAAAAAGTATCCGTTCTGCAGCTCTTCCCTGGTGGGTGGGAATCACCTGCTCAAACCCCATCAAATTCTTAATCGTTCTTTCGAATCGCTGAAAACTAGTGCTTCCTGCATACGATTCATCACCCCGCATTATCCCAGCCCATTGTTCACTACTCATTGCTCCGGTTCCAGAATCAGTCAGAAGATCAATGATCACATCTTTTGAATAGATTAGAAAAGGATTGTATTGTGCTGCCTTTAGGTAGAATTCACGAGACCTACGTGTACTCATCTTAATGGGCTCAACAGATTTAATTTTAAAAGGTTCGATGATGGTTTTCATGGATTGATCATTCCAGTTCAGTTTAGTTTAATATTTATTATTTGTTAATTTTCGATGGTCGGTGCGGATCGTTGGGAAAATTCAATTTTCAAAAGGATTCCGTAAGCTGATACCAATGTAAAATGAAACATAATCTGCATCTATGGTTTTGCTAACGGCATCAAAAGTCATTTCATCTTCGATTGGTACTTCCACTTCCGGTCTGGTGATTCCGGGAATTACGGTGTACTGTATCCCAAAATCTAGCCCACAACCGGATTTCAGCGTCACATTACTCCCTATTTCCAACATCCACCCTAGATGAAATTCAGAATCAATAACATCAGTGTAACTGTTATCATCATCATCGTCATCATCAAACCAATGCCAGTTATTGTCTTCCCATTCCCAGGTGATCGTTTCAAAAAATACAAAGAAACCACCCTTAATACCGATATATGGTCTGATAGCACCTTTTCGTGTTGGTGACATCAACCTTGGTCCGATTAGAAATCCCAAACTCTGTTCAGAATTCTTTACTCTTATTGACGGTCCGGGAT
>ERZ889078.3392-NODE-3392-length-10550-cov-12.380467_pt1 | contig 10550 bp, 12 predicted proteins | sample MGYA00521266_ERZ889078 | MGnify/ENA primary metagenome ERZ889078 (study PRJEB32303, sample SAMEA104408618) | aquatic metagenome | biome: Brackish water; feature: Pelagic; material: water | place: Baltic Sea | collected 2014-06-16T06:34:00 | depth 76,534 m ... | reverse complement strand
ACCAGTTCACCAGTTCACCAGTTCACCAGTTCACCAGTTCACCAGTTCACCAGTTAATAGAGTCTCGGATACTTATTCGGGTTGAACTCATGCATCATGTCGTAAACAGCCTGGAAAACATCTTCGGCATTAGGATTGGAGAAATAGTCACCATCGTTTCCATAAGCCGGACGGTGATCGGTTGAAGTGAGTGTTTTAGGAACAGCATCCAGGAACTGATATCCTCCCTGGTCCTCCAGAACCTTCTGCATCATATAAGCGGTGGCGCCCCCAGGTACATCTTCATCGAAAAAAATGATCTTGTTGGTCTTTTGCAACGACTTCAGAATGTCGCTGTTGATGTCGAATGGGACGAGCGACTGGACATCAATCAGTTCAACTGAAATTCGAAAATCTTTCAACTGGGGAAGTGCTTCCAGGGCGATTTTTACACAGGAACCATAAGTCACCAGGGTTACATCAGTCCCTTCCTGAAGTATCTCAACTGTGCCAACCGGAATCCGAAACTCACCAATATTATCAGGCAGTTGCTCTTTCAGGCGGTAACCATTTAGAGGTTCGATGATCAGGGCCGGATCGTCGGATGCCATCATGGTGTTATAGAATCCTGCTGCACGCGTCATATCCCTTGGTACAAGTACATAAACTCCCCTGATTGAGTTGATTACCATGCTCAGGGGAGAGCCGCTGTGCCAGATCCCAACAAGCCTGTGTCCGCGGGTACTGATGATCATAGGGACCTTTTGTCCACCTTTGGTACGATACTGGGTAGTTGCCAGATCGTCGCTCATGACCTGAAGCCCGTAAAGGAGGTAGTCAAAATACTGGATCTCTGATATCGGCCGTAATCCGCGAAGTGCCAGACCAATTCCCTGTCCGATAATAGTTGCCTCCCGGATGCCTGTGTCGAAGATCCGGTCTTCGCTGTATTTCACCTGCAGCCCTTCGAGCGTTTGATTCACACCTCCGATCTTTCCCACATCTTCGCCATAAATTACGGCAAGTGGATTATTCTTAAACATATAATCGTAATTGGCCAGCAGTATTTCCCGGCCGGTCACAATTGGCGATTTATCTGTGTAGTGAGGGGGAATGCCTTTTATATGAACAGCACCCTGTTCCGACTCACTATAAAGGTGTGAGTTGTACCGGTCGTAATTCTCTTCCATTTGCTTGTCAAGCCAGGTGCGGAGATCTGCAACCATCGGTTTCTTCGCACCACAACTTAAGCACACATCTCTGAGGATCTTTTTGGCAGCAGAGATCACATCCTTCCGGATAGGTTCGCCCACCAGGCTTAACTCTTCCACAATTCGGTCAATTCTGTCCTGTTTCTTACAGGGGCAGTGTGTTGTCTTTACGGTTTCAATCAGCTTTTTCCGCTCTTCCTTGATGGGCGTCTGATAATGGTTCCAGGCATTCTTCCTTGCTTCCCGTGCACGCTGAAGGGCTTCCTCCTGAATCTGATCAAGTTCCTGTGAGGTGGCAAGGCCACTTTCGATGATCCACTTCCGCATCTGGGAAATGCAGTCGAACTCCTTCTCCCATTCCAGGCGCTCTTCTGATTTATACCGTTCATGAGAACCGGATGTTGAGTGTCCCTGGGGCTGGGTTAACTCCGAAACGTGGAACAACACAGGGATATGTTCTTTTCTGCAAATAGCAATCCCCTCTTTAAAAGTCTTGATAAGGGCAGGGTAGTCCCATCCCGCCACTTTGTAGATGAGAATTCCCGGATTTTTGTCGTCCTTTTGAAATCCCTTGAGCACTTCCGAGATACTTTGCTTGGTAGTCTGATACTTTTGTGGAACAGAGATGCCATAGCCATCGTCCCATACAGCCAGGGCCATGGGAACCTGCATCACCCCGGCAGCATTTACCGTTTCCCAAAAATGGCCTTCCGAAGTAGATGCGTCACCAATCATCCCGAAGGCAACCTCATTTCCGTTGATCGAAAATTGGGTAAACGGTTTTAACCCCGGGTTACTCCTGAAAAGTTTTGAAGCTAAGGCCAACCCGAGTAGCCGTGGCATCTGGCCGGCAGTAGGTGAGATATCGGCAGAGGAGTTTTTCTGTTTGGTCAGATCTTTCCACTGTCCATTTTCATCAACACTGCGTGTTGCAAAGTGGTTGTTCATGATTCGTCCGACAGTCCCGGGATTGACAGTTATATCAGTATCGCCGTAAAGCTGGGCAAAAAACTCTTCGGGTGTAAACAACCCGGCTGCCATCATGAAAGTTTGGTCGCGGTAATAACCTGAACGCCAGTCGCCATCCTGGAAAAATTTAGCCATGACCAGTTGTGGAACCTCTTTCCCATCACCGAATATGCCGAAATTAGCTCTTCCGCCAAGGGCTTCACGCCTTCCCAGTAAACTCAGCTGACGGCTGAGATTCGCCAACCTGTAATCGGCCAGCACCTCTTTTTTATTGAATTTTGATTTTGTCATTTATTAAAAGTTTTCCGCCTTGATCTCAAAGTACGCCAGGGGATGATCACAAACCGGACAATTGTTTAATGCCGAGTTCCCAAAATGTACATGACCGCATTCACGGCAGATCCAAACCTGTTTCTCTTCCCGTTTAAACACCTTGTTATTCTCCATATTCTCAAGCAACTTGAGGTATCTGGCTTCGTGATCTGCTTCGATCTTGGCAATCAGTTTAAAGGCCGTAGCAATTTTTGGGAACCCCTCTTCCTTTGCAACTTGCGAAAATCCAGGGTACAGATCTTTCCACTCCTCGTGCTCTCCCATTGCTGCAGCTTTTAAATTCTCGGCAGTTGTTCCGATTACTCCGGCAGGATATGAGGCGGTGATCTCCACCATGCCACCTTCCAGAAAACGGAAGAAGATCTTTCCGTGTGTCTGTTCATTCATGGCAGTCTCATTAAAAATGGCTGCAATTTGCTGGTATCCATCTTTGATCGCCTGTTTGGCAAAAAACTGGTAGCGATTTTTTGCTTGTGATTCTCCTGCAAAAGCTTTCAGGAGGTTCTGTTCTGTGCGGGTTCCTTTGATGCTTTTTTCCATGGTAATATCTGGTTTTAAAGTCGATTTTCCATCTCAAAGGTAATTATTTCACTGAAGAGTTCTATCTAAACCACCTAAGATATTATGCTGGCAGAGATTCCTAAGATACCTGAAAGAAATGAAATGTGGCTAATCCATCAACTCATAATCTTCTTTGGTTACCTGGCAAACAGGACATCGCCAGTCATCAGGAATATCTTCAAACAACGTTCCCGGAGCAATTCCCGAATCAGGATCACCTTCAACCGGGTTATAGATATGACCACAAACAGTGCATTTGTACTTTTTCATTCTATAATTTTTTTACACATTTCTTGCCGCAATCTGATTTGCAGCATTTCTTCTTTTTCTCTTTCTTCTTCTTTTTCTTGTTCCCCATTGACTAATTGCTTTTAGTAATCCACTCCACGATGGTTTCACCCATCGGTGATTCCCCAGGAGGGACCATACCGGCAAGTGTACCGTCTTCGTTGATCATGAACTTCTGAAAGTTCCATTTCACCTTTGCATCTATGACGCCATTGAAATCTTTCTCAGTAAGCCACTGATAGAGAGGAGAGATGTCACCTCCCTTTACCGAAATCTTTTCCATCATTGGAAATGTGACTCCGTAATTTACCTGGCAGAATTCCTTGATCTCTTCGTTGGTACCCGGCTCCTGGCTTAAAAAGTTATTGGCAGGAAAGCCAATTATCGTAAAGTTCTCCCCGCCATGTTGCTGATAAAGCTCTTCAAGTTTGGCATACTGGGGCGTGTAACCACATTTCGAAGCAGTATTCACCACAAGTACTTTCTTCCCTTTTAACTGGCTCAATGGAAACTCTTGTCCGTCGATTGTGGTCACCGTATAGTCGTAAAAGGATTTTTGGGCCTGCGTTGTTGTTGAGAAGGTCATAGCTAAAAATATTATGGGATAGATGAGTCGTTTCATTTTCGTATTTTTAAAGTTTACTTTAACTGCATGCAAAGATACAAAAAATTATTATTATTTATACTTATTCTAAATTATTCATATATTGCAAGCACATGCGACAGCAGAAATCAAAACAACGATACGATGGCAAATAGCAAAAGCGTTGAAATAGGTAGACGGGCTCCCGAATTCATGCTGCCCGATTTGAACGGAACGATGGTGAGTTTATCAGATTTTGCAGGTAAGTCAAACCTGGTGGTCTATTTCTATCCCAAAGATGAATCGTATGGTTGCACCAAGGAGGCCTGCAGTTTCCGCGACCAGTACGAGGATTTTATCGAGTCCGGAGCCGAAGTCATCGGGATCAGTTCCGATGATGTAGCATCACACAAATCTTTTGCTGCCAATCACAGACTCCCCTTTATTCTCCTCTCTGATCCGGATAAAAAGGCTGCAACAGCATATGGAGTTGGAAAGACGATGGGATTTCTACCCGGTCGGGTAACCTTTATTATCGACAAAGAGGGAATCATTCGGGGGAAATTCTCCTCCCAGCTTCAGTTCCAGAAACATATTGAAGAAGCGCTAAACGTTCTTAAAGGACTATAATTTAGGAGAAGTGCAAATTGCGAATAATTCAAGTTTCGATTTTCGAATTATTTTCCAAACTCACCAACTCACCAGTTCGCCAGTTCACCAATTCACCAATTCACCAATTCACCAACTCACAAACTCACCACCTCACCACCTCACCACTCACTCCCATCCCAAAAAGGGCAAAATCATACTTAACCGGATCTGTTGGGTCAAACTTTCGGAGGTTCGCGGTTAATTCTTCTGCAGCATGCCAGTCATTTGCTTTTCTTTCCAACAAGCCAAGCTGACGGGCAACGCGACCGCTATGTATATCCAGTGGACAGAGTAGATTTGCCGGGTCAATGGATCGCCAGAGTCCGAAATCAACGCCACGATCATCTTTTCGAACCATCCATCGCAGGAACATATTGATCCGTTTGGCAGCAGATCCGGATTCCGGATTTGCAAGGTGTTTTTCGGATCTCCGGAAATGAGGCACCTCCAACAAGGCATTCCGGAATTCAATAATAGCCTGTTTGGTTCCATGCTGATTCACTGATGAGAACACCTGCTCCAGGCCCCCTTTGTTCTTGTAAATATGTTGAATTGCCCGTATCATGAAGTCACAATCTTCTCCCTGGAATGTACGGTGAATGAATCCTCGTAAAGGGGTCAGGTCGGATGGAGTGGCATTTAAGACAAACTCGTGAGGTGTGCCAGACATAAGATCCATTAACCGGCGGGCGCTGTTGAGGATTGAGGTGCGGTTGCCCCAGGAGATCAATGCAGTCAGAAGTCCGGAGATTTCAATATCCTCCTTTCTGGTAAACCGATGGGGTATTGAGATTGGATCAGGCGCTATAAAAGAGGGATGATTGAACCTGCGATAATTGACTTCAAGAAGATCACTCAAATCCTGCATCGACTCTCAGTTTTCGCGCCCGTCAAGGGGAGGGCCAGGGAGGGGTCATGCTTAAAGTACATGCACTGGCTGAATCAGATCCTGCCCGATAGTAATAGCCTTTTCATTCTCCGGGATTAGTTTATGGTGCCTGGAGGGCAGTGATTTTTCTAACCCTTTCCGAATGTTTTCCAGTTGAACAATCGGTTTCAGCTTAAGGAAGCCGCCAAGAACCATCATGTTAAAGACCTTTGACAAGCCTATCTTGCTTGCTTCATCAGCTGCCGCAATTGAGTAAATATTGATGTCTTTCCGTTCAGGATGCCTGGTAATTCCGTTCGGATCGTAAATGAGCAGGCCACCTGGTTTGACAGCGTTCTCAAACTTATCCATCGACTGTTGGTTCAGAATGATGGCCGTATCAAATTTATTCAGGATGGGAGAGCTGATTCGTTCGTCGGATACGATTACCGTTACATTGGCTGTACCACCCCGCATTTCCGGACCGTAGGAAGGCATCCAGCTCACCTCCTGGTTTTGCATAACACCCGAGTATGCCAGAATTTTTCCCATGGAAAGAACACCCTGTCCACCGAATCCCGCAATGATAATTTCTTCAGTCATAACTTATTGTTCTTTTTTGACGTTTGTTTCTTCTTTTCAGATGCTGGATCCTGGATCCTGGATCCTGGATAACCTATCCCGTGTTTAGTATTTAGCATCCAGCATCCAGCATCTAGCATCTAGGATCTTGTTACCAGCTCCCCATCTACCTTAATGTCTCCCAACGGATAGACTGGAAACATATTCTCCTCCATCCATATGTTCGACTGAACCGGGGTCATTTTCCATCCTGAGTTGCAGTTTGAAACGACCTCAACAAAAGAGATCCCTTTTTTCTGATCCTGCAAGTCGAATGCCTTCCGCAACGCTTTTTTTGTCTTTCTGACCGCTGAAGGTGTCTGCACCGACTGCCGGGTCACGTAATATGTTCCGGGAAGCTGGGCAATCAACTCAGTGATTTTAAGCGGGTGTCCCATGATTTCGATATCTCTTCCATATGGAGAGGTTGAAGTCCGCATGCCAGGTAATGTAGTCGGAGCCATCTGGCCGCCTGTCATTCCGTAAATTCCGTTGTTGATGAAAATGATCGTGAAGTTTTCCCCGCGGTTACAGGCATGGATAGTTTCGGCTGTTCCAATAGCTGCCAGGTCACCGTCGCCTTGATATGTAAATACATAATGGTCAGGCCACAAACGTTTGATTGCTGTTGCCACGGCGGGAGCACGGCCGTGTGCAGCACCAAGCATATCGATATTCATGAAATCATAAGCCAACACCGAACAGCCTACCGGATTGACGCCGATGGTTTTCGAAGCGATCTCTTTCTCTTCAAGAACCTCCATAAGCATACGGTGAACCACACCATGTCCGCACCCCGGGCAATAGCTTAGCGGACAGTCAACCATAAGATCGGTGGTTTTGTAAACCAGGTGCTCTGGTTTTCTCAGTTCAGGATGTGCAAATTTCTCTTCCATATTAACCTCCTATAATTTTTTCTTCCAAAGCCTTCAATACCTCATCAGGTGTTGGAATGATTCCACCAAATCGTCCATAATGTTTAATGGGTATATTGCATCCCACTGAGAGTTGTACATCCTCAATCATCTGGCCTGCGTTCATCTCTACCACCAGCATCCCTTTAACTTTCAATCCCAGTTCCCGGATCTCATTTTTCGGGAAGGGGAATACTGTGATGGGACGGAACAGACCAACTTTGATCCCTTTGTTCCGTGCCAGTTGCATCGCTTTCTGGCAGATACGTGCTGAAAGACCAAAAGCGACAAAAATATATTCAGCATCCTCGCAGTCGATCATCTCAAACCTGACTTCAGTTTCCTCAATCTCTCTGTATTTCTCCTGAAGGACCAGGTTCAATCTCTCCTGCCCGGCCGGATCAAGATCCAGGGATGTGATGATATTATGCCCCCGGCTCATCGGACGGCCATTGGAGGCCCATGGGCATCGTGCAACAACCTCTTCATCGGTAAGACGGGCTACAGGATCGGCCAGGTATACTTTCTCCATCATCTGCCCGATCGCTCCGTCGGAGAGAATCATGACCGGTGTCCGGTATTTGAAGGCAACGTCAAAACCAATCTGGACGAAATCGGCCATCTCTTGCACTGAGGCTGGCGCATACACGATCATGTGGTAATCACCGTGGCCACCTCCCTTGACAGCCTGGAAATAGTCGGCCTGGGAAGGTTGAATTGTTCCTAACCCTGGACCACCACGAACGATGTTTACTATCAGTGCAGGAAGTTCGGCACCTGCCAGGTAGCTGATACCCTCCTGCATCAGGCTAACGCCCGGACTGGAGGAGGAGGTCATCACCATTTTGCCGGTTCCGGCACCTCCGTATAACATATTGATGGCTGCCACTTCACTTTCAGCTTGCAAAACAACCATTCCTGAGGTTTCATATGGCCTCTCTACCATAAGGTACTCCATCACTTCTGACTGGGGAGTAATCGGATAGCCAAAGTAACCATCGCAACCGGCTCGGATTGCAGCTTCCGCAACAGCTTCATTCCCCTTCATTAATCTTAGTTCGCCCATTTAGTTATAATTTTTTAATGTTTTATTCTGCAGTGACTTTAGCACGGTATACCGTTATGACGCCATCCGGACAAACCAGTGCGCAATTAGAGCAACCGGTACATTCATCATTCACTTTTATAGCGAAATGATACCCCTTGCTGTTCACTTCCTCCGACATAGCGATACATGTAAACGGACAGGCTGCGATACATACTTCACAACCTTTGCATCGTTCAATGTTAACCACAATGTCTCCTTTGATCTTGGCCATAGTATTTGAGATTTTTTGTGTTGAAAAGGAAGCACGAAATTAAAGAAATAAATCCGAAGGATTCATCCTGAAATGCAGGTTTTTTGGGGAAAATAGGCTAATTTAGAACCGGTATAATCTATGGTGTGTATGCCAGTGCACGGAAATATTCTTCCGTGAATTGAGGGTCAATTAAATGGTAAAAATCTATGATAAGTGTTGCCTTCTCCCGGATCTTGTCAAAGGTATCAACGATGAACCAGAACTGTTCGCCGCCACAAAATAGATTTTGCGCAAAGACATTGACATCTTCCTCAAATGCAGATTGGGAATATTTATTCAGAAATCCAAGGGAAAGGAGGGAATAATCATAATCAAGGGATGCTTCACCTTTCTTAATAGCCTCTACTCCTCCCTTCCCATATTCAAAATCGGGAGAATTGGTTCCGCTCCATAACTTTTTATCAAATTGCTTATTAAATTTCCGCAACAAGACGCTGGAGAATTCATGATGGAACACTCCTTCCACATATTCAAACGTGCGCTCGGGATTGGAATTATCATACGTTATGTATACCACATCTTTTGTATTGGTTCCTCCATAGGGGACACCAAAAAACGAGAGTGATTTCAGGACATAGACTTTCCGTAAGTATACAAACAACACATCTTCAGGATACTTTGCAATGGCTTTATTCAGGATGTCCATGGCTTCCGTCCGGTTTTCCCTGGGCAGGGAGACCGCATCGGCATTGATCCGCTTACAGTACCAATTGGCAGGAAACATACGTGGTTCGGCATCAAACAGTATATCAATCCCTTCAAGAACAGTAGGGTTCACGGGAATATCAATGGGGACAGCTGAAGTCAAAAAGAGCAGGGGCAGAACCAGAATTACAGTAAGTCTGATTAATACCGGTTTTCGGTTGTTGTTATCCCGTCGGGTGCTGTTCATAGAACCGTTTTAATCGCTCTTCCAGAGCCGGGAACTGATCACGGAGTACAAGAGATACGCAGGCACGAATACCTTCATGACGTGTACTTCCTGTAATGGAGAGTGCTATGGCACTGATGCCGTAATAGAGTAACTCTTCGAGCAGCTCTTCGCCAGTGAATCCTGGGTAACTGACAGTAAAATAGAAACCATCTGCAATGGGATTGTCTTCATCCATATCGTAGACGATACGGAATCCATTATCCGTGAAGAGTTTCTTCATGATCTTTGCCTTGTGCCCATACTCCTTCACTACCTCTACGAAATTGTAGGTCCCGTCGTTGGAAGCTTTTAACATGGCAGCCAGGCCGTGCTGAGCTGAATGGGTGACACCTGCACTCAACGCATAAACTGTCCCGTATATTATCGCCATTCCCAGGGTATCTCTTGTGTAATACCGAAGCAAGTCTTCTGACTGAAGATCAAACAGGGAATCCGAGATCATCATCAAACCAACCCGTTGTCCGGCATAGCTGAATGCTTTGGAACTGCTGACAAGCAGGATATAGTTGTCGGTATATTTTGCAACTGTTGGCTGATACGGAGGCTTACCAGGCTTGGAGTAATCCTTCCGGAAATCCATCGCTATGTATGCAAGATCCTCCAGGATCACAACATCATATTTGGTGGCTAACTCACCAATAATCCGAAGCTCTTTATCGGTGAAACAGACCCAGGAAGGGTTATTGGGGTTGGAATACAATACCGAATGGATGTTTCCTTTGGCAAAATAAGACTCTAACTTATCCTTCAGCTTATCTCCCCGATAGTCGTAGATGTCGAATGAATCAAACTTCTGCCCGAGGATGATATGTTGTTGCCTGTGAACAGGGAAGCCCGGATCGATGAACAGCGTAGTATCTTTCTCTTTGTGCAGTCTCGCCAGAGTAAGAAAAGCGGCGAAACTGCCCTGCATTGATCCAACAGTAGGGATACAGTGGCTCCCGTCAATGTCGAGATCAAGAAAGAGCTTGGCAAACCGGGATGCCTCTTTTTTTAGCTCCGCAATACCTTCAATCTCAGGATAGACGGCGGCCACTCCCGATTCCAGTGCAGCGATCTCTGCTCTTACTCCTATCCCGGTAGCTTTAAGTCCGGGGACTCCCATCTCCATCCGAACGTACTTATGTCCGGTCTCCTTCTCAATCCCATTGATCAAACGCTTGATCTCACGGATAGAGGCTCTGCCTAATGTTCTTATTTTACTCTCTTTGATGTGCCTGCTGACAACCTCATAAGGGATGGGGGTATCTTTCATGATCCTTGTAATTAAATTGAGT
>ERZ889078.3389-NODE-3389-length-10552-cov-5.841669_pt1 | contig 10552 bp, 10 predicted proteins | sample MGYA00521266_ERZ889078 | MGnify/ENA primary metagenome ERZ889078 (study PRJEB32303, sample SAMEA104408618) | aquatic metagenome | biome: Brackish water; feature: Pelagic; material: water | place: Baltic Sea | collected 2014-06-16T06:34:00 | depth 76,534 m ... | reverse complement strand
TTCGGTGTCGTTGCTGCCCGCCTTGCCAAACCCGGCCACCACATAGGCCGACGGGTCAACCATGGATTCCGTCAAGTAACCCGCGATATCCGTGGCCTTGCCGCTGTAATTTTCGTCATCAAGCCGTGCCTGCGCATTTTGGCCGATCGCATCCAGCATCGGGGCGCGGCCCAGATTGTTGTGACACAACGTGCAGGTGCCTTTGCCATTAAACAGTCGGTCACCCAAAGCCACGAATTCAACCATGGTCATAGACCCAAGGTCGATCTTTTCCTCGGTCGGCGGAGGTGCCGGTTCGATTTGCGGAATGCCCAGATTGGAATATCCGGCAAACAGGCCGATTGTGACGACCATAAAAGCAACAACTGTCAGAAACTGACGCATAGTGGCCTACTCCTTCCAATATCCGGCGGGCAGAGTTTTGCTGCCGCTCACCTGCGCGATCCAGAAAACAAAGATCACCATTGCGAGGAATATTATCGCCGCGACCGACACCACATTGGCTGCGTAACCAAGCGTCGGCGTGTAAGCATCGGGCGAGGCATCGCGCATGATATCAACCACGTGCCAATGCTGCCGAATACCCGAGCGGATGTAACCCATCAGCCCCATCAGCCAGGTAAACGCAACCGCCAACAGGAACAACGCGTATTGCGCGCGATCCGGTATCCGGCCCCAGTTCAGCGGCCCGACATCCTTAGCACCGCGATAGATGAAACCATCCAGAACCAACGCGCCGACAATGACGACAAAGGTGGTCATGACCTGCGGGATCGAGGCCGCCACTTTGTAGACCGTATTGGTGAAATAGCCGTGATAAATGCCAAGGAACAGAATATTGGCAATCCCCGCCGTAAACAGCGCTATCTGAATGATGTTGCCAGTCTTTTCCCAGCCAACAATGGCGATCTTGTTAGACCTTCGGTAAAATAAAAAGCTGAGAAACGTGAAAATTATCATCACATTAACGGCGGTGTTTTTAGCCGGCATAATGCCAAGCGGCCCCAATATCGAATGATGCGGCCCGCCCAGTGACTTTAACTCGGAATTGGTCAGAACCAATGTGTGGGGTGTGAACCAGACCAGAAACGCACCAACCAGAACTATGGCGATGTATTTGATATATTTGGTGTACCGACGCGCGCCATCGCTGCGCCCCATGCCGCACCATAGATAATAGTTGGCCGACAGAAAAAGCGTGCCAATCAGCACCGCCTGAATGATAAACAACCAGGCAAAAATGCCCCCCATCAAGGTGATGCCCATCTGCTGACTATAGGCGTAAATCTCGGCCGCCAGATAATACCCGGCGAACGGCAAAGGCAAAAGCGCGCATATAGCGATGAAATTTGCGTTGTAACCCATCCAATCGTAATGGGCTTTTTGCTGACTTGTCCGCGCCGTTAAGAATTTGAACGCTGCATAAGCCCCGACGATCGAACCGCCATAGGCGATATTGGCAACGAAACGGTGAATGTTAATCGGGTTCCACAAAAAGTTGTGGATCGCGGCCCAGCTATCGCCGCTAAACACACCAGCAGCATCAACACCGTTCGGGCTCATCATAAAGGTCAACCACGCATTTGCCAGCAGCATCAACGTGGTACCGACCGCATTTAATGTAAGCCCAAGCGTCAGATGCACCCATTTACGCAAGCCGCCCTGCAGCCAATGCCAGCCATAATAATAGAGATACAACACCGCACTTTCGGCAAAAAACAGCAAGGCATAGTAGAACATGCTTTCGCTGAATATCGTCGAAAGATAAATTAACAGATGCGGGTAAAACAGGATAAGCGAAAATAACAGCAACCCACCCAAAATGGCGGTCAGCGAATAAGCCGTAATCGTGACCTTGATGAATTCATACGCCATATCGTCATAGCGTTTGTCGCGGGTGCGCATGCCCACGGCCTCAATAATGAAAACAAAGATCGGCACGGCCAGAACGAAGGCGGCGAACCACAGATGCAGTTGGGCGAAAATCCACACTGCCAACCGCCCGTTAACACCAGCAATGGTTGGATAATCTGCCGCCGTCAGTTTGGGCGCTGGCGCATAGACTTTGGCAGTCTGAGTAGAGTCAGTTGCGACTTCTGTGGCGGCCTGAACGCTGAATTGATCGCTTGCAGCACACGACATCACCGCGAGGGCGAAAAACGCTGCCATCAGCCTGAACAGCGTCTTTTTTGACATTATTTTCAAGGAACCTGTCCTGTCCATTATCCGCACCTGCCTATTTGTGAAAAACAAGGCTGAGGCCCTGCATTTTCATCAGGCCAACATCCATCACCAAAAACCCGCCCCCGCATAACGCGAGCGCCAAACTAAAGGCCAAAACCTTGTCTTTTAACGACATTTACCGCTCCTACTTGATATTCACGCGTGCATGAACCACCAGAAAAATTCGATGATTACCACCAGAACCAGAATAAAAAGAACCGGCCCCAACGCGTCCAGATGTTTGCCCTTGTCGTGCTTATCTGTCATGTTTTTGCCCCCAAATTATCCGCGAGAACCGATGCGAAGGAATGGACGCGGCGGGCAAAATCCGATAGTCTGAACCAGCAATATCGCCGCGAAAACCAAAAGGATCCGCCATGCCAGCGCCAAAGAAAAAACGCATCGTTGATATCGTTATCTTCAGCGGTTTGGCGGTCAACGCAGTGGTCATATTTCTGATCCTTTTTTACTTCGTGCTTTAGGCGCGCGGCCTATTTCCCATTGCATTTGCACAGGACGCGCAGATATTTCACCAAGCCGTCCACTTCGTCTGCCGTCAGGGTCTTTCCCCAAGGCGGCATCATCGGTGACTTGCTGACGGATGGTCCGCCGTCCAGAACGACGTTTTTCAAATCAGCGTCGCTAAGCTTGTTCATTTCGCCGGCATCGGTGAAATTACGCGGGCTGACCGGAAAGTCCTTGGTCACGTTCGGGCCATCGCCATTACCAGTCAGGCCGTGGCATTGCGCGCAATAAAACGTAAACACCGTTTCGCTTTCTGAGGCCTGCGCTGGTGTGGTGCCAATCTGTGTGGCAAGGCCAGCAAGGGCCGCAATTGTCAGAAGTTTTTTCATGATCATTTTCCTCTCTCGCTGGCTATTTTTTGGGTTTGAAATTGGCGACATAGCTTGCAACATTGGCCATATCCTTGTCGCTGAGCAGACCAACAAAAACCGGCATCATCTTGACAGGCTTGAAGATTTTCGGCTTTTGCAGATAGGCCAAGATCCAATCCGGGTTCAGGCGAACGCCCGCCTCGACCAGTGATGGCCCGCTGCGCCCACCGGTAAGTTTGCCTTTGCGGCCTGCATATTCATGGCACCCGCTGCACGGCATCTTTTTGATGAAAATCTGTTTACCTTTGTCGTTTTTCTTGACCTTGACCGTGCCCGCCTCGACCTCGCCCGTGGTCAGGCTCATCAGAAAATCGGTCACGTCGGTGGATTCATCACCGCTTAGTGCCGGATGGTCACCGGGGTTTTCTTCGGTCAGGGAATTAAACTTTAGCGGTCGGATCACTTTAGGCTCTGCCAGCCAACCGACCAGCCAGTCGCGCTGAAACTTGTCGCCGGAATACCAAAGCTCGGGCCCGTTTTTGGCCAACTGATCTTCGATGGTTTTTTCCTGGGCCGGGCCGTTGGTGTAGTGGCAGGCCACGCATTCTTTGGCTTCAAAAACTGCCTGCCCTGCTGCCGGATCGGCACTAGCAGTTGAAGCGAGCGCCAAAAGACCAGCGGCACTAAGCACCGTTGTGAGTTTCTGTTTCATTGATTTTCTCCCTGTTCAGAGTTCGTCATTCATGCGCCTTTGGCGTCGATTTCGTCCGGCTCTTTTCCCAAGATCGCCATGCGGGTCAGCCACAAGCCAACGCCGCCCATGATCAAAAAGGCCAAAACCGTGTAAACATAAATTTTCACCGGCGTCGGGGCCTCAAGGAACACAAAATGCCAGGTGCTGAGGCTCATTATCAAACCATGTTCGCCGTTTGAGCCATCCCATGCGTTCAGTGACATTGGAATGAATTCACCGGGTCTGAATTGCACATCGCCCTTGTCGCCAGTATTCAGCGGACGTTTCATCACGACGGTCCAGCGGCCCTGATCCCACAAAGCCTGCCCGGTTATTTGTTGACCTTCTTCGACCTGATCCTTGATCGGCTGTTTCCACCCGCGCGCGTTACCTTCGGTTGTGCCACGTGCGCCAGCGGCGTGCTGATCTGCTTTCCACACCAACAAATGCACCTGATCTGAGGATGAGCCGCGAAAGAAATGCGGCTTTCGCGTGCCTTTTGGAGCTTTGACCGCGAATTGCATTGCGATTGCATCGCGCAAAGTATCCAACTGGCGCGGGATCATGTCGACAGCTTCGACGTAAGAGTTAAAACCGCCAACCTTTTGCAATTCGCTGGGGTCAAATTCCTGATCTGCGTCATGGACAACATCCATGAACGGATCGTCCCAAGTCAGCCTGAATGCGATGTCTTTTTCGTTGAACAGCGCCTGAACAGTCACCATTTCGATGCTTGGGTTTTGCCAACGCGGTGCCGCAACGACTTGCCCCGTCAGGCGCATGTCCATCGGTTCGGCCACGTCCCAGGCAGCATCGGTCGGGTCTTCCGGCAGTTCAGTTTCGACCAGTTTGGCCTTAAGTGTTTGATGGCTGGTCAGTTTATGTTGCAGTGATTTGATGTAATTCGCCAGATCCCAGCGATCCGCATCGTTCAGGGTTTTAACAAAGGATGGCATTGGGGTGCCGCTGATGCCCGAGGTGAAGCGCATATAGATATCCTGCACTTCGCCGCCAGCTTTGATTTTCCATGGATGCGTCACATTGCGGATACGGATCGGAAAGCCCCAATCGTCTTCGCGGAATTCCTTGTTGCCGTCGCCACGCCCCAGTTTTCCATGGCAGCTCCAGCATTTCGCCTTTTCAAAGACGACCTTGCCGCGCGCGATGGTCTGCGCGTCGTATGGTGCCGGATTGCTTGGCAGCGCAATGACTTTGTCGTTCAGGACAGGGTCATATTCGGGGTCTTCAAACTCGGGCGCGAAGGTTTTGATATAGGAAATCACCTGCCAGCGTTCAAGCTCGGACAACCCGTTTTTGATCAGGTCATCGTCAAATGCCTGCATTGCGGTGCCCAGCAAGCCGCGGCTGACCGTGCGAAACAAATCTTTGTTGGTGGGCAGTTCGCCACTTTGCGTGGTGCGGAATTTAAAGGTTCCAAGGGTGAAATCCCGTGGTCTTGGGTCAAGATATTTCGCCGCCGGACCTTCACCATCGCCTAGCAGGCCGTGGCAAAAGCTGCAGCGCCCAAAATATATCTCGCGGCCATTTTCAACAAATCCTTCCGTCGCTTCCGGCATCGGATTAGATGGCGCATTTGCGGCATAAGCCGTGGGTGCGACGAGCAGGGCAAAGCCGAAGGCACCCAGAATATTGATCAATCGCATCATTTGTGACCCTCCGGAATTCGGGGTGTTTTTTGGGCCAGATCATATTCCGCCAAAATAATCTTCCAGCGTTCTTCTTCGGTCAGGCTAAGTTTCCATTCCGGCATGGCGCTGTCCCAAGGCGTGGCCTCGGTCGGCAGGCCCGGCCCGCCATTGGTCACGCGCCAAAAGGTATAGCCGGTGACGATGGTTTCAATCGTGCCATTATCCGTGAAATTGATCGGCCTTAGTTTGAAACCATCCGCCATCGGGCCGTCACCTGCAACGCTGTCGCCATGGCATGGCCGACAATTCATCGCGTAAAGCGCGCGGCCTTCAAAAAGGTTCTTTTCCATCAGGGCCGCACGGGCGGTTTGGGGGCTGACATCACCGTTTTCCAGTTCTTCCAGCAGCCTTTTAATCGGCTCGCCCGCAAAAAACTCGAGCATGTGATCAGGGTCCCATTCGTCAGCCCATGCCTCGATATCCGCCTGAACCTGCGCTATGAACTGGACCTCATTATCGCGGGCTTGGGTCAAAAACGCCTCGACCTCGGCCTCTTCGGGGTGATCGAACGGGTTTTGCAGCTTTTCTGAACTGACAGGAAAATTCGACGACGGATGCTGAATGCGCAGTGACGCGGGAACCAAGGCACGTGGCACAGTCATGTCATACATTTGCCAGCCCGCCAGAACCGGGATCGCCAGCAAAACGCCCGCGCGGGCTATTTTGCCATATCCGCCACGCAGCAGTTTTTTGATCGGCCGCAGAAAATCAGTTAGGCCCTCTTCTGAAAAGGTCACCATCAAGAACAGCGCGACCGTTGTCAGGGTCATATAAAAGAACATCAAAGTGCCGGGCACCGGCAGTGGAAACGGCAGCGTCGTCACTTGCCGCGAAAACGCTGGGATGCCCCATTTCGCCAGCACGTAGACCGCAAGGAAAACGATCACGACGGTTGAGAATGTGCCAATTCTGAACTTTTTCATCTCACTGCTCCTCAACCGGTTTTTGCAGCATCAGAAAAGACAGGATGTCCTGATAGTCTTTTACTGTCAGAATTTCGGCGATGTCGTCAGGCATGACACTGACGGTATCGTCGGTGTGGATTTCCTTGATGTCGCCGCGATCAATGGTTTCCACATCGCCCAACGCGTTGGTGATGTCGATTTCACCGCCTTCATCGCGGGTTTTCAGACCGATGAACTGGCGGCCTTCGTTGTTGATCACGACATAGGTTTCATAGCCTTTGGTGATCGCCTTGGCGGGTGACAGGATTGCGTCGGAAATGGCACTAAGTCCCAGAGCCGCAACACCGGTCAGATCCGGGCCAACCTCGCCGCCGTCATCATCATTCAAGATGTGGCATTCCATGCAATTGTCCTCGTAAACAATTGCGCCTTCTTCGGGGTCACCACCACCAGCCTCGGCCGCAGCGGCGATTTTGGAATATAGCTTGGCGGACACGCCGCTTGGATCGGTGCTAATTGCCTCCATATCCAAGTCGCCACCAAGGGACATCAGATAAGCGACCACCGCTTTGATTTCTTTGAGGTTAAGCGAGATTGGCGGCGCATAAACCACGGCCATTTCGTTTTTATAGCCTTCAACCACATAGGCCCCCGGTGAAGCCAGACTTTCCACGATGTAATCAACCGCCGTATAGTCAACGCCTTCTTTTTCAGCCCGCTCTTTGGCGCGTTCAATCGCGCGCGCGCCCATCGGTTGGGGGAATTTTTCGCCAAACTGGCCGTGGTTCGGGCCGCGCACAGCGCTGCCTTGTCCACCGACGGAATGGCAGGTGAAACAGCGGCCTTTGCCCCAATAAATCGACTCGCCACCTTCGGGTGTGACGTCAACGATTGCGGCAGTTTCACCACCGCCACCGGTCAGCGCGGTGATCGAATAGCCGATCCACAAATAGACCCCAAGCACGAAAAGCAGGAAAAGAAAGACGCGTGAGATGGCGGAGTTTAACATCCTATTCGCCCCCTTCCTTAGCGGCGATACCACCCAACCAGAACATGAACGCACAGCCGATCATGAACAACAGCACAGCGGCACTGACCTGTTGGGTCATCACAAAGTTTGTAGGCGTTCCGGCCCAAGGTGAGGTGTCACGCATCACGCCGAAAATGTGCCAGTCACCGCGCAGACCCGACCGGATGTAACCCATCAGCCCCATGTTCATCGTGATGACAAATGTCAGCAACAACAGTGCGTATTGCGACCGCGTTGTCATCTTGCCCCAGCGCATAGCGCCCAGCGATTTGGCCCGCTTGAACAAGAAGATATCAATCACCGCAACAAGGATCAGGCAGGATATCAATTGCAGGAACTGCGCCACCGCGACATTGCGCAAAACCGGCGAGGCTTTTTCCATCACCACAAAGCCATAAACACCAAGGAACCCTGTGACGTTCAAAGCGGTGGCCCCCAGATACAGGCCCTGCCCCAACTTGCCCCGGTCAAACAACGCCAGCACAATGGCAATCACGCCAACCACACTTTCCGCCACCAGGGACCAACCGATGGTGCGGATATATTGCGCGCGGTCCGCTGGCAGATCGAGCTCGCCAGGGTCCATATTCAGCATGACCCACGCGTATTGCGCCACCATGGCAACGGCCACAGCGCCGACAATCAAGATTGTCAGCCGCGCGCCTGCACCCTGCTTTCGCACCGACACGACGTCTTCCATGTTGGCGCGGCGATAGAGGATAAAGCTAAAGAACGTCGCCAGAATAATCAGGTTCACCACCGCATTCTTGGCGGGCATCAGGCCAAGGAATTTCAGCACCGGATGGTATTGACTGCCCCCCATTTCACCGACTTCAAGACTGGACAACGGCAAGTTATGTGGCGTCAACCAAACCGCCAGCGACAGGATCAGGGCCAGCAATATCCATTTGATGAACTTGTAATACCGCTCGGCACCCGGAATGCGGGTCATGCCGCTCCATAAATAGTAATTCGAGATCAGGAACAATGAACCGACCAGCATAGCCTGAATGATGAACGTCCAGGAAAAATCGCCGCCCATCATGTTGTTGCCCATGACAGCAGAGGTCGAATAAACTTCGCGCCCCAGATAGTATCCGGCAAACGGCAGCGGAATAAGTGCGGCGATTGCCACGAAATTTGAGATGTAGCCCATCCAATCGTAATGCGCCCGCTCTTCCTGCGTTTTGGCGCTGATGAACTTAACGGCTGCGTAAGACCCGGCGACCAGCCCACCAAAGGCCAGATTGCCCAGCATGCGGTGGATGGCAATTGGTGTTGCCAGAATATTTTCAAAGGCTTCCCAGACAGTGCCGATAAAGACGCCGTCAGCGTTGACACCGGTCGGGCTCATCATGAAACCGGCCCAACTGTTGGCCAGTTGCATGATCGCTGTACCAAACACATTCAGCAAAATACCAATAAAGATATGCATGGTCTTGCGACCCTGAATAATCCACAGACCAACCGCGACTGGCAGGATGTAAAGCATGAACATGAACCAGCGCGTGTCAGTCCGCATCTCAGGCCCGACATATCCGGCCAGCAACGCTATGCCAAACCCGCCAACCACGACGGCCAGCGCCTTGAAAATCCAACGCGACGCCGCCGGGAACGGCTTGCCGCCCTTCAGCCATTTCCAGCCATAATAATAAAGGTAAAGACAAAAGGTTTCGCCGAAAAACAACAGCGCGTACATGAACATCACATCTTTGAAAATGCCCGCCATATAACCCATGAAAGTCGGATAGAGCGTGAACAACGCAAAGGCCAACAGACCACCCAACGCCGCTGTGGTGGCATAGGCCACGCTTAGCAGGCTGGTGAATTCATAGGCCAGTTTATCAAATTTATCGTCACTGCTGTTCCAGCCAACGACTTCGATAATCACCGCAAATAACGGCACGCCCAACACAAAAGCACCAAAGAACAGGTGCATCTGGGCGAGGAACCAAACCAGCCGACGGCTGTCCAGCCCCATGAACTGGCGGTATACGTTTTCGTCTTGCGCCAAGGCGGGGGATGCAACCATTGCCAGCCCCAAGCCGGCCATCGCCAACAGGCCAAATCGCAATGTTGATTTCTGGCACGATCCAGTGTCCATAACGCGTTTCCCCGCCTTGATTTCTTTTATTCGCCGTCGGAATAGGTAAAGTTCGCCTCGGCTGCACCGCCTGCCGCGATCGAAATTTCGACCTCTTTCAAGCCATATCGCGGATGCCAAGCCACCAGCGTGTAGTCACCGACAGGCAGGTCATCGATCGCAAAAGAACCGTCATCGCCAACCACAACGGCGTAAGGATGGGTCGGCGCCATCATGAAGCCGAACATGAAATTATGCGCCTCGCAATTAATGCCGATATAGGATGACCGACGCGGCTTGATTTTGTCTGAGATATCGCCGGGATCAGGTTGACCAAAATTGAACAGGGTCTTTTTGACGACCTTGCCCTTTTTGACGCCGATAAGTTCGCGCGCGTTGATGTTATGCAAAACGCCAGCATCGCTGTTGCGGATGATGATCGGGCCGGGGCGCACCACTTGTGCCCAGGGATGGAACCGGCATTTTTCCTGATTGACCAGATATTCACCAAATTCCGGCTTGGCCCAGGCTTTGCCCTCTTTGATTTTTTCGATAAAGACAAAAGCGCCGCGCAATGCACCGTCTTTGACGTCTACCCACACGACCTCGCGGTCGCCATCACCGCACACATCGTTGTTTTTGGTGATCTTGATGTTTTCAATAGCATCTGCGGGCAAGTCCCCCTCAAAGCTGACTTTGCCGGTCACAGAGCCACCGTTGGCGACGTCTGTTTCGGTATAAGTTGGGCGTTTGGCGGCGTCCGCCGGGAATGCCAGACCAAGTGCCGTAACTGACGCCAGCGCAAGGCTGGCAATGATGGGTTTTATCATGATGTTTATCATAGGAATGTCCCTCTGTTTTCCTTCGTCGTGATCTTGTTGCGCTGGCTGCGCAGATCAAAAACTTGTCGTTGGTTCAGTTCTTCCAGGGCCTCAATAGCGACCGACCAAACCCGTTTGCGGCCTTCGTCCTGCAAAACGCGCAGATAGGCGAGATTGGCGAGTTCCGCGTTCAAATCGCGCAACAGAATTGC
>ERZ889078.3388-NODE-3388-length-10554-cov-5.112106_pt1 | contig 10554 bp, 9 predicted proteins | sample MGYA00521266_ERZ889078 | MGnify/ENA primary metagenome ERZ889078 (study PRJEB32303, sample SAMEA104408618) | aquatic metagenome | biome: Brackish water; feature: Pelagic; material: water | place: Baltic Sea | collected 2014-06-16T06:34:00 | depth 76,534 m ... | reverse complement strand
TGGTCCATTCATTCCGGTGCAGGCACGGCGGCTTACACGTTTTGCTGGGCGATGGCGGGGGATAATATTGATTTCACCGATATGGATATGGTCGCCATGGGGGATCTGCGATGAGCGATCTGTTTCGGCTGGACGGGCAGACAGCCCTTGTGACCGGGGCCAATACCGGCATCGGGCAGGCGATTGCCGTGGCTTTGGGGCAGGCCGGGGCGCAGGTGATTTGTGCAGGGCGCTCCTCGATGGAGGAAACCTTGGCGATGGTGCCCAACGGGTCCGCGCTGCAGCTTGATTTCTCTGATCCTATGGCGGCTAGGGATGTGTTTGCGGGCCAGAAGATTGATATTCTGGTCAATAACGCAGGCATCATCCGGCGCAATGACAGCACGGAATTTTCCGAAGCCGATTGGGATGATGTGATGGACGTCAACTTGAAGGCGGTGTTCTTTACCTGTCAGGCCTTTGCGAAAGCGGTGTTTGCCCGCAAAGGGCGGGGGCGGATTGTGAATGTGGCCTCGCTCTTGTCCTTTCAAGGCGGGGTGCGCGTGCCGTCCTACACTGCCTCCAAACATGGGGTGGCAGGGTTGACGAAGCTTTTGGCCAATGAATGGGCGGCAAAGGGGATCAACGTCAACGCGCTTGCCCCCGGCTATATTGAGACCAACAACACCGAAGCCCTGCGCGTGGATGCAGATCGCAACCGCGCGATCTTGGAGCGGATTCCGGCTGGGCGCTGGGGGCAGGCGGCGGATTTGGGCGGGGCGGCGGTGTTTCTGGCCTCTCGGGCAGCCGATTATGTGCATGGGGCGGTGTTGAATGTCGATGGAGGCTGGCTTGCACGGTAAGGCATTGCTGGGCCGGGGCGATGCGCAGCAGCCCAAAACCGGGATCGTCCATCTTGGCCCCGGCGCGTTTTTTCGTGCATTTAATGCGGTCTATACACAAGAGGCGATGCAGGCCAAGGGTGGCGATTGGGGCATCTGCGCCGTCAGTCTGCGCAGCCCTGATATTCGCGACAAACTGGCCCCGCAAGGCTTTGCCTATACTTCTGTCACCTTGGCTCCAAAGGGGGCGGAAAATGCGGTGATTTCGGTGATCACAGATGTTCTTGTCGCCCCGGAAAACCCCGCGCAGGTGCTGGCGGCGATGGCGGGTCCGGGCATTCGGATTGTCTCCATGACGATCACCGAAAAAGGTTATTGCCACAGCCCGGCGACCGGGGAGCTGCGGCTGGACCATCCCGATATCATGCATGATCTGGCACATCCCGATGCACCCCGCTCGGCCCCCGGTTTCTTGGTGCGGGCGCTGGCTGCGCGGCGCGCTAAGGGGGTGGCCCCTTTTACCGTGCTTTCATGCGATAACCTGCCCGACAATGGGCGGTTGACGCGGCGGGTGGTGCTGGCTTTCGCGCAAGCCGCAGACCCGGAACTGGCGGCATGGATCGCGGCGGAATGTCGTTTCCCCGCCACGATGGTGGACCGTATCACCCCTGCCACCACCGCGGCCGATATTGCAGCCCTCGCGCAGAGCGCTGGCTATATTGACCGGGCCTGCGTGATGTATGAACCCTTTCGTCAATGGGTGATTGAGGATGATTTTGTTGGTGCTGCGCGCCCCTATTGGGAGGCGGGCGGCGCGCAATTCGTGCGCGATGTGGCGGCGTTTGAAACCATGAAGCTGCGCTGTCTGAATGGCACCCATTCGACGCTGGCCTATCTGGGCTATCTTGCGGGCTATGAGACGATTGCCGAAACCGTGGCGGACCCGGCCTTTGCCCGGCTGATCGAACGGCTGTGGGAAACCGAGATTGTGCCAACCGTGCCGCCGCCGGAAGGCGAGGATTTGCCAGCCTATTGCGCAGCGCTTCTGGCGCGCTATCGCAACCCTTCTATCCGGCACCGAACATGGCAAATTGCGATGGATGGCTCGCAAAAACTGCCGCAGCGGTTGCTGAGCACGGTGGCTGACAACCTCCGCGCGGGGCGGCCAGTGCCATTGCTGGCGCTCGCCGTGGCGGGGTGGATGCGCTATGTTGGCGGGATGGATGAAATGGGCCGGGCGATTGACGTCAAAGACCCGATGGCGGAGCGTTTGCGCGCCGCATCAGACAGTGGCTCCACAGCGGAAGAAAAGGTCGCAGCGCTGCTGGCGCTGCGCGATGTGTTTGAACCTGCGCTGGCCGATGATCTCCGCTTTTCAACGGCGGTTGTCGCGGCCTACGTCGCGCTTGTGGCAAACGGCGCGCGGGCAGTGGTGGCGGCGGCTTAGGCCTTGCGCTGCTTGCGGCGCGCGCGCACGTCATTTGCCAGCTCAATCGTATAGACCGACAGCGCGGCGAGGGCGGCTTCGGCAGCCTCCACATCGCGGCGCTCAACGGCGTCTGCAATCGCGGAATGCAGCGACACGATCCGCTCGCGGGAGCGGGCGGAAAAGGTGATCATGTTCATCAGGGGCTGCATCGCCTCTACCGCCCCGGCGAGTTGGTAAGACAGCACCGGGTTGCAGGCCCCATCGACCAATGCCCGGTGAAATGCCACGTCTGAGGCGCAAAAGCTTTCATCCGTCAGGCCCGGCTGGCTTTGGCGGTGAATCTCGGCGCGCATCGTGGCCAGATGATCGGCATTGCGGCGATGGGATGACAGCGGCACGCAAGCCCGTTCCAGCGCAAAGCGCGCCTCGCAGGCGGTTTCAAAATCCACTTCATTCATCGATAAAAGCAGGGTGGAGGTGGTGATTTGCTGGCCGTAAGCCTCTTCAAACGAAAGCCGGTTCACAAAGGCCCCGCCGGTGGCGCCACGCTGGGTGCGGATCAGGTTTTGCGCCGCCAGTCGTTTCAGCGCTTCACGCACTGTGGGGCGGGAAACGCCAAATTGCTCAGCCAGTTCCTGTTCTGACGGCAGGCGTTGATCCACGAGCAATCTTCCCTCGACGATGGCATCGCGAATGGCGGCCGAGATGCGCAGCGAAAGCTCCCCCTCCGGTGCCATTTTATAGGTTTGCGTCATGTATAGCTGCCCTTTTTAATTGTCATACAATTAAATGTTTGACAATTGGATTGGTTGTGAAGAACTTACGGTCAAGCGGCCCACGCGTCTATAGGCCAGCGCGTGATTCCTTGCAGAACGGTCCGTCGGAATGGCATTTCAATCCCAGAATCCCTTGCGTGTGTGGGCAGTGTGGAACCGGGCAGCGCTTGCATGGATCGGGTTCTATGGCCTGATCTTGCTGGCATGGCTGGGTGTCTTTGCCATGGCGCTGCAAAACCCAGCCGCAGATCTGGCGGGGATGCCTGCGGATTTCTGGGCCTCATTGTGCATTGCGGCGGGGCAGGCGTCGTTCTTGCCGTTGATCGCCATGTGGGCGTTGATGGCATTGGCGATGATGCTGCCAACCTTTGTGCCCGCGCTGCGCTGTTTTATCGAGCTTTCAGCGACTGGGGCCACGAAAGGCTCCGGCGCGGTTTTGTTGGTGGCTGGCTATCTGGTGGTCTGGGGGCTGGCCTCCGTTGCCGGGGCGGGTGCGCAATATGGCCTGTCGCGCGCGGGCCTTTTGGCGCTGAATGGCGCGAGCATTTCCGGCTGGCTTACGGCGGGGCTGCTGATCGGGGCCGGGGCCTATCAATTCACCCCGCTAAAAGAAGCCTGCCTCGCCAAGTGCCGGATGCCGCTTACGTTCTTCATGGAACGCTGGCGCCCCGGGCCGTCCCGCGCGTTTCGTATGGGCGCGGAGCTGGGGGTTTTATGCCTTGGCTGCTGCTGGGCGCTGATGGCGCTGGGATTTGTTGGCGGCACCATGAATTTGATGTGGATGGGGGCGGCGACCCTGTTCATGACCTTGGAAAAACTGCCCGATATCGGGCGCTGGTTGACCCGACCTGTCGGGCTGGCCCTAATTCTTGCAGGCGGCATTGTCGCCCTGCGTACTCTTCTAACTGCTTGAAAGGAAAGCCGATGGCCGCGATATTGCCCGAATGGAACATTAAAGGGGAGTTGATCCTCAACTGCAATTGCACGGTGTTTTGCCCTTGTGTTGTCAGCCTTGGGAAGCACCCGCCAACCGAAGGCTATTGCCAGGCCTGGGTCGGTGTGCGCATCGATGAAGGCCATTATGATGGCGAAAGCCTGTCGGGCCTGAACATCGGCCTCATCATGGATATTCCTGGCAATATGGGGCGCGGCAACTGGAAAGCGGCTGCCTATATTGATGAACGCGCAAGCGAGAAAGCCTATGACGGCTTGGTCAACATCTTCTCGGGCAAAGCACGCGGCACCACCGGGCTGTTTGCGATCATGGTTTCGGAGTTTCTCGGGGCCGAACGCGCGCCCGTCAGCTACACAATCGAGGGCAAGACCCGCCACCTGATCGTGGGCAAAAAGATCAACGGGGCAGTCACGCCGATTTCGGGCAAGAACCCGGATGATGAGGTGGTCGTGAAAAACACCGATTACTGGATGGGCCCCGATATCACCATTGCTCAGGCCGATAAGGGCCGCGTGCGTGCCTTTGGCCGCGTGTGGGATTTTGATGGCCGTTCCGCTGAAATTTGCCAGATTGACTGGAAAGGCCCGCAGGCCTGACACCCTAACCCCGAGGTTTCCCCGATGGCCACCATCGCCCCTTCGCGCCGCGTCCGGCGCACCCCTTTCTCTGACGGTGTCGAAGCCGCCGGGGTCAAAGGCTATACCGTCTATAACCACATGCTGCTGCCAACGGTGTTCGAAAGCATCACCGCCGATTATCGCCACCTCAAAGACCATGTGCAGGTCTGGGATGTCGCCTGCGAGCGGCAGGTGGAATTGCGCGGGCCGGATGCCGCCCGCCTGATACAAATGCTGACCCCGCGCGATTTGCGGAAAATGCGGGTGGGGCAATGCTATTACGTCCCAATGGTGGATGAGACGGGGGGCATGCTGAATGATCCCGTCGTCGTGAAGCTGGCCGAAGATCGTTATTGGATTTCCATTGCCGACAGCGACCTCTTGTTCTGGGTCAAAGCCATTGCCCTTGGCTTCCGACTGGATGTGCTGGTGGATGAGCCTGATGTCTCTCCTCTCGCCATTCAGGGGCCAAAGGCGGATGCGCTGATGGTCCGGCTCTTTGGCGATGCGGTGCGCGATGTGAAATTCTTCCACTTTGGCTGGTTTGATTTTCAGGGCCGCAGCCTGACGATTGCACGGTCCGGCTATTCCAAGCAAGGCGGCTATGAAATTTACGTCGAAGGCGGCGATATCGGCATGCCGCTTTGGAATGCGCTTTTCGCGGCGGGTGAGGATTTGCAGGTGCGCGCCGGCTGCCCCAATATGATCGAGCGGATCGAGGGCGGCTTATTGTCTTATGGCAATGACATGACCCGCAATAACACGCCGCATGAATGCGGATTGGGCAAGTTTTGCAACACCAATACGGCCATTGGCTGCATTGGCCGCGATGCGCTGCTGCGGGTGGCCAAAGAAGGCCCGGTGCAGCAAATCCGCGCCATCGCGATTGAGGGGGATATCCCTGCGTGTGACCGCGCATGGCCTTTGCTGGCCGGTGGCAAAAAGGTGGGGCAGATCACCTCGGCGGCGGCAAGCCCCGATTTTGGCGCCAATGTCGCCATCGGGATGGTACGCATGACCCATTGGGATGCGGGCACGCGGCTGGAGGTGGAAACGCCCGCTGGTCTGCGCCCGGCCACTGTGCAAGATAAATTCTGGATTTGAAGGAGGGCCTCATGTTTAACGCTTTGATCGTCGAGAAGGATGCCGAAGGGAAAACCTCGGCTTCCGTGCAGCAGATCGGTCTGGATCGTTTGCCGGAAGGCGAGGTGACGGTGGCGGTGGAATATTCGACCGTCAACTATAAGGACGGGCTTTGTATCGGGCCGGGGGGCGGTCTGGTGCGGAACTATCCGCATGTTCCGGGCATCGATTTTGCAGGCACGGTCGAGGCGTCCTCGGATGCGCGTTATAGCGTGGGCGACAAGGTGGTGTTGACCGGCTGGCGCGTGGGCGAGGCGCATTGGGGCGGCTATGCGCAAAAGGCGCGGGTCCGGGCCGATTGGCTGGTGCCATTGCCGGCTGGGCTGACCACGCGGCAGGCAATGGCGGTTGGCACTGCGGGCTTTACGGCGATGCTGGCGGTTGTGGCGCTGGAAGACCACGGGATGAAGCCGGGGCAGGGCCCTGTATTGGTGACGGGTGCTGCGGGGGGCGTCGGCTCTGTCGCCACGGCGATTTTGGCGCATCTTGGCTATGAGGTTGCAGCCGTCACCGGGCGGCCTGAAACGGCTGAGTATCTGACCGGTTTGGGGGCGGCGCGTATCGTGGCACGCGAAGAGCTGGCCGAAACTGTGAAGCGACCGCTGGAAGGCGAAACCTGGGCGGGCTGTGTGGATGCGGTGGGCGGTGCCATGCTGGCGCGCGTTCTGGGCCAGATGAAGTATGGCACTTCGGTCGCTGCGGTCGGCCTGGCCGGCGGGGTCGGCTTGCCCGCCACTGTCATCCCGTTCTTGTTGCGCGGTGTCAACTTGTTGGGGATCGACAGCGTGATCCGCCCCTATGAGGACCGTCTTCGGGCGTGGAACCGGATTGCCAGCGATCTTCCGATGGAAAAGCTGGAGGCGATGGTGCATCTCGCGGTCTTGGCCGATTTGCCAAAACTTGGGGCTGAAATCCTTAAAGGGCAAGACAAAGGCCGCATCGTGGTTGATGTGAACGGCTGAATCAGGGCGCGCTCGACATCAACGGCGAAAGGCGCGAGCAATGTTTTCCAGATCTGAATCTGGCCATATCTGATTGCTGGCCATTGCTGAGTTTTCACCGGGTAGGCATCCGAGATACTAATCAACAAATGACCGGGTGGCCCGCTACCCGGCCTTTCTAATTTCTGTGTAAATATCAGGTAGTTGCACTTCTTTTTTCGGCGGAGGCACACGCGCGGCGGCGCTGGCATCCTCCATCAGGCGAACAGCCCGCATGCCCCGGTTTTGGCCCAGCTTTCCACCCGCGACGCGCGTGCCATCCAACCCCTCCATATCAATCTGGTCAAGGGCGGCGTTCCCAAGAAACACGGGATCACCTGCTTTAAATTTCAGCACGGTATCAATCGGCAGTTTCAATCGCGCCAAGACGGCAACCAACTCAGCATTGGCGCACATAACCTGCTCGCTCAGTGCTGCCGCAAATACCATCTCGACCGCCCGGCTTGGGGGCGTTTCAGCGACCGCCGGCCTGCGCCCGCGCCCGTCAGCAGGTAAGGCGAGAAAGATCTGCCCGGATTTTGCGCCATCAGCCAAATCAACTTCCGCGCGCAAGACCTGATAGGTTACATCTTCCAGAAGCAGGGCCAAGGGGCGGGCGTCCTCCAAAAAAGAGGCATAGCGAAACCCGCTCGTCCAGACGAGATCGGCATCACGTAACAGGTCCTGCTCCAGCCCCGTAAGGGCCTTGTCGATCAGGCCAGAGACCATGGCCGCATCCGTGCGTGTGGGTCGCCGGGGTGGGGAAGCGGCCTGACTGACGCGCCCGACCATCTGCATTTCCACAATGCCAGCCAACACCTCTGGCGCCAATACAATTAGGCCAAGGCCTTCTTTTGGCCCCTCCAGCATCACGACGAGAGCCCGCTCTGGTGGAAGTTCCAACACCTCGGCCAGCGAAAGCCGGTCCTGGCGCAAGGCGCTTAACCCCAATTCCAGCCCCATCGTATTCCGCGCCGCCCGTGCAAGCGCGAGGCTCCACGCCTTTGCCGCCCCTTTGACAGCAATCGTCGCGACATTATTGCGCGAGTGGCCAATCTTACTTTTGATGCCGCTCTTTTCCACGTTAGCCCCCATTTTTCTCTATCCTGCATGGCATGAAAGAATTGCGAACAGGTTAACTATGGCCTTTGTGGCAAACTATCCTTGACCCTTCTGGGCGATCCGCATAGCAAAGCGCACCCGATCATCCCGTCTCATTGCGGCATGATTTTGGGCCTGTAGCTCAATTGGTTAGAGCAGGGCGCTCATAACGCCTTGGTTGGGGGTTCGAGTCCCTCCGGGCCTACCATTCACCTTGCAACGCATTGTTTTTATTCAATTGCTACGCTGTGAGTTACCGCTGTTTACAAATTGCGTTCCCGATATGGCCTTTCGGCGGTTCGCGCGGCGGGTGTAATGCTCCACCTCATCAAGCGTTACATGGCCGACCCATGCCTGCATTGCCACCAATGACACGCCCGATTCGGCTAACTGGTTCATTCAATATTTGCGCAACCCGTGGGCTGACAATTGCGGCAAGCCTGCGTCTGTGGTGGAGCGGACGAAAATCCCCTGCATGATGATGCAGAAGCCGGTAACTGCGTTCCCGCAAGAGCAGGCGGCGGGGATGCCTGTGGGCGGATCTTGGCGGCTTGCAAATCGGGCTTGATGGGCTAACTATACGTCACATTCCGCTAAATATGTTGGGTCGAAAATGGCAAAAGTGCGCGTTGCAAAAATGTATGATGTTCGCCGGTGCGAATGCGGCTGCGCTGACATAGACCTATGGACAGATACCGGCACCAACTGGTTTTTTCTTCAGTGCAGTAATAGCGATTGTGAGGTTGGCGGGCCTGATGTTGACTTGGATAGCGGGCAATCAATCTATGATCTAAAGCGACAGTGGAATGATGCAAGATAAACACGGCGTGGGTTTTTTGTGCTATTCAACAGGCGTTACTTTTCCCGGCCTTATGTATCAAACGCACCAACAAGAGTGAATCCATTACAGGCCTTGTAATGCTACCTTCGCACCATGTTGGACAAGACAATCAATAGCGCGCTGCGACAGGTTCACCGGAAAGCCATGAACGGCAACCATGGCGGGCTTTAGCACATCGTCGCACTAAAGCGCTTGGGGGCGTAGAGCCTTCATACAAGGGGCCATCACTTATAGGCGGCGGAACGCGCAGGAAAACTCGCACGTTAGTGATGGCAGCGGTCAGGGACGGAGCGACAAACAACGGTGAGATTGCCAAGATGCTGATGCAGAAACGCCCAGACTTGACCTGCAGGCAGGCAGAGCATCGGGTATATATGGTGAGGTATAGGCTAAGTCAGTATTCGCGGGGATCCGCCTGATTACACCCAATTAGAGAAGCGGGCCTTCGCTGCAAGCGCAAGCTGACCCAGACCAAACGCCGGAAACGGACATTCAGATCAACCCGACACCCGTTTATGCGCTACGCTCCCGCAAGGCGGTTCTGAGCCCAAAAAGACCGATCCTACAAAATATGCGGGCTCGTGCAGGGTGCGCAAGTCTGCCGTTTCCAACTGCGGGATGGCCCAAAGCCAGCTTTGGATGTCAGATCAAGATAAGCTGGTGCGGCCGGTCTTGACCATATTTCGTTCGAGGCGCAGCGTTTTCACCGACCGATGGCGGGCTTGCCTGCACTTAGATTTCTGGGTCGTGACAATACATGCCGACAAAACGTCAGCACGGATTTGCCACTAAAGCCTCGATAAAGCCGGAGAACAGTTCACCTTGCGACCTAATCCGCAATTTTGAGTAGATGTTGCGCCGATGAATGCGAACGGTTCCTGGTGAAATTTCAAGGATCTTGCCAACTGCATCTGCGGAATGACCCTTGAGAGTAAATTCCGCCACTTGCCGTTCCCTTGGCGTCAACACACCCGCGCCAAAGTTCTGAAACGCTTGTTCGACGCTTTGGTGCAAATTAGACTCCGACGAGGTTGGATCCTGCTTGCCAAACTGTGTTGCAAGATCGTGCCAATGGCGTTGGCACGCGGCTCGGACAACTGGCCAAACCTCAGAAACCTGGCGAAATTCTTTGGCTGAGAACATTTTTTCAGACCGCATCAGGGACACAACAATCATGGCGCCGCCCGATACTTCGATGAAGAAGCCAATTTCCTCGGCCAACCCTGTGCGTGCGTAATAATTGCGAAAATATTCGCCTTGAAAAAATCGGTCTGGCGCTATGTCGCGAATGCGGTACAGCCCAGCTTCCACGCGATTGCCACAGGCCAGAAAAAATGGATCCAGAAGATAGGGGCCATCCTGATAGTCCTCAACAAATACCTTGCGTTTTTGCTCGGGAAAATTGTCGAATAAATCCATTGGTCTTGCAGCGCCATAATAGCCGAACACCACAGTGTAATCGAATGGAACGATTGCTTTAAGGACCTTGGAAAGCTCCTTGGCAAACCCTTGGGTACCAATTGCTGAAATCATTGAGCCCGTTGCTTCGATCCAGTCCTTCATCCCGTCTCCTCCACATGAAACTCAATCTACCAAAAATATGATATATACAACCATATTGAATTTTCTTACACTTTTAGCAGTACGAATGGTATTCATCAAAATTGGAAAAGTTGGCAGTAAATGACCAGTGAGGAATATAACGCTGCCGCGCCTGTGACCGGTGCGGCGCCGATTGCTGAACTCAGGAACGTGTCCAAGCGGTTCGGAAATGTTCTTGCTGCACATGACCTGAATTTGACGATAGCCAAGGGCGAGTTTCTGTCATTCTTAGGCCCTTCAGGCTGTGGCAAGACGACAGCTTTGCGAATGCTGGCGGGTTTTGAGGCCC
>ERZ889078.3386-NODE-3386-length-10557-cov-13.975528_pt1 | contig 10557 bp, 8 predicted proteins | sample MGYA00521266_ERZ889078 | MGnify/ENA primary metagenome ERZ889078 (study PRJEB32303, sample SAMEA104408618) | aquatic metagenome | biome: Brackish water; feature: Pelagic; material: water | place: Baltic Sea | collected 2014-06-16T06:34:00 | depth 76,534 m ... | reverse complement strand
CCAACCCAACTAATAAATAATTTTTCATTTAATTTTAATCCAGAATTAGCTGTACTTAGGAATACGCCAATAGGACGAAGCACAAAAACAACAATAGCAAATAATACTAATGTTTCCCATCTATAAAGTAATAGCATATCTTCAATATTCATATTTGCAGCTAATAAAATAAATAAGATAGATATTAAGAGGATGCTTAATGATTCTTTGAAATAGAGTATTTCTTTTAGTTCGGAAAGTTTCATGTTTCCAAGTGCCATTCCCATAACTACTACTGCTAATAATCCAGATTCGTGTGCAAATAAATCAGACAATACAAATACAGTTAATACGCTTGCTAAGGTTATTACGTTTAATAAATAATGGGGAATAAATTTAAATTTTAAGGCGTAAAATAAAGCGTAGGCTGAAGTAAACCCAATTGAGAGTCCAATAATTACTATTTTTCCAAATTCAATTAGAGCTTCTTTAGAATATTCATATCCTCCTTCAATACTAATAAATTCAAAAACTAAAACAGCTACCAATGCTCCAATTGGATCTATTAAAATACCTTCCCATTTTAATACTGCCGAAACATCTTTTTTAAGAGGTATATTTCTTAAAATTGGTGCGATTACTGTAGGTCCGGTAACAATTATTAGTGCAGAAAACAAGAAAGAAATTTCCCAAGTTAACTGAAAAATAAAATGAGTAGCTATACCAGCACCAAAAAAAGTAACTAATGAGCCTAAGGTGATTAGTTTAACAATGGAAGGACCAACATTTAAAATTTCATCTTTTTTTAAAGTTAATCCACCTTCAAAAAGAATAATGCTAATTGATAATGAAACAAAATTAAATAATTTTTCTCCCGGAAATAATCCTTCAACTCCATTCCAAACGGGTTCTATCCATTTGGTGCCATCTTCAGAAATAAAGGTTGACAAAGGACCTACTAATAAACCTATTAAAATTAAAGGTAAAATGGCTGGAATTTTAAATTTCCAAGCAAACCATTGTGCAATAATTCCTAAAATTATAATACCTGAGAGCTCTAACATAGATTATTTTTTGAGATGTTAGCAATATAATTATAATTTATCAATTATTAAATGGATTTTAAGCAATCTAAAAAAGGGAAGTATTTAATTTTTCTGAATTAATTTAGTTTTCAAATATTATTTTCAACTTTTTTGTCGTTAATTATTTCTTTTATATCTATAATTTTATTGTTGTCATACGTAATTTTAGTTATTTTATGATCTTTAAAATAGGTCCAAACACCTACTTTTACTCCATAATTATAAGTAGCAATACATTTTCTACTTCCGTCCATATTATAGCTTTCCCAAGATGCGTGTAATTTTCCTTCTTTAGTATAAAAGCCATGTTGCATAATAGTACCATTTTCATAATAAAATGTTACTTCTGTTAAATCACCTTTCACTTCAGTTTTTTGTAATTTATTGTTTTGACTGTACATGAAAGAAGTGCAAAAAAGTACAATTAGAGTGAAGAATATTTTTTTCATGATTTTAGAATTAAAATGTGCAATATTTAATTCAAATTTACAAAATAACGTTTTGAGAACTAATGATTTTCGTCAGCATTAAAAATTAATAGTTTTAAATTAAGTTATTTACCATCTTGTACACTAATTCAGTTTCGAAACCTTTAGAAATAAGAAAAGTGGAAAGTTTGTTTTTTTTAGTAAAGGAATTAGGTTCTTTTATAAGTTGTATTTTTTTTTCAGCTATTTTTTGAAGTGTGTTTAAATAATCTTCCTCATCAATTTCTGATAAAGCAGATTTAATATTATACGAAGAAATATTTTTGAATTTAAGTTCACTTACAATTTTAATTCTACCCCATTTTTTTATGGAGAACTTCCCTCTCGCAAATGCTTTAGCAAAACGTTCTTCATTTAAAAAGTTATGCTGTAATAAGTGAAGTATTATGAATTCTTGAGCTTCTGGAATCATGTTTAAATCATATAGTTTTTGTTCAACTTCCTTATGGCAGCGCTCTTGATAAGCGCAATAGTGTTCCATAGCTTTGGTTGCTTCATCTACAGTATATGATTTTTGGTTTTTCATTTAACTAATAACTTATTTTTTGGGCTCATTAGTGGTGATAACAAAAATAATTAAAGGATTGTTTGTGGTGTTTCTTACTGAATGGAAACCGTTATTGTTTACGGCAGTTATACTTCCTTTCCTTATTTTTTGAGCTCTTATAGTTCCTGTAACACCAGCTCGGTCTGCATATTCTCCTTCACCTTGCATTACAATATATAATTCTTGTTCATTTCTGGTTCCATGTGTATGAAAACCTGCTTGATCATCTTTATTTAAAAAAACCATATATGCGCCAATTCTGTTATTCACTAATTCTTCAACACCAAACATTTGAAGTAAATAAACAGTTCCATTACCGTTGTACATAGCTTCTCTTTTGTCTACTTTAATAACGGTACGAATGTCATTTCCAAAAGGAGTGACAGTTAAATCTAAATATTGAGAAACAATTTCAATAACTTTATTGTTTTCAATAATTTCAGGTGTTTGTTTCATTTTTTTTTCATTTAAAAAGGCTGCTTAAAAGTAATTTAATACTTTTAAGCAGTCTCTATATTGTAGCTTTTTTTAAAATTTATATTATTGTTTTCTGTTTAGTTTTACCTTTAAATTATTGATTAAAGAATACATTACTGGTACAATAATTAATGTTAAGAAAGTAGCGAATGTTAAACCGAAAATAATTGTCCAAGACATTGGCCCCCAGAAAGCTACGTTTTCACCACCAATATAAAATTGCGAATCAAATTCTGTAAATAAGGTCATAAAGTTAATGTTTATACCAATTGCCAATGGTAACAATCCTAATATAGTTGTAATTGCAGTTAATAAAACTGGACGTAAACGCGTTTTTCCACCTTCAACAATACTTTCATAAATTAACTCTTTTGTTAAAGTACCTTCTTCTAAGCCAAGTTCTTCACGTTTTCTAATCAATATTAAATTGGTATAATCAATTAATACAATGGCATTGTTTACAACAATTCCGGCGAGGGAAATAATACCTATCATGGTCATCATAATTACAAACTCCATTCTAAAAATTATTAATCCGAGTAATACTCCAATCAAGCTTAAAAGAACTGATATTGAAATAATTATAGGTGTTGATGTTGAGTTAAATTGTCCAACTAAAATTAAAAATATTAAGAAAACCGCAATTAATAATGCTTTACTTAAAAAGGCCATTTCTTCAGCTTGTTTTTCTTGTTCTCCTGTAAAGGAAACGGAAATATTTTTAGGGAAATTATAGTTTTCCATGACCTTTTTAATTTGGTCATTTATTTCAGTTGCATTATAACCCTCAAGAACATTTGAAAAAATAGTAATCACTCTATTTAACTCTTTACGCTTAACTGCGCTAAAAGTTGATGAGGTTTCAGAATGTGCAACAGCCGATACCGGAACTTGAACTATTTTACCATTACTTGCATTTCTAAACGTAATTTTTTGGTTTAATAATGCCTCTTTATTGTAACGGTATTTATCCATTAAACGAATGTTTATTGGGTAATCATCTTCGCCATCTTTAAAAGTTGAAACTTCTTTACCAAACAATGAAGTTCTAATAGCATCTCCAATTTGACCAGTAGAAACATTTAAACTTCTTGCTTTTTGTCTGTCTATAATAAATGGTAATTCTGGTTTTCCTTGTTCAACATCTAAACTTAACTCTTCAATACCTAAAATATTAGCATCGTTTAAAAATTGCTTTATGTTTTCTGAAGTTACTAATAACTCTTCATAATCATCCCCAGAGACTTCTATATTAATTGGCGCACCAGTTGGAGGTCCATCAGATGGTCTATCAACAGTAATATTTACTCCAGGAAAATTTGTTAGCAGTTGTCTTATTTCAATTAAAACTTCATCGGTATCAACCTCTCCACGATCCATAAATTTAACAAAATCTACAGTAATACGTGCTTTATTTGGTGTGCTTCCACCTTGTTGACCTTGATTTGGATCACTTGTTCCTTCACCAACTTGACCAATTACAGAGGTGATAATTTGGTTTTCCCCGTTTACTTCGTATTTTTTTAAATATTTTTGAATTTTATTTTCAATTTCCATTGAAAGATTGTTGGTAACTTCAATATCAGTTCCAATAGGATATTCTATATAAACATATACTTGTTTTGGTGGTGTTTCTGGGAAGAAAAGTACTTTTGGCGGAAACATACCAAACAAAATAAATGAGAAAATTAACAAACCAAAGGTTCCAAATAAAAATCCAATTGGTCTTTTCCCTTTTAAGGTATACACTAATACTCTTTCATAAAAAGATTCTAGTCTAGGTAAAAATTTTGTTTGAAACCACTCAGTTGCCGGACTTAAAAATTTAGTATTTATAACTCTTAATAAACCAGCTAAAGCTAAAAGTAAACCTAATGCATTTAAACCTTTTGAACCTGTTGATAAACCACCAATAATAAATAAAACTCCAACAGCAAATAAAGCACTACTATAAATCAACACCTTTTTAAAGTTAACTTCATCTTCTCTTATTTTCATATAAACAGAAGTTAACATTGGGTTTATTAACAACGCCACAAATAAAGATGAACTTAATACAATTATTAATGTAATGGGTAAATAACGCATAAATTCTCCCATGATTCCTGGCCAAAAAGCTAATGGTAAAAAAGCAGCTAAAGTTGTAGCGGTAGATGCAATAATTGGCATTGCAACTTCACCAACTCCAAATTTTGCGGCATCAATTTTTGAGTAGCCTTCATCTAATAACCGATATACATTTTCAACAACTACAATACCATTGTCTACAAGCATACCTAAGGCAATTACCAGTGAAAATAGCACCATTGTGTTTAAAGTTACACCCAATGCTCCAAGAATTATAAATGACATAAACATAGATAGTGGAATGGCAATACCAACAAATAAGGCATTTCTAATTCCAAGGAAAAAAAGTAGCACAACAACCACTAGTATGATTCCTAAAATAATACTGTTTTCAAGGTCGGCAACCATTGTTTTAGTATCATTTGTTTGATCATTTGTTTTAGAAACATATAAGTTTGTAGGAAAATAATCTTCTTGAGCTTTTGCTATAATTACATCAATTTGAGCAGAGGCATTAATTAAATTTTCACCACTTCGTTTTGTTACATCTAACATTAAAACTGGTTGAGAAAATTCTCGTGCAAAACTTTGTTTTTCTTGTTCTTTAAAGCTTACAATTGCAATGTCTCTTAAGTAAACAATATTGTTATCTTCTTGTTTTATAATGATGTCTTCAATTTCTTTAGCGGATTTAAATTCTCCAATAACACGAACATTTCTTCTTATCCCATTTTCAAGCAAATCACCTCCAGAAACTGTCATGTTTTCATTTTGAATAGCCATGGCAATATCACCAAAGCTAATTTGTGATGTTTCCATCTTGAACAAATCAACACTAATTTCAATTTCTTTATCTTGAATTCCTCTAATGTCAACTTTTGAAATTTCAGAAACTTTTTCTATTTCTTCTTCTAAATATTCACCATATTCTTTAAGTTGATCCATAGAAAAATCACCTGATAAATTAATGTTCATAATTGGCATTAATTCGGCAAAATTCAACTCTTTAACGTTTGGATCTGCGGGTAAATCTTTAGGGAAATCTTTATCGGAAGTAGCGGCATCAACTTTATCTTTAACTTTACGTAAAGCTTCAGTTGGTGAAATGCTAAAATCGAATTTTACTTGAATTGTTGAAAAACCTTCTATTGAAGTTGAAACAATTTCATCAACCCCAGAAATTCCATTAATTTCTTTCTCTAATGGTCTGGTTATTAGTTTTTCAATGTCTAATGCAGAATTCCCAGGATATGGTGTAGAAACGTAAATTTCTGGCACTACAATTTCTGGAAATGCTTCACGAGGCATACTTGTGTATGAAAAGATACCTGCTATAAAAATCATAGCAATTATCACAAAAACGGTCATTTTATTATGAATTGACCACGTAGATATTTTAAATTCTTTACTCATTATAATGCTGTTCTAAGTTCGTTTACAGATTTAATTGTTTATTTTAACTAAATCTCCAGCTTTTACTATTCTGGCTCCTTTGTCTATTAAGGTGTCAGTTGCTACAAGTCCTTCAGTAATAAATACTTCGTGATTGTATTCTTTAAAAACGGTAACTAATTTTTTAATAATTATATGCTCGTTGTTTTTTGTTTTTAGGGTAAAAACATAATCGTTTCCTTTTTGATCTTGTTGTACCAGTGTTGAAGGAACTACTAAACCGTCAGATTTAAAGTCAACTATTTTTAAATTTGCCAATAAATTTGGTTTAATGCTATTGTCTTTATTTGAAATATTTATTCTTGCTTTAAAACTTCGGTTATCAGGATTTATGAAATTACCAATTTGAGAAATTTTAGATTCAACTTCTTTATTAATTGAAGGGAAGTTTAAAACAGCCTCAGTTCCAATTTTTATAACGGGTAAATAAGTTTCGGTTACATCTGCTTCAATATAAACATTATCTAAATTTAGTAAACGCACGGTTGGCATTTGTGGATTTGTTAATTCTCCAACTCTTGGAAAAATCTCATCAACAATTCCGCTAAAAGGTGCAATAATTTTCATTTTTTTAGCTTGTGTTTTTAAAGAAGCAAGGTTATTTTCTAAACTTTCTTTTTGAGCTTTCGCTTGTAAATATTGCATCTCTGAACCAATTTTTTGATTCCATAAACGCGCTTGACGTTCAAAAGTTGTTTTGGCTAAATTTAATTGGGTAGTTAATTCTGCAATGCTGTTTTTGGTTGCAACATCGTCTAATTGAATTAATGTTTGACCTGCAGAAACACGCTGACCTTCTTTAACGTAAATTGCTGTTACTGTACCACCAAATTCAGGTTTAATTTCAATGTTTTTATCAGCTTGAACAACTCCTTGAATTTCAATATAATGTTTAAAAGTTTCACTTTTAACGGGTAAAACTGTAACAACATGAAGTCTTTTAGTAGTATCTATTTTTGATAAATGGTCTTCTACTAATTTTAATTCTTTGTTTAAACTATCAATTTTATTTTCTAATTCACTTTTTTGAAAGTGTAAATCATTTATTGAAGAAGTTTTAACTTCTTCTCCGCATGAAATTGTGAATACTGCAGCTAAAAATAGGAATATTATATTTTTCATTGTTATTTGTTTTAGTTGTTAATAGGTGTGTTTAATGCGTTGTCTAAAGCGGCTTTATTTGTAATTACATTTAACATTGCCTGTAAATAATTTTGCTGCATTGTATAAAGCTGTCTTTGCGCTTCTGATAATTCAAAACTTGTAGAAATTCCTTCAGAAAATTTTATTTGTTGTTTGTTTTCTATTCTTTCAGCAAGGGCTAAATTATTTTTCGATGTGTCAAATTCTTCTAAACTAAATCTATATTCTGTTTTGGCAGATTCTAATTGAAGTTGTAGTATTTGAGTTGTTTCTGTTAGATCGGTTTTTGATTTTTCAAGTTCAATTTTAGCTTGTTGCGTTCTTGAACTTCGTGCAAAACTGCTAAAAATTGGTATTTCTAAACTCACACCTAATAAAGAAGAATCAAACCATTGTTGTTCCTTTTTTAAAAAATCGAAATTTTCACCATAACCGGCATATCCAAAATTCACAAAACTACTTAAGGTTGGTAATGCTTTACTTTGTTCTAATTTCACTAAAAGATCATACGATTTTTCAGTGTTTTTAGCAATCTTATAATCAATGTGATTTTCAATAGTTAAGTCAGATGAAAGTAATGCTAACTTGCTATTTTCTTGCGCTAAACTATTTAATGAATCTGTTAATGTTACCTTAGTGAGTATATCAATTCCTAAAGTAATGTTTAGCATTTTATAAGCAATACTATTTAAATTTTTGGTTTTTGAGAGTTGACTTTTAACTGAAGCTAAGGTTATTTTTAGCTGCTCAACACTTTCTTCTTCACCCAATCCATTTAAATAAATTTCATTCGTTTCATTTACATTTTTCTCTAAAGTTTGAATGTTTTTTTCTAAAATTAAGATGCTTTCTTCACTTAGTAAAACATTTCCATACGAATTAATAACAGCTTCTCTAATGCCTAATTCAGTTTTTTCTTTAGCATTTTCAGAAATTTTTAAATAAACTTTAGCCGATTGTAAACCAACAATATAGGAACCATCAAAAATTAATTGTTTTAAAGTAGCAGTAGCATTTATGCTTTGTTTGGTTCCAAAAGCAACTTCTGTAAATTCACCTTCAGTTCCACCAAAAATTTCAGCAGGGATCAAGGAAACTTGTTGTTGAATCCAATTTTGATAATCTATTTTTGCACTAATTTGTGGAAGACCAATTGTGGTAGTTTCCCACTTTTTTAGTTTTGCTGCATCAATATCTCGTGATGCGTTAATTGCTGAATAACTATTTTTTAATCCATAATCAATTGCCTGCTTAAGTGATAAAGAAATGCTTTCTTGGGCATTTATATTAAAACTAAATAGTATTCCAATAAAAAGTAATAATGTTTGTTTCATTGTTATTAATTGTTTGTTTCTTTTAATTGTTGTTCTAAAATTTTTAATCCTTTTTCTGTAGCAATTGCTCTTGTATGATATTCAAGTACATTTAATTCTAATTTACTTATGGTGTTTTTACTGTACGTATATAAGTTTGAATCGTGCACGCTCATTATTAATGAAAAGTAAAATTTTGTGACCTGATCTTTAATAATATCATGTCTAAATAAACCTTCTGAAATACCTTTCTCAAGGTTACTCATCAGACAATCTTTAAACATGCAAAATTCCTGAGACATCATTTTATCATATGTTTTTGGATAGTATTTTTGTAATTGATAAATAGGTGAATCGTCAGAATTTTGTAGGAAACCTTGAAAAATTTTATTTACTTCAAAATTTTCTTTAATGGCGTTGAAACCCATCTCATAAATCTTCAAGGCTTCAGTATGCATTCTTTTATGTTGGTATTCTGTAACTTCATCCACAAGTTCTACTTTGTTTTTAAAATATTTATAAATTGTTTTTTTTGAGATTCCTAATTCATTAGCAATATCATCCATAGTAACACTTTTAAAACCAAATTTTAAAAATACTTCTCCTGCTTTATTTAGTATTGTTTCTTTCATAAAATCAATTTATTTGAAAAATTTAGAGTGCAAATATACAAAAGGAAACTAAAGAAACAATAAAAGTTTCCATAGTTTTAACAATTTAATAATATTTAATTTAATATTGGTTTAATAAAACCGATGAAATCTGTATTTTTACTGTAAAATAATAGTTTATGAGTATTGAAGTTTATAAAGATGATTTCTTAGCGTATTTGAATAAAAAGGTAGTTTTAAAAGAGCCTGAAAATTTATATGCACCTATTCAGTATATTTTACAAATAGGAGGTAAGCGTTTAAGACCAATATTAGCAATAATGACTTGCGATTTATTTGGTGAAAATCCTAAAAAGGCCTTTGATGCTGCTTTGGCAATTGAAGTATTTCATAATTTTACATTGGTTCATGATGATATTATGGATAGCGCTCCTATAAGGCGAGGAAAAGAAACTGTTCATAAAAAATGGGATGTTAATACAGGTATTTTATCTGGTGACGCTATGATGATAATGGCATACCAGTGTTTTGAAAATTACGAACCAACTATCTACAAAAAATTATTAAAATTATTTAGTCAAACGGCGCTGGAAGTATGTGAAGGGCAGCAATTAGATGTTGATTTTGAAATAAGAAACGATGTGACAATTTTAGAGTATTTGAAAATGATAACTTATAAAACATCTGTTTTGGTGGCTGCTTCAATGAAAATGGGTGCTATTATTGCAAATGTAAAAGAATCAGAAGCCGACAGTATTTATGATTTTGGTTTAAACCTTGGAATAGCATTTCAGTTACAAGATGATTTTTTAGATACTTTTGGAGATGAAACAACTTTTGGAAAGAAAATAGGAGGCGATATTATTGAAAACAAAAAAACCTTTTTGTACTTAAAGGCAATTGAAGTTTGTGAAACTAAAGATAGAGAAAGTCTGTTGAAGTTGTATAATTCTGAAAATTCAAAGGATAAAGTAAGTGAAGTTACCAATTTGTTTGAAAGAAATAAAATACCAGCGATTACAATTTCAGAAATTGAAGCTTATACAAATAAAGCGTTTAAAGTTTTAGATGAACTGTCAATTTCAGAAAAAAAGAAAGTAGTTCTTAAAAACTTTGGTTTAAGTTTAATGAAACGCACCATTTAATGTTACCTGTACCAAATGCATTAGAATTATTACAAAAAGTTAAAGTTGAAAATTTATATCAACAATTAATTTTACAATTAAATAAAGATTTTCAATTGTCGAATTTGAGTGAGAATTTTGAATTATCTTATACACCAATTCAATTAAAAGAAGTATTAAGTAAGTTAGTATTAAATCTACTAACAAATAATTATGATGATTATTTAAACTTAATGTACAGAATAGATGTGCCTGAAAAAGAATTGGCAAC
>ERZ889078.3384-NODE-3384-length-10563-cov-11.457366_pt1 | contig 10563 bp, 7 predicted proteins | sample MGYA00521266_ERZ889078 | MGnify/ENA primary metagenome ERZ889078 (study PRJEB32303, sample SAMEA104408618) | aquatic metagenome | biome: Brackish water; feature: Pelagic; material: water | place: Baltic Sea | collected 2014-06-16T06:34:00 | depth 76,534 m ... | reverse complement strand
GCCGCTTCGCGGCTGCCCTTTTAATTTTCCTCTCTTCAATAATAAATCAAGATAACTTCTAAAATTTTAAAATCTCCTTAATTCCATTTTGTTTCTAACTACTTTCCAAACCATCCAAAGCACAAAAAAGATAACTCCTAACAACACCCACCAAGTATTAAAAATAAAAATCAAAACTCCCAAAATAAAACTATAAATTTCTTTTAAATTTGGAACAGCATCAATAATTGAAGCTGTATAATAATTAACTTCTTCTCCCCCGCTAGAAGACTCTTGCAACTCTTTCTGCACTAATTCAATCTTTTTGTCTTTGTCTATTTCTTCATCTATCGCCTCTTTTTGTTTTTCTAAAAATGTCGCCGTTTCGCCTGTTAATTCTCTAGATTTTATTAAAGTAGCATCGGTTATATTTTTAACATTTTCAAACAAATTTTCAATGATAGTTGTTTTTCCTTCAGAATTTTCTACACTAGAAGTTTTGGATTTATTAGATTCATTTTCTTGAATAGAATTATTTTTCACCGGTTCATTAAAAACTAAAGGATCCGTTCCTAGCTTAATCTCTTCTGTGTCTAAAATACCATCATTATCATCATCTAAATCTTTTTTATTGGCAATTCCGTCTTTATCAGTATCAATATCTACTTCTAATTTTTCTGAAATAATAATTTCGTTATCTAAAGAAACAGTAACTGGTTCCTTAGCAATTTCTAATTTTTTGACATCATAAATTTTAGTTTTAAAATTGTGCCCGCCTTCATTTGAAAACCAATCTACCCAAGCTTCAATCGACTTTTGATTAGATACAAAAAAATCAAAATCTCCAATAAATTTTTCATTATCATAAAATCTAATAGTGCCTCTTAAATCAAAACCTGAATTATTTTGTAAGGTACTATAAATTCTTATGTTTTCTCCAGCAAGAAAAGACTCATTGGAATATCTTAATTTATCTACAAAAGAGATATCCAAAGATTCCGCCAAAGCAACATTAAAAACAAACAATAAACAAAAAATATTTAAAAACAGAAGTTTTGATTTCATACTGATATTATACCTATTTTTTTAAAAAATTAGAAATCGTTTTGTGAATATTTTTTATATTTTCCAATTCAAACCATTTAATTCCCTGCCTCGCCGGCAGGCAGGTCTTATCTTTTTTAAACCAAGTTCTTTGTCTTTTGGCATATTTTTGTTCTTCTTTAATTGATTTATCAATGAACTCTTGTTTAGAAATTTTATTTTTTATATACAAAGGAATATATTTATGAGCCAAACCCAATTGATACATTCTTACCCAGGTTAAACCTGTTTTATGTAATTCTTGGGCTTCTTCCACTATCCCCGCCTTAACTCTTTTATAAAATCTTTTTTCAATCCTTTCATCCAATTTTTCTTTGTCAACTTTAATCCCAATCTGCAACACCTCCCACTTGGACGCGTCGCGTCCAAGTAAATTTAATTCAGGGACTTTGCCGAGAGCTGTGGCGATTTCTATGGCGCGAATTAATCTACGGGGATTTTTAGCATCAATAGTTCTAGCTCGTTCAGGATCCAATTTTTCCAACATCAAAAACAACTCACTTGGGTCTGCTAGACCCAAGTCTTTTCTTAAAGCTAAATTCGCTTTAACTTCAGGTAAGATTACATTATCAATTACAGCTGAAATATAAAAACCAGTGCCTCCTGCTAAAATTGGAGTCTTCCCTCTTTTTAAAATATCTTCAATAATTCTATCGGCTTTTTTCTTAAACTGAGTTACTGTAAAAATTGTTTGGGGTTTAACCACATCTAAAAGATAATGAGGAATTCCTTTCATTTCTTTTTTGGTTATTTTTCCTGAACCAATATCTAGTCCTTTGTAAATTTGGCGCGAATCAGCCGAAATTATTTCTCCGTTATATTTCAAAGCCAAATCCACCGCTAAATCAGATTTTCCTGAAGCTGTTGGGCCTAAAACTACTAATAACTTATTCTTTAACATAAAGACACTATATCATTCGTTTGTCTTTTTTGAAAATGTTTGTTATAAAGAGATTAGTAAGAGAGTACCTATAATTTAATCAACTCCCAGAAAGGAGATTTTTTATGTCCCAAAAAAAGAAAAATAAAAACCTCAAACTGTTACAAGCAGACGGGAAAAAAGAAACTTCTCGTCTTCGTGCTTTAAGACTTCTTGTTCGTTTTTACAAACGGAGAAAAGAGTTGACCCTATGTGGACGATAATCGAAGCGGGTTTTTGCTAAGGCAAAAACCCGTAATTTTTTTATTGACAATAAATTAATTACAAGCTAAACTTAAAGAATCTAAAAAAGTGATTGTTGTGTCTACCAAACACAATACCGAAAGGCACTCGGAAACGAGCTAAACTACAAGATAAAATAAGTTGTCCGCCTTAGGCGGGAAATTAGGTGGAACCGCGGAGAAATTCGTCCTAATATTTCAAAGGTATTTTTGAAATATTAGGACGAATTTTTTTGTCTGTTTTTTAAAAGTAGGACCTCTGAATCTGCGATTACACGAAAACGACAAAAACATTATTAAATAATCTAAAGAGGTCCGACCTCTTAAAACAGAATTATGAAAAAACAAAATTTAGAAAACTTAAGACATTCAGTTTCTCATCTAATGACCATGGCTGTTTTAGAAAAATTCCCAAATGCAGGATTGGGAGTTGGTCCTTCTATAGAAAATGGTTTTTACCAAGACTATGATTTAGGTGAAGATAAAATAACTGAAGAAGATCTTCCTTCCTTACAGAAAAAAATTAAGGAATTAATAAAACAAAAATTAGATTTTAAACAAAATAATTCTAATCTTGCAGAAACTTTAGAATTTTATAAAAATGATCCTTACAAAATTGAGATGGCTCAAGATTTAATAGATAAAGGAGAAAAAACATTAAGTTTTTATGACACTGGAGATTTTCATAATCTTTGTAAAGGACCTCACATAGAAAATACTTCTGAAATTAATCCCGATGCTTTCAAATTAACTCGCATTGCTGGAGCTTATTGGAAAGGAGATGAAAATAATAAAATGTTAACTCGTATTTACGGTGTGGCTTTTGAAACCAAAGAAGAATTAGAGAAACATCTAGAAATGTTAGAAGAAGCTGAAAAACGAAATCATCGAAAAATCGGAAAAGAAATGGAACTATTTGTAAATCTCCCTGAAGTAGGTCAAGGTTTACCTATTTGGCTTCCCAAGGGGTATGCCATGAGACGAGTTTTAGAAGATTATATGTTAAAAATGGAACGCTCTTATGGTTATGAACATATGCTTTCACCGCACATTAACAAAGCCGAATTATTTGAAACTTCAGGACATTTAGGATTTTATAAAGATTCAATGTACGCCCCTCTAGAAATCGACAACGAAACTTTTTATCTAAAACCAATGAATTGTCCTGTAGCTATGATGGTATATAAAATGAAACCAAAATCCTATAAAAATCTTCCTATCAAATGGGGTGAGTTAGGAACAGTTTATCGTTATGAAAAATCTGGAGAATTACACGGGTTACAAAGAGTGCGAGGCTTTACTCAAAACGATGCTCATATCTTCTGTACTGCTGAACAATTGGAAGATCAATTTTTGGAAGTGTTAGAGATGTTAGAAAAATTCTACAAAGATTTAGGTTTTGATAATTATACTTATAGGCTTTCTTTGTCGGGAGATGATAAAAGTAAATATGTAGGAGAATCTAAAGATTGGGATAAAGCTGAAGAGACATTAAGGAAAGTTTTAACTAAGAGTGGCGTTAAGTTTAGAGAAGAAAGAGACGAAGCCGCTTTTTATGGTCCTAAATTAGATGTGCAAGCTATCAATGTATTTGGGAAAGAAGATTCTATTTCTACCATTCAAATTGATTTTAATTTAAGTGAAAGATTTGATTTAGAATATATTGATAGTGAAGGGAAAAAACAAAGACCTTTTGTTATCCATCGAGCTTTAATCGGTTCTTTTGAAAGGTTCTTCGCTTTCTTGATAGAATTTTATGCAGGTAAATTCCCTCTTTGGATTGCTCCTGTTCAAATCAAAGTTCTTTCTATTTCAGATAAACACAAAGAATATGCCCAAGAAATTTATAAAAAACTTTTAGCCGAAGATTTTAGAGTGGAATTAGATATAGATGATGAATCTTTAGGTAAAAAAATCCGTAATGCTAAAATGGAAAAGGTTCCCTACATTTTAGTATTGGGAGATAAAGAAGTGGAAGAAAATAAAGTAACAGTAGAAAACCGAGAAAGAGGAAATGAAGGAGCTTTTTCTCTTGATGAATTTATTGAAAAAATTAATAGAGAAATTAAATCAAAATCATAGATTTTGAATTAAAAATGATAAATTGTAAATTTTAAATTAAAAAGGTCGGCGCAAACCGCCGACCTTTTTATCTTAATTCTTAATTCCTAATTCTTAAATCTAAAAAATTAAATGAAAAAAGGGCGAGCCTGTAGGCTCGCCCATTTTTTTATTTAATTTTTTATCTAACCATTATAAATTCGGGAGTTTTAACAAAAATAAATACCTTTAATAAATCATCCCAAAATCCAGTATAAGGTACTTGACTCAAATAAACATAAGAAGGTTCTGGATCAACCACTGGGAAACCGTTACTAGATAAACTTACATTTGGAGGATTATTCCCTCCTCCACAATTTGTAACACATCCAGTTGAAGAAACCGAAATTGAAGCTGAACAAGTAACAGAACCTCCTGGTCCAATAAATGTTCCAGTATAAGTTGATGCTCCAATTGGAGTAATAGAAGTAGAGCCATTAACCGCTACAGATCCTACTCCAGTATCAATAGTTCCTGAAGTTGTATTTGTAGAGGTCCAAGTTAAAATTGAACTGCCACCAGAAAAAACAGCAGTAGGGCTGAAGCTCATCGCACAAGTGGGAGCTACTGGTGGTGCATTAACCGCAACAGAAGCTGCACAAGTAACACTAGCCCCGTTGGTTCCAACAAATGTACCGGTATAAGTTGTAGTTGAAGCCGGAGTAACAGAAGTTGAGCTATTAACCGCGACTGCACCAATACCATTGTTGATAGAAGCTGATGCTACATTTGTAGTTGTCCAAGTTAAGGTTGAACTGCCTCCTGTTAATATAGAAGTTGGACTTGCACTCATGGTACAAGTTGGGGCTGGCAACGGACTAACTGTGACAGAAGCTGCACAAGTAGCTGTGCCTCCTGCTCCAGTTACAGTTCCTGTATAGGTTGTAGTTACTGTTGGTGAAATAGTGGTTGAGCCTCCTGATATAGAAACGGCACCAATGCTTTGATTGATTGACATTGAAGTGGCACCTGTTGTTGACCATGATAAAGAAGCACTAGCTCCTCTGATGATTGAAGTGGGTGTTATTGAAATGGCACAAGTAGGTGCGGAAGGAATAGTTACAGTAATAGATCTAGCACAAGTAACTGTGCCTCCTGCTCCAGTTACAGTTCCTGTATAGGTTGTAGTTACTGTTGGTGAAATAGTGGTTGAGCCTCCTGATATAGAAACGGCACCAATGCTTTGATTGATTGACATTGAAGTAGCATTAGTAGTTGACCAAGATAAAGTAGAACTGCCTCCTGTTAATATAGAAGTTGGACTTGCACTCATGGTACATGTTGGGGCTGGAATAACAGGGGGGATAGTCACAGTAATAGAATCCACACAAGTAGCAATTCCTCCTGCTCCAGTTACAGTTCCTGTATAAGTTGTAGTAACTATTGGGGCAATAGTCTTAGACCCTCCATTAATATCGACTACTCCAATACTCTGGTTAATTACCATAGAATCGGCATTGAAAGTTGTCCAAGATAAAATTGTACTATTTCCTTTTATAATAGAGTTTGGAGTAATATTTATAGTACAAGCTGGTACCTGTACACCAGGATCTTGGGGTGTAACAGGTGGAACTGCAGGAGTAACAGGATCAGTCTCAGGAGTAACTCCACTATTTGAAGTATCTATAGATGGACTTACCCCACTGTTTGAAGTATTAGGAGAAGGACTCACACCACTATTTGATGTATTTCCAGGCCCACTTACTCCACTATTTGAAGTATCTGGAGAAGGACTCACACCACTATTTGAAACTGAGTCAGGACCTTCTGGTCCACCTCCCCCATCTCCACCACCTCCCCAAGCAAAAACAACACTCGTGCTTAACAAAGATACAGAGATAAAAGAAAAAATTATTAAAACTTTAAGAAATTTATTATCCATATTAATTTAATATACTAAACTCTATTTATTAATAAAATACAAGTTGTTTGTAACAATACAATATCTTTCATAAAATGTAAAGGTTTTTTAAAATTAAAGATAGCCAGAAAGATAAAAATCTTTCTGGCTATTTTGAAAAAATTATTCTAAGAAAATAATTTCTTCGACTTCTACAGAGGGCTCTGGCTTATCTACAGGAAACCTGAGAACCTGGGCAAGGGTTTGAATTGACCCCAAAGGAATATTTTGAAAAATAAATTTTCCTTCATAAGCTATAGATCTCTTGGTTTTCTGAGAATTCACAAAAAACAACTCAACAATCCTATCATCTGGATTAGATTTCCCAGAAACAAGTCTTCCCTTCAATAACCCCTTATCAAGATTATCAAAAGTTATCCCGGTGACATCCGAGTCCTCAGGAGCTTGAATTTTCTTAGAATCCAAAACTCGCCAAGGATAGGAAATTTTGTCAAAACCCGAAACTTCAAAGGATAAAATTCCCGTAGCCCTCCCAACTTCCTGAACTGTTGAAAGTCTCCCCGAATCCCCTTTATGCCAATCTATCCATTTAACATGAATAAATGAGCAGGTCACTGGATCAAAACGATCGCTGGTGTAATTTATCTCACTTACACCTGCGCTATTAATATCAGTAACAGTAATTCTAGCATCCGGAAGCCAAACATTTCGATTGTTAGCATCCCGAATTTCGACTAGGAAAATATGTTTTTTTCCAGACCGAAGTAAAACTTCGTTTTTTCCGGCTGGTTTTGAAATGTGGAGCTTAAGCGGAAGCTTAACAACAACGTTGTCATCTTCGCAACCACACAATTCAACTTCACTGACTTTTTTTAGAACTTCAAGAAGAATTGGAGGTTTCTCCACAATTTCTTTTTTGATCACATTCAGGCAAAGACCTGATATGACATAAGTTCCTTTGGAATCTACAAAGACTCCTTCGCCGGCTGTGTTAATTTTCCTCTTCCAATCCAACCAAGCTTCAATATTGTTTTGCTTGGTATGAACAAGACGAGAAAGAGTAAAGATTTTCGTCCGATCAGGTTCACCTTCCCATTTGAGATTTCTCAAATAAGTTGGCAATCCTGCAAGATCTCCGTTGTAATGGCCAGCATCTTTTAACATTTTCAAAAAATGCAAAGGAGTGGCCCCTCTTGAATCAGCAATTCTTCCACCGACTGGCGGATAGGCGTTTACTGATTGTTCTATCTGATCCGCCAACCAAAGATTGGCAGTTTCGCCATGGTCACTTTGAACCATTTTGAATCCCGAGCCAGCAAAAGTAATTGTACAAAGACAAAAAACTCCCACCAATACTGCAAAAAACAAATTTATCTTTTTCATTTAAACCTCCTATACTTGGACGCGTCGCGTCCAAGTGATTTATTTATAAAGCTGAATTTTTACTACAGCTTTATTATTTTTTTCTCCAACAGGATTTACGGTAGCTTTCACTACCATATCCTTTTCCATGGGTCCCCACTTACTCTTACGAGTAGGTAAAGAATTAGACAAAGCACCGACTGGTTCCCAAAAAGAAACCAAACCGTCGGCATCAGTTTTTTGAACTTGAGTATTATTATCACCCTTTGTTCTCCAAACCACTGGAATTCCAGCAATAGGTGCACCTGTTTTATCTGTTAATTCAAACAGGAAAACAAGATATTCCCCATTGTTACCAACAATCTTGTTAGATACCATTTCCCGAATAAATGTTTCATCTACTTGGGAAAAAGCTCCTACTTTAACCGATACTACTTTAAATTTATCTTCTACTTTATTAACAGAAGAATTATTGGAAGCAACACACCCTGTCAAAACCAGGGCCACGATAGCCACGAAAAAATAAAATTTTTTCATTTTTCAACTCCTTTTTTTATTTATTATTTAATTTTCAAGCCACTTAACTACAAAAACTATACAACAAGTATTTTAAAAAAGCAAGCTCAACACCGTTTTTTTTTAAAATTCCTCTTTAAGTTTTTGTATTTTAAAAAAACGGTGCCGAGCGCAGTCCAGCACTGTTTTTAATAATTAATTTAAATAATAACTATTCTGAAAAAGTTTATTTATCTATAAATTAAAAACTAATATAAAATATTAAAAATAGTGCTGAGACAAGGTTAAGAAAACAATTTTGTCCCAAAAGGAGCGGTCGCTCCGTTTGGGTAAAAAAATTTCATTATCATAGAAACAAAAGGTCAACTTGCTTGCCGGCAAGTAGGGACAAGCAAATTTCTCCCTAATAAGCTAAAAGCTAACCCCTAACCTACTAATCTATTGACTTCCCCGAAGATATGAGTAATATGATAGAAATAAAAGTTAAATAATTACTTAGTCAAAAAGACTTGACACCATTCTATGATTGTGGTAATATCTTACAAATATTAAAAGATTAATTAATAAATAAAAGGTAGAAGATAGAAAATAGGAAATATGGAAAGAAAAATCGCGAAGCGATTTTTCCCCTAACCCCTAAAACCTAACCTACTAACCTACTAATAAAATGCCCCCAGAAAATTTACCTACAATGGAAAATAACATTTACAACAAACGCATAGAAAGCGATTGGTGGTTTATTGAGCAATTAAACGAACTTATTGATTTCAAAAATAACCAATCCATAAATTCAATAAAAAACTCTTCCATCACAAAATGGTGGAAACTTTCCTTATCTTCTACTATTCTATTACTATTCGTTGTAATCGGGTTAAACTATGGATACCAAAATAAAGAAACTATAATTTCCTTGTTCCCTAGCACAAGCGGATATGCCCTAGCTACCATTCAAAATACAAAAATTATACCTAGTTTTTTAGGAGTGGTGAATGAAAAATATAATTTAACAGCAGCTATGATTTACCTAAGAAAAATAGGTTCTCGAGATGACGGAAGTACTATTATTATTACTGAAGGAGAAACAGAAACTATTTTAGAAAAGCCCACAAAAATTAAAATTGCCAAAATAGGGGTTAATTCTTCTATTAATAATCCTACTAAAAGTGATTTAGATACTTTAAACAATGCTCTTGATTTAGGAGCAGTTCGATATCCAGGATCAGGACTTTTGGGAGAAAACAAAAATATATTTATTTTTGGTCATAGCACAAGCTTAGCTACTGAAAAAGAATATTACAAAACATTCAATAAATTAGAAAATCTAACAAAAGGGGACGAAATTATTGTTGAATCTTTAAATAATCAATATATTTACAAGGTGACTTCTGTAAAGAAAACTAATACTTCTGAAGGAGCCATTCGAATTGATAGCTCAACTCAAAAATTAACTATTTCTACATGTAACACTTTAGGTGCTGAAGAAGATAGATTCGTAGTAGAAGCTGACTTTGTTAGAAAGACACCTTTAATTAAAGAAACAACCCCTAACATTGGAGGAAATACTCCATCTCCAAATCCAATTACTCCCACTCCTGGGACAAAAGAAGAAAGTGAATATATAATTAACCCAATAACTACACCTGCTACAGATTATGGTCTACCTGACCTTGAAGCGACTATCAATGAAATCGGATATTTAGATGCCAATAAAAACTTGATAGCTACGACAACATTAAATTCTGGAAATATTGGAGCTGTAAAATTCACCGTAAAAAACGTTGGAACAAAAACATCTGACGGTTGGACATTCAATGCAGTATTACCAACTTCCCCTGCTCACATTTTCCATTCTCAAGGTCAAAAAAAATTAGCTCCTGGAGAGAAAATTGAGTTCGTTATGGGATTTGATAAAATGAGAATTGGAACACAAATGCCGGTTATCATTAATGTTGACCCCTCAGGAGGAATAAAAGAATCCAGTAAAGTTAATAATATTGCAAAGATATTTATTGATATTGTAGAAACTAAATAAATAAATCTAAATTAAAGAAAAAAGTGTTAAGTAACAAGTTACTTAACACTTTTTTCTTTGTTATATTCAACCACTGTGCGCTAGAAGTGCACAGGTTGTTTACAAACTGAAATCTGTATTAGAAAACTCTGGACTGCTTCGCAAGCTCGCAGAGACGAACTTTGGCAAAGCCAAAGTTCGTAACGAAAAGTTTTGCTTTTCATCTTCGCGAGCGATAGCGAAGCGATCCAGTGTCTTCTAGAAAAAATGTTAAAACAATCGCCTGAAGGCGAGGGTTTTGACTCCCAGAGGGGGGTAATAAAAAATAAAAACTATACAGCGCTCCGAGCGCTGTATAGTTTTTATTTTAGTATTATGTATTAATTATGTATTATACAAAATAGTCCTATCGACCTGCCTACCGGCAGGCAGGTTGCAGTATTTAAATACAAAAGATATATACTACATT
>ERZ889078.3383-NODE-3383-length-10565-cov-7.453949_pt1 | contig 10565 bp, 10 predicted proteins | sample MGYA00521266_ERZ889078 | MGnify/ENA primary metagenome ERZ889078 (study PRJEB32303, sample SAMEA104408618) | aquatic metagenome | biome: Brackish water; feature: Pelagic; material: water | place: Baltic Sea | collected 2014-06-16T06:34:00 | depth 76,534 m ... | reverse complement strand
GCGGCGACATCGTTGAGGTCGCTGAGGGCTACGCCCGCAACTTCCTCTTCCCGAAGGGTCACGCTCTCAAGGCGTCGCCCGGGGCCATGGATCAGGCCGCAAAGATGCGTACCTCCCGTGACCAAAAGGATCAGACAGCGCGTGAGGCGGCAACCGCGATCGCCAGCTCGCTCGTGCCGAAGACGATCACGATCTCGGCCAAGGCGTCGAGTGAAGGCAAGCTCTTTGGTTCGATCAGTGCTGCTGACGTCGCCGATGCGGTGAAGGCTCAGACCGACATCGATATCGACCGCAAGTCGATTGAAGTCGACAACATCAAGACCGTCGGCGCCCACACGGCAACCGCCTCGCTGCACAGCGATGTGTCGTTCCCGATCAACATTGAGGTCGTCGCCGCCGAATGAGCTGCGACCCGGTTCGCGCCGGGTGAATATCGTGACGTTCTCCAATCCGGAGACCGCCACGGTTTCGACACGTGAAAGGTGTGCCCTGCTTTCGAGCGGGGCACACCTTCGTTTTTCCACCGCCCATCTGCGGCTACAGCTATCCAGCGGGACCAATCGATACCCACAGGTATCCACAGGCTGGTGGGATTTGTCCACAGGCAATTCCCAGGGTTCTGCCACTAGCTCCACACAGGGTTGTTCAGGAAGAATGGCGAAGACATGAGCAATGATCTCGACCGCGAGTACCAGGGTGGACAGTTCTCTGGCGGCGGGTCGCCACGTCCGAAGGGTGGCTCGGGTCGTGTGCCTCCCCACAACCTGCAGGCCGAGGAGTCGGTGCTCGGTGCGCTGTTGCTGTCACGTGACGCGATTGGCATCGTCGGCGAAGCGGGCCTCAATGTCAGGGACTTTTATAGCCCTGCCCATCAGCACATCTTCGACGCAATTCGGTCGCTGTATTCGTCGTCGGGCCCGGTCGATGTGGTCACCGTGGCCGATGAGTTGCGTCGCCACAACATGCTCGATGATCTCGGCGGCATGGAGCGGTTGAACGAGCTACAGAATGCCACGCCGTCGGTGTCTGCCGCCGAGCACTACGCGCGCATCGTGATGGACACGGCGCTGCTTCGTCGGTTGATCCATACTGCCGCCGAGATCACCGATTTGGCGTTCAGTGAGCCCGACGATGTCACGAAGGCCGTCGACTTGGCCGAGTCGAAGATGTTTGAGGTTGCCGAGGACCGTGTCGTCGACTCGACCCGTCAGATCGACGAACTCCTCAACGAGGCCATGGACCAGCTCGAAGAGAACTTCGAGCGTGGCGACACGATCACCGGTGCTGCCACTGGCTACGACGACCTCGACGAGCTGCTGTCGGGTCTGCAACCGAGTACCTTGAACATCGTCGGCGCCCGCCCTGCCATGGGTAAGACGGCCTTTGGCTTGGGCATGGCCACGCATATTGCGAAGACGTCGGGCAAGCCGACGCTCGTGTTCTCGCTCGAGATGGGCCACAGCGAACTGACGCAGAGAATTTTGTCGTCAGAAGCGAAGGTCGATTCAGTCAAGCTGCGCACCGGCAAACTGACCGAGAGTGACTGGTCAAAGATTGGCCTCGCCGTCGGCCGCCTCGAAGTCCCGCTGTTCCTCGACGATAACCCGCAGGTCACTGTCATGGAGATTCGTGCGAAGGCGCGTCGTATCAAGGCGCAGCACGGCGGCCTGGCGCTGATCCTCATCGACTATCTGCAGCTGATGAGCGGCTCGGGCAAGTCGGAGAACCGCCAGCTCGAAGTGTCGGAGATCAGCCGAAACCTGAAGATCTTGGCCCGTGAGCTCGAAGTGCCGATCGTGGCGCTCTCCCAGCTCAGCCGTAACTTGGAATCTCGTGCGGACAAGCGCCCGATGCTTGCCGACCTGCGTGAATCTGGTTCGCTTGAACAGGACTCCGACGTTGTGATGTTCCTGTATCGCGACGAGGTCTACAACCCCGAGTCACCCGACAAGGGCAGCGCCGAGGTCATCGTGGCCAAACACCGTGCTGGCCCCATCGGCACCAAGCGTCTGGTCTTCCTCGGTCAGTACACGAGGTTCGACAACGCCGCCCGCTCGATGTAGATCGCATCCGGGCGCAGGTGAGACAATCTGGAGCGCTCGCCGTGTCGCGAACACCCTCGGGGTGCAGCTCATTCTCACGGAGTGTCAGAGATGTCGTCGGCACACATGAATGCAGCGGCACCCACAGCGATTGGTGCCAGCGTCAAAATGTTGGCCGCGCTGATGCCTGCTTGCTCGGCTACCAATTGGTGATACGCAGGCGTCGCGTCGTCGGCACCGAACCGCACCACCAAGGCGCAGTAGTCGCCTCCCATCTTGCTGACAGTCTCGATTCCGAGACCGCGATAGTTACTCATGACTGGTGAGGAAGCACCGGCTTGCGTGAGGAGCGAACCGACGTCTTCGTACTCGGCTTCGCTGAGTGCCAGATCGTTCTCTGACAGGTTTCGATCCTCCGCGCAGGCTGACATTCCGGTCAGCGCCAAAATCGCCACGAGTCGAAGTGTTCTTGTGACCTGCATGTTTCCCCTCGTCGGCTCGATTGGGGAGCGAATCTAGTGCCGCAGTGGCGCGCTCCCTCAACTTTGAATGAGGAACCGAGGGATCGGTGACTGTCACCCCATACGGCTATTCGGACGTCTGTATCTCTCGACGTCGACACGCTCAGCTCAGCCCCTGCGAGGGCGGCGAACAACGCCAGCTACCGCAGCACCTTCAAGTCGATCCGCCTCGTTTCTGGCGACCATGAGATCGACGCCACGGTCCGATGGTCGCCAACTTCTGATCAAAGCAGAATTCGTCAAGAAAGCCTGAGCAACCAACCCGAGACGCTGCGCCACGGTCGACAGCGCGATGGTTAACGTGGCGTCGGTGACCGGGCTGATCGACGACACCACGCGTGAGGCGTACGCGCGAGACGGTGCAGTCGTCGTGCGACAGGCTTTCGATGCCGAGCATGTTCGGTGGGCCACCGACGCAATCGATGCAAACCTGGCGGCGCTGTCCCCTCGCGCCAAACGTGCGAGCACCGACGACGATGCCCCCTTCATCGAGGACTTCTGCAACTGGCAGCGACTTCCCGCCATGGAGCGATTCATTCGCGAGTCGCCTGCTGCCGAGATCGCCGCCGAACTCAGCAATTCTGACCAGATACGGCTGTACCACGACCACGTGCTCGTGAAGGAGCCCGGTACTCGGCAGCGCACGCCGTGGCACCAAGACCAGCCGTACTACAACGTTGACGGCCGGCAGAACGCCAGCATGTGGTTTCCGGTCGACCCGGTGCCGAAGGAATCCAGCCTGCAACTCGTTGCCGGCTCGCACCGCGGACCCTGGTACATGCCGCGCACGTTCCTCGACGCGCAGGCAAAGTGGTTCCCCGAGGGGAGCCTCGCTGATCTTCCCGACTTCGAAGGCGACATCGAGCGCTGGCGCATCCTTTCCTGGGAGCTTGAGCCGGGCGACGCCGTCTTCTTCAACATGCTGAGCGTGCACGGATCCGGGGGAGTGGCTGGCCCCAATCGCCGACGAGTGCTGTCGGTCCGTTTCCTCGGTGACGATATGGTGCACGCCCCGCGGCGCTGGACGACCTCACCACCGTTTCCGGGCCTCGAGGCCGAACTGCCGACCGGCGCCAAGATGGATCATCCACTCTTCCCCGTCCTCTGGAGCCGCTGACCGGGCCGCTTCACGCGCTTCATCCGGCCCGGCAGCATTCAGCTCCAGCGGTCGCGGAGCACGAGGTCGTCCATTGCCACGCGCTGCCGCTTCAGCGGGCTCTCGGGGTGATCTGGGACCGGGTAGCCGAGCGTGATTGCCATCGGGAACGACCAGTCGTCAGGGAGGCCGACTGCGGCCCGTGCGATGTCTTGGTGTTGGAACGTGACGGGGCAGGTGCCGACGCCTTCGGCGTGTGCGGCGAGCATCATGTTCTGTCCCTGGCGACCGACGTCGAACATGCGCAATTCGGCAGTCGGTGACGCGAAGCCGATGATCGCTGCAGACGAACCGATCCATGACACGAAGTCACCAGCTGCGACGAGCGCATCTTGCACACCTTGATCGGTAATGAGGATGAGCCGGTTCGCTTCAATATTTTTCGCGCTGCCGGCCATCCGCCCTGCCTGAAGAATGCGTTGCATCACGTCGTCGACGATCGGCTGATCGGTGTACATCCGAAGGTCGCGCTTGCTGATGATGTTTTCGTACGGCGTCATGGTCTGCAGTGTCGCAGCACCGGACCTGGCTGCGTGCTCGATCTCGGGGTTGTATTCTGTGCTCGGTAGTTTGCTCGCATGATCATCAGTTGCGGCGAAGCCCTCGTCGACATCGTCGACGGCGCACCGCTGCCGGGCGGCGGGCCCATGAATGCCGCGATCGCGTGTGCACGGCTCGGCGTGCCGGCTGCGTTTGGCGGCGCACTTTCAACTGACGAATACGGCGAGATGTTGTACGCCCATCTCGATGCCAATGGCGTTGCGCTCAACCTCATCCAGCGCACCGACGCACCGACTGCCCGAGCCGTCGTCGAGCACGTTCCCGAACTGCGGTTTACCTTCGAAGGCGACAACACCGCCGACATGCAACTCAGCGAGTTCGACGTCGCCGCCGTCGGGCCGGGCCCGCACATTTTGCACGGTGGCACACTCGCCATGTTCCGCGGGAAGACCGCCGAGACGCTTGCAACGCTCGCCGAGCAGCACGAAGGTGTCGTCTCCCTCGACCCGAACATCCGGCCACAGATCCTCGACAATGACCCAGCGTTGCGGGCCGAGTGGACCGGCTTCCACGATCGCTGGTTGTCGAACACCGATATCTACAAGGGCTCCGACGAAGACCTCGCCTGGATCTTCCCCGACCTTGACCCCGCCGAGTGGGTCGAGACGCTGCTCACGGCCGGGGTGAGCGCAGTGATCGTCACTCGAGGCGCCGATGGCCTCTCCATCTTCACTGCCGATGGCGAAGCTCAGGCCGTTTCGCAACGCCTCGACGTGGTCGACACCGTCGGCGCCGGTGACACGATTTGCGGCGTGGTGCTCGCCTCGCTGTCGGAATCAGGGACCACCTCGAAGGCGGCTGTCCGAGCAATGACACTCGCCGGCTGGACCAAGATTGCCGAACATGCCGTCGAGGCCGCAGCACTCACCTGCAGCCGCCCCGGTGCCGACGTCCCGTACCGCCACGAACTGAGTTGGTAGCTGTCACACTCCGGTCTGTCACGCTTCGGTCAGACCAAAGTGTGACAAGTCAGTCTGCGTTGACGGTGTTGATCAGGTCCATCAGCTGGCCGAGGTTGGCGACCTGTTCGTCGAGGGTGTCGCCCATTGCGCCCACTCGCAGGACATCGACACCGGCGTTGGCGTACTCGCGGAGCCGCCGCAGGATCTCGTCGGGTGGCCCAATGAGGTTCTGGCCCAGGCCGATCTCGATCGGGACACGCGCCCCTGCACCCTCGCGGTCGCCGGCTAACCACAGCTCCTGTACAGCGGCAACGTCGTCGCCGTAGCCCTGTTTACCGAAGGCGTTGTTGTAGAAGTTCGCGTCCTTCGAACCCATCGCGCCGAAGGTGAAGGCGAAGCCCGCGGCATGGCGACGGCCGGCTGCTTCAAACTCCCCGTCTGAATCGCCGGTGAACTCGCAGCCCACACCGACGTTGATCTCGATATCAGCGAGGGTCCGTCCAGCAGCGATGGCACCGGCCGCGATGTCGTCGAGAAACACGTTGCCTGTCGGACAGAAGAACGAGTTGCCGATCCAGCCGTCGGCGAGTTCGCCGGTCAGTCGCAAGTTGGCGGGGCCGAGCGACGCGATGTGAATCGGTACCGAGGCGGGCGGCGCCGCAGACCGCAGCGCCCGACCCTCACCACCGGGCAGTGGTAGCTGAAAAATGTCACCGTCGTAGCTGACCTTCCCGCCGGCCATCGCGGCACGCACGATGTCAATGGTCTCGCGCGTTCGCTGTATCGGCCGGGCGAACGGCACGCCGTGCCAGCCCTCGACAACCTGCGGCCCGCTCGTACCGATGCCCAAGACAAAGCGACCGGCGGGGTGCGCATCGTTCGCCGACAACGCCTGCAGGGAGAGCGCCGACATCGCGAGCATCGTGGGTGTCCGAGAGCCAAGTTGGACGATGCCGGTGCACAGTCGAATGTGTTCGGTGCGCATGGCGAGCGCCCCGAGCGGCGTCAATGCGTCATACCCCCAGAACTCCGGGACCCACACGGAATCGACGCCGAGCCGATCGGCTTCGACCACGTAGTCGATCGCGGCCGGACTCGTTGGCACCGCACTGATTCCGAGCCGCAGTGTCATGGCTCGACAGCTTCAGCGAGCTGCTTAATGCCGACGACCACCTTGCGCATGTCGGCCTGCAGGCCTTCGATGCGTCGGAAGATGATCCGGTGCTCCTTGTCGGGCATTGACTCGATGGCCATGGTCAAGCCTGACGGCCCGGGCCCCAGTGTCGCTGTGTAACGCAGCCGCGACCCGGACCCGTTCGGCTCGATTTCGAAACGCCACCGAGCGCCGGGCCTGTCGATCGACGAGGTGCGCCAACCGAACGCGACGTCGGGTTCGTACGCGTCGATAAACGACGGCACCGTGAACTCACCGAATGACGGGTTCTCGTTGGTGCCGACGAATGACGAACCAACGACCGGCTGACCGTCGATCAGGGTGTCGTCGACCCATTCGGCACCTTGGAACTCGTTGCTGAATCGCGATGACAGGTTGATGTCGGTGAGGAATGGCCAGATCACCGAGGCCTGCGCGTCGATGTCGATCTCGGCCACAGTGCCAGGTCCGTCGACGAGGCGAACCGGGTCACTCGGACCTGATTCGAAGGTCCGCCCCCAACCGTCGAAGAAGGTGACGGTCCGCGCCGGTGGCCGAGGTGCCGGCGAGAAGTCGGTGCCCTTTGTCCAGGCCACGGGGAACATCGCGATCTCGGTCATGTTGTTGGGGATGCCGAGGAGTTCCTTGACGCTGTCCTGGTCGGCGAGCGCCGCGGTGACCCAGGCTGTACCGAGGCCACGCGCGCGAAGCGCGACACAGAAGCTCCACCCGGACTGGATGACTGAATCGAACAGACCCGGACGCCCGCTGCCATCGTGGCGCCCGATGATGGTGGGGATCACGATGGCAGGCACGTCCGCAAGATGCTCAGCGAGGTACTTCGCCGACGCCATGTTCTTCTCCTGTGGGTGGCCGGTGCCTTCGAGGCGGTCGGCGGCGCCCGCCATCCACTGCCCTGCGCCCGCCATGTACAGATCGGCGAGCGCCTGCTTCAACCGTGGTTCGCGGATCACCAACCAGCGTCGGCTCGACAGGTTTCCGCCGGTCGGCGCCTGCTCGGCCACGTCGATGCAGTCGAGGATGATCTGGTCGTCAACGGCCCGCTCGAAGTCGAGCCGCCGGCGTACCGCCCGCGTGGTTGTGAGGGCGTGGTCAACTGCTCCGACATCAATGTCCATCACCCAGGATTACTCTTCTCTGGGGTCAGACAGCAACTGAGCGTCGCTCCCGAGCGCCCTGATCAGCTGACCGTGAGCATGCCGCCGCCGATCCCCGTAGGGAGCTTTGCTCGGACAGTGGCCCAAACTACGACGAGCTTGACCGCGCGCCACACACCCGGACGGAGCCCGGTACTGTCGCGATCGATGAGAGTTGCGTCGGCCCAGCTTGCCCTCGCCTTCATGCAGGGTGAGGCCACCCTCGACAAGGTGCTCGAAGCCTTGGGTGAGGCGGCCGCCAACGGTGCCAAGCTCATTGCATTCCCCGAGGCGTCCGTCCCCGGCTCTCCAGTGTGGGCCGACTTCAGCGACGCGTCGACGTCCGACGATCCGGCCCAGAAGGCGGCGTTCTCGATCTACCTCGACAACGACATTGCGCTCCTTCGAGCCGAACAGCAGAACTTCGACCCGGCAGGTCACTACTCGCGGCCCACCGTCCTCCAGTTGGCGGTCGACGGCAACCCGGCACGGTTCATCTGATGCAGCTCTCCGACCTTCCCCAACTCGATTGGCTCGACGACGTCGGTAACGCGTCCGTTGAAAGCGGCACGCTGACGATGCAAGCAGCGCCGAAAACTGACTGGTTCAACGACCCTGCCGGGCCGGCGCGAGTTTCGAATGCCCCCGCCTTGATGTGTCGAGTCAGCGGCGACTTTCAGCTCGCGGCGACAATCAACGTTGACTTTGCAGCTACCTTCGATGCAGGTGTTCTGTTCGTCTATCAAACAGCCGACGATTGGGCGAAGCTGTGTTTCGAGCGCGATCCGACGGGCCAGCCGATGGTCGTCACCGTTGTGACGCGCGGGGTTTCCGACGACTCAAACGAACCGGCAGTCGGGGGCAATACGGTCCGCGTGCGCATCTCTCGCTTCGGGACGGCCCTGGCTTTTCACTACGCGCGCAGCGGCCTGGACGGAACGTCGTTGTGGGTGCTGTCTCGACTCTTTGCGTTACGCAGCCCCGCGTTGCCCATGCGTGTGGGATTCCTCACGCAGTCGCCGACTGGGAACGGATGCACGGCGCGGTTCAACGACGTCGTCTTCGCCCCAACCACACTGCTTGATCCTCGCAACGGTTCCTAGAGGCGGCGGACTAGTTCGACGAAGGTGACACCTACGCCGAGAGGGATCCTGTTGCCACTCCACGTTGTAGAAGTGCTCCAGACACGGGCGCGAATGTAGTGACCCTTGCGAGTCGTGCCGGCGCGGCGCAGGCCGCTTTTGGCTGTGAGTATTTCGGTATCGAAGGCGAGAGTTCGCTGCGAACTGGGCACGGTACGGTGGCTGCGTGCCACTTGACCTCACGCTTGTCCGTTCTCAGTTCCCAGCGTTCGTGTCAACAGACAACAACGCGCAGTCGTTCTTCGAGAATGCCGGCGGTTCGTTTGCCTGCCGGCAGACGATCGACGCATTGACCGCCTACTACACCGACACAAAGGTGCAGCCGTATTCCGAGTTCGGTTCATCGGCGCGCGCCGGCAATCAGATGGATCGCTCCCGCGAGCGCTGGGCAGAGGCACTCGGGGTGGCCACCGACGAGGTCGTCTTTGGCCCGTCGACGTCGATGAACACGTACGTGCTGGCCGAGGCCTTCAGTAGCCTGCTCGGCGCTGGAGACGAAGTGATCGTGACCAATCAGGACCACGAAGCAAACACGGGTGCTGCCCGCCGGATGGCTGAGCGCGTCGGCGCCACCATCAAGGAATGGCGAACCGACCCCGACACCGGCCTCCTCGATATCGATCAGTTCGCGTCGCTGCTCTCGCCAGCAACGAAACTGGTCACCGTTCCGCACGCATCAAACATCGTCGGTCAGGAAAACGACGTCGCCAAGATCACCGGGCTGGCTCACGGCGTCGGCGCACGAGTGATCGTTGACGGCGTGTCGTTCGCTCCGCACAGCATCCCTGACGTCGCTGCCCTCGGCGCCGACGTGTATCTTTTCAGCCTGTACAAGACGTATTCGGTGCATCAGGGTCTGATGGTTGTCCGGAACGGCTTGCTCGACGAGCTGCCCAATCAAGCGCACTTCTTTAACGCTGGGTTCCCGGACAAGAAGCTGAGCCCGGCGGGCCCCGATCACGCGCAGGTGGCGTGCGCTGGCGCGGTCCTCGACTACGTCGAACTTTTGCACGGTGCGCACGGTGGTCGTGACGGCGATTCGCTCCGTGTGGCCTGCGCCAACGTCTCGTCGCTCTGGCGGGAACAGGAAGACTCGCTCACCCCACAGCTACTCGACGCGCTCTCTGGCCGTGACGACGTCCGGTTGCTCGGTCCAGCTTCACTCGATGCTGCCCCCGGGCACCGTTGCCCGACGATTGCGTTCCTCCCGCTCGAACAAGAGCCCGCAGCGGTTGCCAGTGCACTCGTCCAGGGTGGCGTGCAGACGAGCGCAAGCGACTACTACGCCGTCCGGGTCCTCGATGGCCTGGGTGTCGACGTCGATCGTGGCGTCGTTCGGCTCTCGTTCGTGCACTACACCGGCCAGACCGACATCGACCGGGCGCTCAACGCTCTCGATGACGTGTTCGGATGACATGACCCTGAGCGGCGACACTCCGGGCCCGTTACTGGCGAGTGGCCGCGCGGTCGATGTGTTCGACATCGGTGATGGCAAGGTGCTCCGCCGATATCGCGTGCCGAACAACGTCGTCACCTACGAGACGCGGGTGATGCGGTTCATGTTCGAGCAGTCCAGGGCTGGTCACGGAGTGCGCGTTCCGGAAGTCTTCGACCTCCGCCCACTCGACGACCCTGCGCGTGACATCGTGATGGAACGCATTGACGGCGTCACGCTGCTCGATGACCTTACACAACGGCCGTGGAAGCTCTTCGCCCACGCACGCCTGCTGGCGCAGGTCCAACGCCAGGTCAACGACATCGTCGCTCCTGAGTGGATGGTCACGCCGACCACGGCGGCGGCAGAACAGCGTCGCGACGACAGCGTCCTGCATCTCAATCTTCATCCGATGAACGTGATGCTGACCGCTGATGGGCCGGTCGTGATCGGTTGGACCGATGCGTCCGGCGGCCCGTCGGGATTCGACGCTGCG
>ERZ889078.3379-NODE-3379-length-10571-cov-16.223849_pt1 | contig 10571 bp, 9 predicted proteins | sample MGYA00521266_ERZ889078 | MGnify/ENA primary metagenome ERZ889078 (study PRJEB32303, sample SAMEA104408618) | aquatic metagenome | biome: Brackish water; feature: Pelagic; material: water | place: Baltic Sea | collected 2014-06-16T06:34:00 | depth 76,534 m ... | reverse complement strand
CATACTCCAGAAGAAAAAAGGCTGCGGCAACCGCGGCAAGACCGGTCAGCAGGGTGCGAAGGACCACCAGGGCCGTTATTTGAGAAAGTTCGTTATTGTTGGTGTACACCACCCCCAAAATCAGGGCAGGGACCACCCAGGTGAAGGCGCTCAGCGAAATGGCAAAATAAGGCTCATTGAGCAGTTTTCGACGTGCTTTTTCCAATTTGTCAGGGGAAGGTGCTTTTTGTTGATAGATCATTTTCAGGCATCGGCGTATGGGCTGCTCATATAAAAGTATCACTGAAATAGAGAACACAAAAGCGCATAAAGAATAATAACGATTGAATTCCATTGTGAAATTGAGGGTTTCCGGAGAGGCGCTGATCATGGTGGCGCGCATGAGGTATTTTATGGCAACCACGGCACACATGTTGGCCAGGGCATTGGCAATCATCATGGCGTTGGCAAAAAAGAGGTATCTGGGTTTGGTCATGTTCGGATCCTTCGATTTGGGATATCAGCGGTGCCGGGGTATATCGTCTTCTTTCTCCTGCTGAACTGAGATCGTGTCCGAGTGCCTGGGTGTTTGCTCGCCCTTAAACCACAGAGAAACCGTATAATCCTTTTGACCACTGGGGCCATCGACCATTTCGATTTCCGCCCAGGTCATGTTGGGCTGTTTGTCGATCCAGGTGCCCGTGTTGACATAAATGGTTTCAACGTCATCTGAATGATACTGAAATGCCGCCTCGTGGGTGTGCCCGAAAAGGATAATCCGGGGGGTAAAAGGATACAGGTTTTTGATCCGTTCCGGCATTTTAAACAGAAGGTTGGCTGCGCTGTTGAGGTGTCCCAGTTCATTAAAAACCGCTTCATAATGGTTGACGATGTTCTGCCGCGTAGGCCATCCGCTGAATATGGAATCGTACATGAAGGCAATTGTTTCCACCATGGGATCATCTGTAAAACCGTCCAACCCGTTCATGTTGAACCGGCTCAACGGCCCGTTGCCGGACCAGAAACCGATGGCATTGAACACGGCGATTATGAGCGCGTCATCAATCACATTGCCGGGTGTGTCGTCGTAACCCGCCTGCTTAAAATATTCTTTAACCTCACCGGGAGAACTGATAAAAAGATCCAGCACTTCGGGTGTGGTATATACCCTCCCCTCTGTGAGAGATTTGGATGCGGCAAATCTGGAGATGAAGTATCCCATGGGCAGATGCCCGCCAGAACGGCTCCAGATATCGGGTGCATTGAACAGGGTGTAACGATGGCCGTGTTCGGCCCAGATAATATTGTCTTTGGTGTAGGCCCCCAAGCCGGGAGAATTGGAGATGATGTTCATGTTGGGAAAAGCTTGGGAGATGACATCTTTATTCTCCGATTTAAAAGAGAGCATATCGTGGTTGCCTGTCAAATAGGTAACGTCAATGTTACTGTTAAGACAGACTTCCTGCAAGGCCGGCACCACGCCATTGTTATTGTTGGCCGAAAGGATGTCCGAAAAAGTCTGGGGTGTGTACGTCACCGGGCATACCCAGTCATCCAGCAGATCCCCCAATATAATCAGTTCGGCAACATCATCTCTTTTGTTGAGATCATAGAGGAAGCGAGCCAGATCAGGCGCATGTTTGACCAGCCACGAGTAGTTGCCGTCCACGTTCATGTGGAGATCACTGATGAAGACCAGTTTGTTCCTCCCGGACGCGGCATGAGCCTTTCGAGATTTGCTCAGTGCGGGAACCATATCCAGCCCTCCGGCCACTGAAGCCGCACCCACCACCGCCATCCCTTTAAGAAATTCCCTTCTGTCCATGCCCTTTCCCTCCTGAATTGATGATCATATTTTTATTTATACACCGAAAAGCACCTCCTGGTCACACATTAAATAATAACAAGAATCTGACAATTACAGGATTGAACATTGAAGCCGACACTTTTTCATGATAAGTTGACGAAAATTGAAAAAATAGGGAAAACATGCAACAGTTTGCCGTATTGCAATTGACGGGATGTGCCGGATGCGAGGTTTCGCTTCTGAACGCGGAGGAATGGCTGGAAGAGTATGAATTGGTTTACATGCCGCTGGTCATTTCGGCAAACAGCATTCCCGACGTGGATATCCTCCTGGTCAGCGGTGGTGTGCGGACCGACGAGGACCTTTATCGGTTACGCCGTGCCGTTCCTCACGCCGGGAAGGTGGTGGCCGTAGGGACCTGTGCCATATCCGGCGGTGTAGCCAATCTGGGGAATCGGGATGAAGTCCACGAGCTGTTTCTGGCCGAGGAAGGACGGCGTCACCTGCCCCGGCTTTTGCCCAGATGTCGACCCATTGCCGAAGTGGTTCCCATTCAACAGGCCCTCCCGGGCTGCCCACCCACCCCGGAACTCTTTGTGAAACTCCTGTTTCACCCCAGCGATCTCCATATTGCCAAGACCGTATGCCAGGAGTGCGGCCGTAAAAAGCACAAAAAAATGCGCCCCGGTCATCTGACAGGTCTGCTGCGCGGCGCTGTGCTGCCCGATATATGTCTCATTAACCAGGGATATGTGTGTATCGGTATCACAACCCGTGGTGGTTGCCATGCCCCCTGTACCCGGGCCGGGCAGCCCTGTGTCGGTTGCAGGGGTCCATCGGACGCCTTTATCCACAAGGAGCTGGAAAGCTGGTTGGATGCCATCCGGAAAATCTTCACTAAAATGACCGATGTTCCCCGGGATGAAATTGAGGTCGCCCTCCGTTCACCGCAACTATCCCTTTTCCTGTTTCAGTTCTCTCATGACGCATTAACCGGGGCCTACCCCGAACAGGACGTCGAGGTTTTATAACAATGGCAACCCTTACCTTTCCCTTGAGCCGAATAGAAGGCCATGCGCAGGTGGTCATTGAGGTGGAGGCGGGGGAAGTGGTTTCGGCGCACTTCCAGGCCACGGAATACCGTGGATTTCAGCATTTTGTTCAGGGTGTGCCCGCCGAACAGATGCCGGTCATTGTCCCGCGCATCTGTGGGGTCTGTTCCACGGCCCATCACATTGCAGCGGTCGGGGCACTGGAAGACGTTTATAACGTAACGCCTCCGCCGGTGGCCCTGAAACTGCGGGAATTGTTGTTGCTGGGGCAACTCATTCAGAACCAGGCCACAAGCCTGTTTCTCTTTACCATGCCGGACTGTCTGGGCCTCAACAGCATCTTTGACCATTCCGAAGATCCGAAACTTGAACAGTTCCGGACCCAATTCGGTTCTCGTTCTTTAATGGTGCGGAAGGCCGGTACGGACCTCATTAACGCTGTGGGAGGACAATCCATTCACCCCGTGAAGGCGGTGGTTGGGGGCATGACCACCGGCGTCCCTCCAGCGGAGGCGGATGCGGTAAGCCGGCAGATGAAAAAGACCCTGCCCATTGCGTGTGAACTCTTTGATTCCTACTGGACACGGCTGTTGGACATGGGAAACCGGATCGGTACCTGGGGAGATAATGAGCCGGCCTATTATATTTCCGCCGGTGGAAAAGATCGGCCCGATTTCGCATCCGGTGTTGTTCAATTCATGAACCCGGACGGCACGGACGGGGGTGCCTTTTCGGCCCCGGAATTTCTGGGCCGGCTGACCCACCGGGAAACGGATTACAGCTACGCCGGAAAGACCAGTTACAAGGGGCAGGTCATTCGGGCCAACAGCCTGGCCCGAATCAACATGTTTGAAAGCATGGAAACGACCCGGGCGGAAAAATACCTGAAACGATTTCGATCGGATTTTGGTCGTCCCGCCCATGAATTGCTGCTTTATGATCTTGCCCGGGGGATCGAACTGGTCTATGCCATTGAGCGGGCCATCCGGATCCTGGAAGAACCCCTGGTCGCCGCTGAAACGGCCGTAGCCCACACGCCGCAGGATGGAGAAGGATATGGTCTTGTGGAGGCCCCGCGGGGGCCTCTCATTCATCACTACCGCGTTCGAAACGGGTTGATTGAAAAGGCCGAATTTATCATTCCCACGGTCCACAACGTCATGGCCATTGAACGGGCACTCAAAGTGGCGGCACAACGGTACGTCTCCCCACAAAAAGTGGATATGGAGTTGGAGCATGCGGTGGGGCGAGTGGTTCGGGCATTTGATCCCTGTATCGCCTGTGCCACCCACTAAGGCGGCAAGCCGCAGTTGTCAGAAAGGGTAGATTCGGGAAAAAAAGAAATCTCGGCCATGCCTCAGAACTTATCAAATCCCTAATGGAGAAAAATGAATATCAATATGCTGTTACTGATAACTGACAACTGAAAACGCATAACCGGCACAATAACGATTTTCTTATTTTCTGTGACAGAAAACCAGGTACTAATATTGATACCCGGGTAAACGCTTAGGCAATCCGCTCCGCCCGGTAGGCCTCTATGAACTCAAGACAGTACTCATCTTCCCCCATCACCGCGAGAGCTGCCTTCATGGAACCGAAAAGTTTTTTGTCGGTGGGGTCCAGGATGGCCGAATCCAGCCCCCGGACAATGGCTGCCACAAGAAACGTCCGGTTGATCAGTTTTCGCTCCGGGACTCCATAAGACACATTGGTCAATCCGCAGATGGTATGAACGCCCGGGATTTCTTTTTTGATTCTTTCAATGGCCTCAAGCGCAGCCACGGCCGAAAGAGGACTCGTGGCAACCGGGTATACCAGTGGGTCCACATGGAGAAGGTCCCGGGGTAAACCCGCCTGCTCCGCTTTTTCAACCAGCTCATGGGCCATGCGGACTTTCTGGTCTGCCGTCTCCGCCATGCCCTTGGAAGATTGGCAAAGGGCAATGACCTTTGCTTTGTACTTAACTGCAAGGGGTAAAATGGGTTCCAGTCGGGATGGTTCCAGGGTAATGGAATTGATCATGGGCGGTTTTTCGAGCAGCGGAAGGATGCCATCAATCACCTTGGCGTCGGGGCTATCGATGCACAGAGGTAGTGAAACAGCATCCTGGACCACTTCCACGATCCATTTAAGCCGCGCCAGTTCCTCCTTTATAAACGCACCTGCATTTACATCGATATAGTCGGCCCCCGCATGGGCCTGAATTTTCGCTTCATGCCGGATCACATCAGCGTCTCCTGATAAAACCGATTCAGCGATGGCTTTTCGCGAAGAATTGATCCTTTCAGCAATAATTAACATGGTGAATTTCCTCTATTCCCCCATTAAGCGTTTCGCCAGTGCCACCGCTTCGGCGGCATCCGCACCATGTCCATCCGCTCCGATCTCTTTTGCAAAGGTTTTGCTGACCGGTGCGCCGCCCACCATGATCTTCATATTCTTCCTCAGTCCCTTATCTCCAATTTCCTGAACAGCCCGTTCCATTTCAGGCAGGGTGATGGTCAAAAGGGCTGAAAGTCCGAGGATGTCCGGTTTCAAATTTTCGATCTCCTCCAGGAGTTGCTCCAATGTCAGGTCCACCCCGAGATCCACCACCGTAAATCCGGCCCCTTCCAGCATCATGTTCACAATATTTTTGCCGATGTCGTGCATATCGCCCCTTACGGTCCCCATGAGAATGGTTCCTCTGGAGGGCTGATCCTCCGACGTTAACAAAGGTTTGACTTTGGCCAGACCCAATTTCATGGTCAGGGCAGAGGCCAGCATCTCCGGAACGAATATGTCATCGGCCGAAAACTGCGCTCCCACCACATCCATGGCCGCAATCAACCCTTCGTTGATAATCAAACCGGGTTCGATGCCGGCTTCAATGGCATCATCCACCAGACCCTCGATCTCCTTTCGCTTTCGGTTGATGACCGCTTCTTTTATGGTATTCAATAGTTCTTTCATTTTTCCCCTCGCTTTTTTTTGATGAATCAGCCGAAAATTATCTCTTTTCCTTTTTTGGGTTCAATACCCTTCATGGACGGCTGAAACGATGGCTTTCAGGTTTTCAATGGGGGTGGCCAGTGGAATGGCGCATTCGGGTCCGATGATGTCCACGCCCGCTTCTATGGCATAGCGCGCCTGTTTGTAAACATCATCCGGTGTTCCCTGGTAAAGGACCTCCGGATTGTTGATGTTTCCCACCAGACACATTCGGTGGCCGATCTTTTCAACCGCTGTTTTGGCGTCCACCTGCCATTCAAAATGGTAACCGTCAAAACCGGCATCCGCGAACATTTCCAGACGGTCCGTACAGTTTCCACACACATGCAGGATCAGGGGCCCTTCGATGGCGCTGGTCAGTTCCTGGTGGATGGGCAATAGAAACTCCTCGTAGTGGCGAGGACTGACCAGATTTCCGGTCGCATGATCTGCCAGCACCACAATGTCCGCACCCGCCTGGAACTGGGCGCGGGCGGAAGCCAAAGTGGCCGGCATGAGCTGTCGGATCATTCGGTGTACGATTTCTTTTTCCTCGATACCGATTTGAAGCAGAAAATTCTGCGTGCCCGCCATATGGTAGGAAAGGGTCCATGGCCCCATCACTTTTCCAATAATGGCTGCTTTTCCGCCCACATGTCGACGAAGGATGGAAAGGGCGTCAAGGAGAACGCGCATGGATGGTTTTTCCAGAAAATCTTCCGGAAAGATCACATCTGAAAAATCCTCATGGGGAAAATGCCGGGAATCGGGCATGCGGTCCCTGTTGCCCCAGTCCACATTGCAGCCGAGGGCGGCCGCTTCCTGGTCAACGCTGTATTCCGGCATGACCGTATCAAAACCGATTATTTCATGCCCTGCCAGGGCCAGTTCCGCCATGGCTTCGGCATTTAAGTGGGCTTCGGGAAATGAAATTCCGCAGAGGTCCATCAGATCGTGACAGACAATGGAAGTGGGATTGCCCACCGGTGGCCTCTCCCCTTTCATCCCTTTATAAAGTGCTGACATGATTAAATTATACGATGTTGATTTCATTCGCTATAGCCTCCTATTGCTGAGCGTCCACAGTGCATTCCCACGCTGGAGCGTGGGAACGGGAGGAACAGTCTTGATTCATACCCCATTGCGGGTAATGAAAAGGTGAGAAGATTATTTTACTCAGGCCCTTATTTCGCCAATTCTTTCTTGACGGCAAGACCTAGATTTTCCATCAGGAATGGTTTTTTCAAATACCCGCCGGATCGCAGGTCCTGAAATGCTTTTACACGGGTCGTTTCAGAGAAACCGCTTACAATGATCGCCTTTTGGTCAGGGTTGAATGTGAGAATTTTCTCGTAGGCCTCCAGACCATCCATGCCGGGATCCATGATCATGTCCAAAACCAGTAAATCGACAGTGTGTGTCTTCAGGTATTCGACAGCCGTTTCTCCACTTGAAATAGAACTGACGCGGTAACCCAATTCCGTTAAAACGGCAACGGCAATTTGTCTCTGTGATTCCACATCGTCCACCACCAGGATGGATTCTCCATTGCCACGATACGATTCCATTTCTACAGGGGTACCATCTTTAATAAGTTCCTCACGGGTGGCGGGAAAATAGAGGGCAAATGTTGTTCCTTTCCCTTCGGAACTCTGCACATCAATATATCCCTGATGATCTTTAACCGTTCCCCATACCACGGTGGTGCCGAGACCGGTTCCGCTCCGCCCCATTTTTTTGCTGGTGTAAAAGGGTTCAAATATTTTCCCCATATCCTCTGGAGAAATCCCCGACCCTGTGTCGGAAACGGTGAGGACCACGTAATCGCCCTCCTTGATGTTGCCATATCCTCTTATGGGTCTGTCAAGATACCGGTTTTCCGTGGATATGACAATTTCCCCACCTTCGAGCATGGCTTCGGCAGCGTTGTTCATCAGGTTCATAATCGCTTTGAAAATATGAACGGGGGATCCCGACATGTTGAGAATGTTTTCTTCCAGGCGAGGTTCAATGGTAACCCGGGGATGGTCGGCTTGAAACTTTTCATATTCAGGACTTTTCATATATTCGGAAACAATATGATTCAAATGTATTACTTCGTTCACCGCAACCCCCCGCCTGGCCAATGTTAACAGGTCTTGAACCAGAGCGGCCGCCTTTTCTCCCGATCTCTGAATGGTCAGAATCGATTTTTTTAATGGACTGTTCTCGGGGATCTGCAGTAGCAACAACTCAGGATAGCTCACAATGCCGGAAAGAATGTTGTTGAGATCGTGCGCCACGCCACCCGCCAGCGTTCCCAATGCCTCCATTTTCTGGGCCTGAAGGAGTTGATTCTGAAGTTTCTTCTGTTCTGTAATATCCGTAAGGATGCAGTCAAAATGAGGGGGTGCTCCATCCTTGCCATGCCTTAAACTGGCGGTGACAGAGGCATATATGGCGGTTCCGTCTTTTTTCAGCAGTTTTCGTTCGTTAATTTCAATGACGCCCTTTTTCAGAAGCATGTCTGAGAATTGCTTCCTTTCCTCTTTGTTTGCATAGACATCAGAGACTTTCAGCTTTTTGACTTCTTCGTCGCTGTTGTAACCGAAAATTTTGCAGAAAGCGGGGTTTACCATGAGCCACCTTCCGTCGGGCCCGGGCGTATTCTGATAAACCGCCACGGGCAGGTTTTCCACAAGCGTCCTGTAACGCTCCTCGCTTTCCCGAAGTTTTTCTTCAGCCTGCGATTTATGGGTAATATCCCGATAACTCCAGACACGGCCAATGTATTTTCCGGCGCTTCTCATCGGTTGTGAATACCGCTCATACTTCCGGCCATCTTTGAGCTCAACAATATCAAAATCATCTGTATTTTTTTCATATATTTCAATCGTTCTTGAAAGGAACCTTTCCGGATCTTTCAATTGGTCCAGAACGAAGTGCCGCATTACGGTAACATTTTTTTCATTCAGCAAATCCTTTGGAATATGCCACATCCGATGAAAGCGCGAATTTGTGGCGATTACTTTTCCGTTTTTATCAACGGCAAGGATTCCGTTTTCAGTTGACTCGATGACTGCTTTGAGCAGCTTTTCATTTTCCTCCAGGGCAAGTTCAGATTCTTTCTTGTCTGAGATATTCCGTGAAACACCTTGAAGGCCGGTCAGTCTATCCCCTTCAAAAACAAATTTTGCTTGAACTTCAATCCAGATTTTATGGCCATCCTTATGCAACCCGCTGCCTTCAATGGGTGGAATGGTTGTTCGCTTCAGCTCTTCCACAGGTTTCATCAAATACTTGCTCATCTCATTGGTTATCAGGATTCTGGTTTCATCATCATAAATCTCCAGAGCATTTTGAAATTGCATGACCTCTTCAGGCGTATATCCACCAATATTCGTCGAAGAAGGAGAGATATAAGTCACTTTGTTGCTTAAATCCGTCTGCCATATGGCATCGATTGAATTTTCCAGAATGAATCGGAATTTTTCTTCACTTTCACGAAGATTGCCCTCCACGCCTTTGAGTCGTGCCACTTCGTTTTGCAAATGCTTTACCGTCTTTTCCAATTCCTCATAAGTCGGTTTCAGCGCCATTAGAGGTCCCTACTTTCTTTTGAATAAAGATGATGCTTTTTTAACTGAAGCATCGACAAACAACGTTGCTATGTCAAGAAAAAATTATCATGATTTTATATTTATGGGAATCACATCAAAATCGTTCTGGATTGACAACTATCCCATTAAGCCGTATAACATTATCAAAACAATCCGTCTCAAAATTAGTCTCTGACTTCTTCGAAATTATAAGAAATGAAAAATTAAATCAGAGCAGCTCAGTCACTCCGACTGTTAAATCCTTAAAAGGCATTTTAAAGAATGCCGAGCTTTCAGGTGAAGACTACAAAAAATACCTGTGAAAGTGCTTTTTGATACCAATATCATTATTTTCCGATTTTGAAGATTCAGTTGTGCATGAATCAGCAAGACATGCCGGTGTAGAATACATTATTACCAGAAATATTAAGGACTTTAAGAGAGCAATCCTTCCCGTATTTACGCCTATGGAATTCTTGAACATGCTCGAATCACTCATCTGAAAAACGGTCTGCTGCATACTATAAATCTCATGAAACGGAAGTGACGCTCTACAAGGAAACCTATCGAGCAGCGGTCATTCACTCCAGCGTTCACGATAGACGCCGCCAGCAACGTATTGAGCATAAGTTGTTTGAAATATCGAAGTTTTAGGATAGAATACCCAAAACAAAAAAGTTTGATTCAAGGAGCTTTTAATGGCGACAGAGAAAAGAGGTCTTTACTGCGTGTTCAAACCTGAAAAAGTGCCGAGCACGGAAGAAATGAGAAAACTTTTTGAAACAAGTTATCCCGTTTTTCTGGATATGGATCCCATCGAATTCAAGTGTTGGTGGTGTGACCAGGACAGGAAAGAATGGGGAGCGTTTTATGTGTTCAAATCAGAAACGGTTCTCAAAAAGTACGTAACCTCGGATCAATGGACAAAGGTTGTGCCGGAAAAATACGGCTGTTTACCGAAGTGGCATGCATTGGAAGTCGGAGCCATCATTAGTAAGAAGCTCATTACCGCGTTTGAAGGTTCCTGGGTTGACGATTAATTAGGGGGTAACTGGATTGATGACCCGAATACTTTTTTGGAATTCAGTCCAGAGTGATCTGAAAGATTTCCATCTCCTCAAGAGAAGGGATATGAATTTTGTGTAAGAGTCGTTACGGAATTATTCTGGTATATTTTCTGCT
>ERZ889078.3377-NODE-3377-length-10577-cov-13.992777_pt1 | contig 10577 bp, 10 predicted proteins | sample MGYA00521266_ERZ889078 | MGnify/ENA primary metagenome ERZ889078 (study PRJEB32303, sample SAMEA104408618) | aquatic metagenome | biome: Brackish water; feature: Pelagic; material: water | place: Baltic Sea | collected 2014-06-16T06:34:00 | depth 76,534 m ... | reverse complement strand
ACATTCAGGGTTATTTCTTTTCGTGACAGTCGTTACATTTCTTGAATGGACCGGTTTTTTTCCCTTCCTTCTCGAGCGCTTTGTGGCAATTCTTGCAGTTTTTGTGAAAGGCATTCTGCAGCTTCATGGGGTCGCCTTTCTCGCCCTTTTCAGGGTTATGGCACGCGCTGCATTTCTGAACCGGGTCACCGTCTTTCCACGCCACCTGCTTGCCGTCTTTAGCTTCATGGTGACACTCGGTGCATGCTATTTTGTAATCCACATGGTGTTTGTTGTGAGAAAATTTTACCGGACCCTTTTTATCTTTGCTGTAGCTGTTCTCGATCAATACTTCATTGGGAACATCCGCAGCCGTTAAAATACCCACCGTGAGGAAAAGCATGCCAGTGAAAATGGCCATCAATACGGTTGTAAACTTCTTGCTCATTTAAGATTTCACCTCCTTTCCATGAAAGAATTTATACCGCTTTCTTCCCGTAAAACCTCTTATACCAATCTCGAATGATGAATCAAATATAATCAAAGGCGAAACCCAATGTCAAGAAAAACCCTCCATTCCAAGTAATTGTCAGCATGACTGTATCCTATTCAAAGATCACGGCAGGAATGGGTTTTCTGAATCAGAAATCCGCTACCAGGAAATTTGAACAGGATACGCATGACTCTTCTTAGGGGTTCAGGGCTGCTTTTCGCTATCTCCACTTGCAAATGCGGCCAGTTCGTACAAGACTTTCAAGGACTCTTTTGCTTCCTCCGGATCAACCTGGTGAATAGCAAAACCTGCATGGACGATCACATAATCTCCGATTTTCACATCCTGAAGAAGGAGCATGCTCACTTCCCTCTGCACGCCTTCCATATCAACTGTGCCCATGTCGTTTTTTAGTTTGATCACTTTTGCCGGAATAGCTAAGCACATAAGAATTCATCCCCACATTTCCGATGTTCATAGGCCGCTCCAAGCCGTTCAAGCTCTTTAAGAACCATGTTGCTGAGCGGTGTCAGTTTCTCTTTTACCGTATCCGTCAGTTCAATGCAAAGCGTTTCGATATCTTCAGGCTCGACGCCTAAAATAATCGTCTCTGGCACCTTTTCAAAAACCTGACACAAGGTCAAGGTTTCAAGGAGGTCAACCTGGTGCAGAGAATTTTTCCCAAGAATCCGTTTTGGAATTTCTTCCCCTTCAAGTCTGTAGAGCGATCCGGGTTTTCCCCCGTTTTTTACCGCATCCACCACGATAAGATGGTCCGCATCGGATACAACCGAAAGAAGACTCATCCCCAAAACGCCCCCATCAACAAGTTTTACATTCTCTGCAAATGTGTACTGCGCCTCAAGGGTTTCCACAACACGCACTCCGATTCCTTCATCCGTGAAGAGGATATTTCCTACGCCCAGTACGGTAATTTGTTTTTTTGCCATTTTTTCTATACCACCTTATTGTTTCCTGGTTGGCAATTACCCATTATTACCTTGCCACACAGAGTTTTCTGCCCTCTGCCTTCCGCCCGCCGCCTCTGCCTCCGGATCTATTTTTTCATGAGGCGAATGGCGTCTTCTACAAATGCCCCCGCAGTTTTTTTCGATTGGGTGTCATAAGAAAACAAGCGGAGATCCATGCTGACCGTGACGGTTCCCGAATGGTATTTAAGGGGATGGGCTACAAGCACGGTTTCTACCCTTTGCAGGATCTTGGCCCCTGAAGCTTCCGTGGTAAATGGGAGAAGCACGCAGAAATAATGGTTATCAAATCGACAGAGAGTATCTGTCGCTCGAAAATGTTTTCTCAACTGATCTGCAGTATCGGCTATGAGCGCATCTTCTGTTTTATACCCATTTTCCAGGACAATTTCCATCAAATTGTTTATGGATATTCCTATCATGGATAGTGGAATGTGATATCTGCGCGATTGAATCATTTCCCTGTCCAGCATTTTTATGAAAGTCTTTCTGGTATGAAGACCTGTGCGTCTATCCGTCGTGGTTTCCTCTAAAAAGCAGGTTGTAAGATTTTCAAGACGATCGCATAGAACCGTCATCAGGTTGAAAAAGAAACGTTGAGCCGCCGGTGGATACAGCCATTGGAGCCGCTTGATCATTTTCTCATTGATCATGAGGAGTTCCGTCGGTTCCGCAGTGATAACCGTGGCCGATCTCTCACAGGATCTGATCATTCCCATTTCTCCTACCACATCGCCGGCGTTCAAGGTGGAAATTAATCTAATGGAGTCATTCTCCCCCTTTCCTTCATTTTCCGTTCTTATATCTACAACTTTTAGCTGGCCGGAAATGATAGCAAACATGGAGTCGCTTACCTCGCCTTTCCGCATGATGACTTTGCCGCTCTCGTGGGTTTTCAAAGCGCCGGCCATTAAGATATAGTAGACTTGCATTTTTGACAGGCCGTTGAAAAGAGGAATCCCTTTTTGCGGGTCTTTGCCAAGCTTCAATTTGAGCAGATCCCAGATGGTGACCAGTTCTACATGAAGCATCAGAGAGGGCAGGAGAATAAGATCAGCGATGAGCGCCGAAAACATGGTGACAATGATAACCAGGCCGAAAATTGCAGTGGGCTTGAAATTGGAAAACATCAATACGGAAAAACCGAGGCTGATCGTCAGAGTGGTCAGAATAATCGGTTTGCCCATGTGGCGGATGGTTTCCCTGAGGGCCTTTTCTTTGTTCAGATCCTTTTTAAACTCGCGGTTGTAACGCACGAGATAATGGATGGTATCATCGACAGCCAGTCCCACGGCGATACTCGCAACCAGGCTGGTTACCATGGACAGAGGAATGCCTATCCAGCCCATCAGGCCAAAACTCACGATAATGGGGAAGCAGTTGGGAAGCATCCCGATAATCCCCACCTTGTAGGACATGAACAACAGGAACATGATGGCAAAAACAAGGACCAGCGTAAGCAGCAGGCTCTTGATCTGTCCCTCAGTGATCAGCTGGCTGCTCTGAGAGATGACCACCCCCATTCCCGTTACCGTGAACGAAAAATTTTCCGGGAAGCTTTGTTTCAGATGCTTTTCAATCTGTTGCCGGGCCTCGAGAAAGTCTTTCGAACTGGAGATATGAGTTCGCAGCATGATATTGACTTTTGAGAAAGTCGGATTCATAAAGCGCTTCAACATATCCTCCCCTAACATGGCCTTGAAGTTATTGATGAGCATGCGGATTTCAAAAGACTCTTCCGGCAGGGCATAAAAATCGGCCTGGTACTGGTTGCCGGCGAAATTGACCAGTTTAAGATAGTCACAGAACGAGATAGTCTTATCCACCCCTTTTAGCGAACCCAGGGTAACTTGAAGATCGGAAATCTTCTTGAGATGGGCAGGATTTTCAAAGAAATCTTCCTCCCCGCTTTCGATCGCCACATTCATGGGAAAACTCCCGGACATGTCCTTGTATATATCCCGGAAGTGAGTGGCAATCGGCGTGTTTTCCTTGAAGAAGCCCATCGGGTTCGTTTCTACCTGAATCCTCGATATCCCGATAATTCCTGCAGCGGTGCTGAGGGCAATGAAGGCAAGGGCCTTTTTTTGATGATGAAGGTTGACCTTGATAATGGCAGACAGGACGCGATCAAAAAAACCTCCCTCCCGGTCCAGCATGCTCATGTTTCTCGTTTTTGGAAACGGCATCAGGGACATGACCGCCGGCAGAAAAGTGAGCATAATGATGAGCATGAATAGGATGCCGGCGCAAGAAAAAAGGGCAAATTCCCTGATGGCGACGATTTTATTGATGAGCAGGGAACCCAGACCGATAGTGGTCGTCATCACTGCAAGAGAGGTGGGAAAACCGAGCTTGAGAAAGCACTGTAAAGAGGCCTCCCGGGGACTCCCGGCGGTCTTTACCGCCGAAAGATATTCCGGAAAAATATACATGCAGTAGGCGGTTCCCACGGCAATGAGAAAAACGGGAACGATCATGGTCAGCAGGGATAAAGGAGTCCCGGTAACCGCCATGAGCCCGAAGGTCCAGATGAGTGCGATGGCAACGGAGCCGGCCGGAATCAGAATGCCCCGCAGGTTCCGAAAGAACAGAAAAAGGATAAGGGCTACCAGAAAAAAAGTTACAGGCGGCAGGCGCAGAAAATCCTGTTCGGTGAAATCGGCCAACGCTTTCGAAACGATGGGCATGCCTATCTGGTAGAGGGAGATGAAATTCTTCTGGCGGTCTATGACCTCTTTTATGGAATGAATGATACCATCTTTATCCCGGATATCATCAAGGATCAGCGAAATGGCCGTGGTCTTTCCATCCAGGGATAGAATGTTTTTCTTGAGGAGATCGACCGGTTCAATTTTGCTCCTGAATTCATCCAGCGTCCAGTTCCCTGTAACGTCAATGGATTTCCGGATGCCGGGAAGGCTGATAACCCGCCTCACTCCTTTGATTTTTGAAAGGGTTTCGGCTAATTTTTCAATATCACCGAATGTTTCTTCCGCAAAAATATTGTCGGCTTTTGCCACGACCAGGATAATTTCTTCACAGCCGAATTCTTTTTTGAACGCATCATACTCTCTGCTTTCCGGAAGATCTTCAATGGTAAGGTCATAGATGGAGGTCTGGAAACGGAGATCGGGAATGGCAGAAGCAAAAAACAGGGTGATGAAGAAAACCAAAGAGATAACCTGCCACGGGTGAACCACAACATAATGCAGAAAGGCTGCGGGACGGGAAACTTTACTCGTGTTCGGCATGGCAATATCCCTGTTGGCGAGATCTCCATCTGTGCGGCAAGGTATCCTAACGAAAAAGCCCTTCACCCCTTACCTTTTTTGCGGGGATGAAGGGCTTTGTATTATTACGGTGCTTTTTTAAAGCACTTTGATCTTATACACCTCATTGGAGTGTGGATCAATCACATGAACCGCGCAGGCGATACAGGGATCAAAGGAGTGAACAGTCCTCAAGATTTCAAGCGGTCTCTTTGGATCATCCACAGGTGTCCCGATGAGCGCTTCTTCCACGGGGCCCCTCTTTCCTTTTTCACAGCGTGGTCCCAGGTTCCATGTGGAAGGAACCACGTATTGATAGTTTTTGATCTTCTTGTTTTCAATTTCGATCCAATGCCCCAGAGAGCCTCTGGCCACGTCGTTCAGGCCGCAGCCCTTTGCGTTGTCGGGCATGGTCCAGGAAGCGCATGTCTTGGTATTGCCTTTCTTCAGATTGCCCACAAGCTCCATCATCCACCCTTCCATGGCATTGCCGATGAGAAGGGTTTCCAGGCCTCGAGCTGCCGTACGCCCGAGTGTGGAGAAAAGGGCGGTGGAGGGGATGCTCAGTTTCTGCAAGGTGCTGTTGACCACATCCTGAAAGGCCTTATTGCCCGATGCATAGGCCACGAGCACCCTGGCAAGCGGTCCTACCTCGCACGGTTCCCCATCATAACGAGGGGCCTTGAGCCAGGAATACTTGGCATCCGTGTTATACTGCGGATCCTGTTTGAAAGGAATAGTCTGTCCCTCATATGGATGTCTGGAAGGAGCACCGTCATACCATGCGCGGTCGATATGTTCCGTTACTTTGGAGGGGTCGGCCATTTTTACGCCATCGAGATTTCGGTTCATGATGACGCCGCGAGGCAGGAAAAGGCTTTCGGGTTCCTTGGAGGACTGAGGCAGATCTCCCCAGGCCAGGAAGTTGGACGTTCCTCCGATGCTGCCCCAGTCTTTATAGAAGGAGGCGATGGCAATCAGATCCGGGATGTAGACATTTTTGATAAAGTCCTGCGTCTCTTTCCAGATGTAGAGAAATTCTGCAATGCGATCCGGGGTGAGGTCTCTTACACTGGTGATACCGCCCACGACGAGGGATTGCAGATGGGGATTCTTGGCGCCGAATATGGCATGCATTCTGACAGCCTTTGCCTGAATTCTGAGGGCTTCAATATAATGGGCCACTGCCATGAGGTTCGCCTCGGGAGGCAGTTTATAAGCGGGGCTTCCCCAGTATCCGTTTGCAAAAGGACCTAACTGGCCACTCTCCACAAAAGTCTTGACCCTGTCCTGCACCTGCTTGAAATACTGTGTTCCGCCGTAGGGGTCATTGCTGACATTGTCGGCTAACATGGCGGTCTTTTTGGGGTCCGCACTCAAGGCGCTGACCACATCCACAAAATCCAGGGCGTGAAGGTGATAGAAATGGACGATATGATCCTGCTGGAACTGGGCGCCGTGCAACAGATTTCTGATAATACGAGCGTTGTCGGGAATGGTAACGCCAACGGCATTTTCGATTGCCCTCACCGAGGACAAATAATGGGTGTACGTTCAGACCCCGCAAGAACGTTGCACAAACAGGGGGGCATCCCTGGGATCCCTCCCTTGCAAGATAATTTCGATGCCCCGGAACATCTGTCCGGAACTCCAGGCGTCCTTTACCTTGCCCCCTTCAATTTCCACTTCGATTCTAAGATGGCCCTCTATCCTCGTAATTGGATCGACTACAATTCTTTTGCCCATGTTATCTCCTCTCTTTTCATAAGAGTATTTGCCTTCTGTTAAAACCCCTGCCACCTGAGGATCTATTTACTTTCCTCATAAAATGGCGTCATCTTGTCCCAGAAATCCGGCTCACTGCAGCCGATGCATGGATGCCCGGCTTCCACGGGCCAGCTCGTTCCATCGTTGAATTTGGCAACAGCACAATTATTGTAGGTGTCCGGACCCTTGCAGCCCATTTTATACAGGCAGTAACCCATGGCGGCTTCTTTAGAACCAAACTCTTCGACAAATTCATTATTTTCGTAATGTGCTCTTCTGGGACATTGATCGTGGATCGTTTTTCCATAGGCAAAGAGAGGCCTGCCCAGTTTGTCCAGATCAGGAAGTTTGCCGAGGAGCAGGAAGTTTACGATGGTCCCCACAAGATTGATGGGATTGGGCGGGCAGCCCGCGATGTTGACCGTCTTGATGCCCAGGGCATCGCCGACACTTTTATATCCACCGGGATTGGGCTTGGCGGCCTGGATGCCTCCGAAGCAGGAGCAGGCGCCGATGCAAACCACCGCAGCGGCTTTCGGGCAGACGTCTTTGGCAATTTCCAGAAAGGTACGGCCGCCGACTTTCCCGTAACCGCCGTTGTATGCGGTTCCTATGGCGCCTTCAACCACGCAGATAAATTTGCCGTTATATTTTTTCACCGCCGAATGAAGCACATCTTCAGCCTGGTGCCCGGCTGCCGCCATAATGGTTTCATGGTACTCGATGTCAAGGATATTTAGGACCAGTTCATCAATCCAGGGATACATGGATCGGAGCGTTGCCTCGGAGCAACCAGTACATTCGGCAAAGTGCAGCCATATAACCGGCGGCCTTTGCGTTGGCGCAGCAAATACTTCAGCAACTTTTGGGATGAACGAGGAAGAAAGCCCCATGGTAGCGGTTAGGACACCGCAGAACTTCATGAAATCTCTTCGTGAGACCCCTTTGCTTTCCAGCCTTTCATAAAACTCCTTGTTTTCTTTCATTCGGCACCTCCTGATGCAAGTTTATGGAACCACAATTAATGTTGGAAAACATATAGACACACTTGCGAAGTATCAAAAAATGTCGACGTTTTGTCAAGATTTTTTCTACCGGAGGAACAATTTTTTTTTGCAGGAATTTCCGAGGGGTGCGTTAATAAGCTATACTGTTTTGGTAACCGTTCACGGTTTACAGTTATCGGTTCACGGTTGAAAAAACTGTGAACCGACTACCCGAGGCAGCTCAAATAAAACCGGATGAGGCCAACCTGGTCCCGGTAGTCATCACCCTTCTTATCCTCCTGTATCGCTGATAACAGGTTTTCAGAAATGACCCTTGCCTCATCAATTCTTCCTGCCCCGGTCAATTTCCGAAAAAGATAGTCGTATATCCGGGAGCAGGCAGGAAGATCGTTCTCCATGAACTTCCAGACGACCTCTTTCCACCGTCCCTGATCCGCCATATAGGCAATGGCCAATGATCTGGTAGTGATCTCATCGTATCGGTTTTCATACGCAATGGCATAGCCAAGGCCCTTCTCAATATATTGCTTGAGTTTGAACGGGCTTTCCGGGGCGCAGAAGTAGTAAGGTGCAATATAGCCTTCAGAACGTATTCCGTAAAGATGCGCTGCATGTCCCCCTTTCTCAACTTCCCGGCATAATCGAGTGCCCTGGTATATCCTGCCGCCCACGGTATATTCGTACCGTCTCAGAAAACCAGGGCTGTACCTTTTCATCTGTTCGATAGAATGATTCACGGTTTCATGGGTTTCGCCCGGAAGGCCGAAGATCATTGATAGGGTGCAGGGTATCTCATTTTTTTCACATAGCTCCAATGTATTTTGAATATCCCTCTGGCTATAGGAGATGTGATTCCGCTTCAGGACCTTATCGGAAAAACTGTCACAGGTCAGGATGATGGAGAAACCCGCCTCAGCCAGAAGCCCTGCAAAATAAGAATCAAAAGGTCTGGGTAGAAACTGCGATGTAAAGCCGAACCGCTCGTGCAGGCCTTCTTCAATAATTCCTTCAATCAACTGAGAGCAGTGTGTTAGATCAGGGAGATTAAACTCCGTGTCCACAAAAAATATCTCCCTGATGTTATCATCGAGTTGAGATATGACCTTCATTTCCTCGATAACTCGATCCATCTCCCTGAAAACAATTCGTCCTCTCTCGATAATCGGTTCCACACAGTAACCGCATTTCTGGTTGCATCCCCTCTTCACCTGTAACGGAAGGCCTGTTGTCTCAAAGGCAAAACGGAATTTTTCTTCCCTTGTGTCTGGCAGCGCCCCGTCGGTAAAGCAATATGTCTCCCTTGGATTGACCCTGTAGTCACCATCGATATAGGCAAGACCGCTGATCAATGTCACTTTTTCCCTGTCAGGGAAGGCCTCTATGAATTGCCTGAACGATTCTTCACCTTCACCTGCCACCCCGTATTCAAGGCCTAAGTATTTCAAGATCGCCTGCGGAGATATGGTAAATCCACCGCCACCCGCTATGACAGGGACTCCGGGGAGATGCTTCTTGAGCAGGTCCACGATTTTCTTGATCTCCGGCAGGAAATAGAAGGTTTTGAAATCATTACCGACATAGTCACCATAGGGTTCACAGGACAAACAGGTATCAAGATTTCGTATGCCCAATCCTACAACCTCCGGTCGATCCGCCTCCAAGATGTTCAGCAGGTTTGTCGCTGGATCAGGGTCGGGGAGAAAAGGATATTCAACTGTCACATGGTGTCCATATTGACGAAGGTAATTGGCAATCAGATCCAGTCCAAAGGGGTAGACCTGCTTGATGAGGTAATACATGTCTGTATAGAGAAGCAAGACTTTTGCCTTTTCCATTTTGTCTTCTCCGGAAGATTAGTGTTTTGGAATCTTCCTGTTCATTAACAATTAAAACTTCATAATTTTTCCTTTTTGTACAAAAAGACGTATTAGTCAACCATTTATTAGGGAATCTGTGCGGCCTCACCTATCACTTGATTTTACGGGGTCCTATCTGATATCTTTCCGAATAATATCCGGGACCCTCTTTGGGCTTTGACACGCTCTATTTCATGCCCTATACTGCGTTACCCCGGCAGGTTGTATCAAAAGGTATCGAGGAGGAAACTATGGAAATCGTGAACGCAGGTAAAAAAGGAGAGTGGTTGGTCATTTTTGTGAAAGGGAGAATCGATGCGGTTTCTTCTCCAGAATTTGAGAAAAAACTGACGGATTGGATTAACGAGGGAGAAAACCATCTCATTGTCGACTTCGGCGGACTTGAGTACATCAGCAGTGCCGGTTTAAGAAGTGTTCTGGGAACCGCAAAGAGACTCAAAGCAAAAGACGGGAAACTCGTGGTTTCCGATCTCAGGGATACGGTCAAAGAGGTTTTTGATATTTCCGGGTTCAGCACGATCATCCCCATTTCCGATACGGTCGAAGGGGCTATCGATGGGAAAAATAACCTCACCGGCTGAGATGGATCAATTGGAGAAGCTGATCCTCTTTGTGACAAAACATGCAAAGGATGCCGGCTATAATCCCAGACGGGTCAGAGAGATTGAACTGGCCACCGAGGAGGCGCTGGTGAATATATTCCATTATGCGTACCCCGGGGCAGCAGGGGTGGTGCGGGTGGCGTGCGAAAAAACCGATGATGAATTCCTGGTGGAAATTTCCGACGATGGAATCCCTTTTAACGTTCTTGTTCTACCTGATCCCGATCTTTCTTTGGATATCTCCGAGCGAGATCCTGGTGGGCTCGGTGTGTTTTTCATGAAAAAGATGGCCGATAATTACCGGTACCGCAGAGACAAAGACAGCAATGTCCTCACGCTGGAATTTAGGAAAACACAAAAAGGATAGTGCCGGGGACAATGTTTAAAGACAGGAGTATAACTTTCAAGCTGGTCATGCTGATTCTTTTGAGCGCGGGCGCCATTTTTGCGGCTATTTTTGCCTACAATTACCACATCTCCAAACAGATCATTATACGGAATATCCGGCAGAATGCCGAAAACCTGACCATGGCCATGGTGAACCGCATGGACCTGGTGTTGCGCGCAGTGGAAGAAATGCCTGAAGGCCTT
>ERZ889078.3372-NODE-3372-length-10583-cov-6.356858_pt1 | contig 10583 bp, 2 predicted proteins | sample MGYA00521266_ERZ889078 | MGnify/ENA primary metagenome ERZ889078 (study PRJEB32303, sample SAMEA104408618) | aquatic metagenome | biome: Brackish water; feature: Pelagic; material: water | place: Baltic Sea | collected 2014-06-16T06:34:00 | depth 76,534 m ... | reverse complement strand
GTCCAAAAAGAAGATATAGTTCTCTTTCGGCCAACCACCAAGGGAGACTACAGTACCGGGAGTTTCCAAATTCTTTTCGATGATTTTACTGGCGGTGGAGACGAAATCAGAGGCATTACCCTTATAGAACAAGATGTCACCGTAGGAGGAAAAAACCTCTCTGCTGGCGACCTGCTTTTTGTTCGATCAGGAGGGGCAGAGGACCAGAGTGTCTGGCTCTATGAAACAGACAATGTAACGCTTGGGAATGGCACCATTTCTGTCTTGCTGGATGGCCATGACGCCGGGGTCGATATCGGTGAGCGCCTCACCGGTATTGATCTTGTCGAAGAGACTATCACCATAGGCGGAAAAACTCTGAACAGTGGTACCATCCTCTTATCAGTAGACAACAGCGACACCATTGACTCAATCACTATAAGAAAATCTGATATTTTCGCACTTGAGGTCACCTCGGTGTCAGATCCCACCGACCCAGCCGTCGGTATGACAACCGCCTCGATATTCTTCGACGGCTCAGATGTCTCATTTGATAATGAAAACGACAAAATTGACGGATTTTCCCTAACCGTCGGCCCTATACAGGCAACGAATACCATCACCAGCGGCACCTTCGATGCCGAAAACAGAACGATTACCTTGTCCGGAACTGATTTCACGTTTTTGGGAAATATGGGAGATGATGTCAGAGCAAATTTGGACTGGTCAAAATTTGTCTGGGATGTTAACGGAGACGACGGTGTAACAACCAATATAACCTTTTCCAGCCTCAATGTCAGTACAGCGATAGTTACAGATGCAACGACCTTGACTCTTCATCTCACTGGCCAAAAAACCAACGCAATCATTGCAACACCGGGCTACGGTGACACAGGCGGCATAGACACCCTGGATATTGCCACCGGTTTCAGCAGTGATGGAGCGGGCTCTTTTTCAACCACCGACGGGCTGAGTGACGGGCCTTTGCTGCTCGCCCCAAACAGTGCCCCGACTGCGACCAACCTGACTCTCAGTGAACCCTATACCGAAGACACCATAAAAAATATTACGTCTATCGTTATCAGTGACGTCGACTATGGCTCACTTTATACCGTCACCTTTACTTTATCTGATATATCGGCTGGCAGTTTTAACACCAACTCCTTTGGTACTGCGAATTCCACCTTTTCCTCTGGAGTCCTTACTGTAAGCGGTACTGGTCTGGCCGATGTCAATACCTTGCTTTCCTCGGTTATTTTCACCCCATCTCCCAACTACAACAGCGATTTCACCATTGCTACCAGCGTGACAGACGGTTTTGCTGTGCCTCTCACCGGAACCAGAACGATGACCGCAACACCTGTCAATGACCCTCCGGTGATCGCCGGTGATTCGACTGGCAGCGTCACTGAAGATGTTGACCCGGATAGTGACACCTGGCTGGAAACAGCCGGAGTGCTTGTCGTTACTGATCCGGATGTCGGCGAGTCAAATTTTGTTGCAGGTACCGTCACCGGAACCTACGGCGAGCTGATCATCGACAGTGTCGGCAACTGGAGCTACATTGCTGATAACACCCAGACGGCAATCCAGGAGCTTGATGTCGGCGAAAACCTCACAGACACTCTCTCCGTGCTTACCACCGATGATACTACTCATATTATCACAATCACCATCAATGGTGCTGAAGACGCTCCAACGCTTGACAACCCTGTTGGAGATAAAACAGCGACCGAAAACACAGCCTTCAGCTTTACCTTTGCCGCAAACACCTTTAACGATAGAGATGCCTCCGACACCTTAACCTACACTGCCACTCAGGATGATGACTCGCCGCTGCCGCTCTGGTTGAACTTTGACAGCGCCACCAGAACCTTCTCCGGTACCCCGTCAATTCTCGATTTCGGAACCTTTCGGGTCAAATTGACCACAACTGATGGCACCAGCTCTGTCTCCGACATCTTTGCTATCAACGTCGATACCCTCTTCCATGCACCAATCATCACCGGCACTGATACCGGTACTGTCACTGAAGATATTGACCCGGATAGCGACACCAGGTTAGAAACAGCCGGTGTTCTGTTCATTGCTGATCCGGATGTGGGGGAGGCAAGTTTTATTGCCGAGACGGTCAGCGGCAGCTATGGAGAACTGACCATCGACAGCATAGGCAACTGGAGCTATAGTGCCGATAATCTTGAGGCTGCCATTCAACAGCTTGATGTAGCGGAAAGCCTCACTGACCTCCTGACCATCACCAGCGCCGACAACAGTACCCATCAAATCACCATCACGATCCATGGGGCAGAAGACACCCCGACGCTTGATAACCCCATCGCCAACCAGACAGCCATTGAAGATGCCGCCTTCAGTTTTACCTTTGCTGCAAACACCTTCAGTGATGTTGATGCCTCCGACACTTTCAGCTATTCGGCCACCCTTGCTCACGACTCGGCTCTCCCCGCATGGCTCATCTTTAATCCTGTAACCAGAACCTTTAGCGGCACCCCGGTGAACAGTGATGTCGGCTCCTTCAACGTCAAGGTAACCGCCGATGATACTACCAGTACAGCAACCAATATCTTTACCATCACCGTCGCTAACACCGACGATCCCCCAATCATAACCGGTATTGATACCGGCGCTGTTACAGAAGATGTTGACCCCGATACAGATACCCTGCTGGAAACAGTTGGAGTACTGACAATCAGTGATCCAGATCTCGGTGAGTCAAGCTTTGTGGCTGAGACAATCAACGGCAGCTATGGGAAGCTTACCATCGACAGTGGCGGCTCTTGGCGTTACAGCGCAGATAATACTCAGGCAGTCATTCAGCAACTTGATGCAACTGAAAGCCACACCGACACCTTTACTATCACCACCGCTGACGGTACTACCCATACTGTCACTATAACGATCAATGGCGCAGAGGATACGCCGACTCTTATTAGTGCGATCCCCAATCGGACTGCTATTGAAGATACTCCCTTCATCTTTACCATTGCAGCAAACACCTTCAGTGATGTCGATTCCTCTGATAGCCTGAACTACTCGGCCACCCTTGGCGACGACTCGGACCTGCCTACATGGCTCAACTTTGATCCGGCAACCAGAACCTTCAGCGGAACACCAAACAATGCTGGTGTCGGAACCATAAACGTAAAAGTAACAGTCTCTGACGGAACCAGCACAATAAGCGATATCTTTATTCTTACTGTCAACAACACCCCCGACAGCCCGATTATCGGTGGACTGGCCACTGGGTCTGTTACTGAGGATGTCGACCCCGATGCGGATAGTCTGCTGGAAATAAGTGGAGTGTTGACTGTCAGTGATCCGGATCTGGGGGAGTCAAGTTTTGTGGCTGAGACCGTTGCTGGAACCTACGGTGCCCTGACCATTGATACTGCTGGTTCCTGGTTCTACGAGGCTGATAATACCCAGATCGCTATTCAGCAGCTCGGGGCCACCGCAACTCTTACGGAAACGCTGACAGTTGCGACCGCAGACGGAACAAGTAAGACTGTCACTATCACCATCACCGGCACTGATGACGCGGCTGTGGCCTCAGGTACTACCACCGGTTCGGTCACTGAAGGTAATATTGGCGATGCACTCGTTACTGCAACCGGCACCATCAGCATCAGTGATCTTGACGCAGATGACAGTCCAAGTTTTGCCGATGTTTCCACCGCCGGTGATAATGACTTTGGCAGTTTCGTGCTCACAAGCGGCACCTGGACCTATACCTTGGATCAAACCAAAGTGCAGGGCCTTGATGCTGGCGATACGGTAACAGATGCCATCACCTATACCGCAACAGACGGCACCACCCAGACAATCACCATTACCATTACAGGCACCGATGACCTGCCGCTCGTCTCAGGTACTACCACCGGTTCGGTCACTGAAGGCAATATTGGCGATGCATTAGTTACTGCAACAGGCACCATCAGCATCAGTGATCTTGACGCAGACGACAGTCCAATTTTTGCCGATGTTTCCACCACCGATGATAATGACTTTGGCAGTTTCGTGCTCACAAGCGGCACCTGGACCTACACCCTGGATCAAACCAAAGTGCAGGACCTTGATGCTGGCGATACGGTAACAGATGCCATCACCTATACCGCAACAGACGGCACCAGCCAAACAGTCACCATCACTATTGCCGGTACAGAAGATGGCCCAACTATGGACAACGCGATTGGTGATCAAACAACAACAGAAGATACAACTTTCAGCTTTAATATTCCGGAAAACAGTTTTAGTGATGTGGATATCTCGGATACTCTCAGCTACACTGCCACCCTTGACGATGACTCTGACCTGCCTGCATGGCTCAGCTTTGACCCCACATCCTTAATTTTTAGCGGGACACCGACCAACGACGACATCGGTACAATAAGTGTAAAAGTCTCCGCCGATGACGGCACCAGCACCATAGCCGATATCTTTACTCTCACCGTCAACAAAACCCAGGCAGAGTCTCCGTCAAACAATCTTGCCAATACACCCGATCTCTCCTTACCGGAAAAGGTCGTTACAACAATACCCATACCAACTGATGAAACGGTTCCAGCGGATGAAGAGCCGGATTCCTCGACAAGCCTTGGGCCATTGCAACAGAGTTCGTACACAAATTCAACGGATGGTACTGGTCTGCCAGCTCAAACTGAATCACTCAATTTAGATATATCGTTCAGAAATCTCGTCGTCTCTAGTTTCAGCCAAAAACTTGTCCAACACTCCCCGACAGAGAACTCTCTCTTTGATGTCAATGATTACAATCTGCTGAACATTGATTACCAACCGCGAACAGCACTGGAATACGACACCCTGAGAAACTCTCTTGACGCGTTCAGAGAGGAGGCAGAACATGAAGCCGTTATAGGAAGAACAGTCGTTGGCTCGGCAATTGCCGCCTCAACGGGACTGTCGGCTGGTTATGTTGTCTGGATGCTGAGAAGCGGCGCACTACTCAGCTCGCTCCTCTCTTCTCTGCCTGCCTGGCAACTCGCCGATCCTCTTGCCATATTGGTTGGCAGCAGGAAACGATCCGACGAAGATGATGACGATTCAATTGAAGCAATGATTGCTAACAGCCCGGAAAATATTGTCAAAACGGATACCAAACCAGAAGAACCAACCACTGAGATTCAGGCAAATGGTATCTCCGAGAAGGATGTCCCTAAATGATGAAATTGAGTGCAAAATTCAGGGTATGCCTTGGTCTTGTCGGCATCATCATCAGTGCCATAATGATTGCCTCGTATCTTGGTATAATTCCGGATAGCATTTCCCAGGCCCGAAAAGACCGAGCCACTCTTGCCGAAACCATTGCAATCTATAGCTCTTCCCTTGTTGAAAAAGCCAAAGCCAAAAGAATTCTCGACGATTTTGATCTCATCCTGGAGCGCAACAATGACCTGCTTTCAATCGGGTTGCGCCGGGAAAATGGTACCCTCTATTGCGCAACCGGTGGCCACAAAGATGAGTGGCAGGAAATGTCGGGTGATTATTCCAGCAGCTCCCAGCTCCGGGTGCCAATCTGGTCCGGCAAAAAGACGTGGGGCCAGCTGGAACTACGATTTGTGTCAACATCCTCTGATTTTTTATGGGGATTGTGGGATAATCCCATGCTTCGTATCGTCATCTTTATTAGTTTGGTCTGCGGTGTGATTTTTTACTTCTACCTTGGCAAGGTTCTTCGCCAGCTCGACCCGTCCCAGGCAATACCCGGCAGAGTGCGTACGGCTCTTGACACCATGACGGAAGGACTGCTTATCCTGGACAAAAAAGAGCATATTGTCCTTGCCAATAAAGCATTTGCAGAAATGTTCGACAAAGATTCAATGGACCTTATGGGTTTTAAGGCCTCTGAATTTCCCTGGAAAAACAGGCAAGGGGAAAATGTTGTAAAGTCGGAGAGACCCTGGGTCAAAGCACTCAGTCTGGGAAAGATCCAAAAAGATAATATGCTTTGGCTACAACTCTCTGAAACTAGTATTAAAACCTTCAAGGTAAACTGTTCGCCAGTGCTTGGAGAAGGCAACAAATATGCCGGGGTGCTGATAAGTTTTGACGACATAACCGTGCTTGAGGAAAAAGAGGTCGAGCTCCGTAAGTCAAAAGATGAAGCCGAACAGGCAAATCAGACAAAGAGTGCCTTCCTGGCAAATATGAGCCACGAAATACGCACCCCAATGAACGCGATTTTGGGCTTTACTGAAATCCTCAAACGTGGATTTGTCAAAAACGAAACAGAAAGTCTCAAATATCTGAATACCATCCATTCGAGCGGCAAAAACCTTTTAGATCTCATCAATGATATTCTTGATCTGTCAAAAGTTGAGGCCGGAAAGATCGAGTTCGAAAAAATTCCCTTTCAACCTTATACAATCATCCACCAGGTTGTATTGATGCTCCAGCAGGCTGCGCAGAAAAAAAATGTTACCTTGCGCTGGAAGACAACAACTCCAGTACCGGAGGAAATATTCTCCGATCCCGCAAGATTCAGGCAGATTCTTTTTAACCTGACGGGCAATGCTGTGAAGTTCACCGAACATGGATCTGTTGATATACACTGTTCGTTCGAGAAAAAAGATAGTACCCCCTTTCTGCATATTGCCATAAAAGACACCGGTATCGGTATGGCTGCGGACACCCTTGAAAAGGTCTTTGACCCCTTTGGCCAGGCTGATGCGACCGTGTCCAGGCGGTTTGGTGGCACTGGCCTGGGGCTTTCTATCAGTCATAAATTCGCTCAGGCAATGGGCGGTGATATCGAGGTTACCAGCAGGGAAGGAGTCGGCAGCACCTTTACCTTACTGCTCCCGATCGGCAAGACTGGTTCAAGTCGTTTTCTACAACCGGAAGAGGTTGCTTTACTCAAACAAGCCGTTGAGAGCACCGAAACCAGTTCCTGGAAATTTTCCGGAGGTAAGGTACTGGTCGTCGATGATGGTGCCGAAAACCGAGAACTCGTCAAAGTGGTATTGGAAGAGGTTGGCCTCACCGTGGTCGAAGCTGAAAACGGACAGATTGGAGTCGACAAAGTCCTCTCGGACAGTTTCGACCTTGTCCTCATGGATATCCAGATGCCGGTGATGGACGGCTTCACCGCCGCTCGGCTTATGCGCAAGAAAGGCATAGAAATACCGATTATCGCCTTAACGGCCAACGCGATGAAGGGTTTTGAGGAAGAATGCCTGGCTAACGGCTATTCGGGATATGCTTCAAAACCGATTAACATCGACAAGCTCATGCAGCTTGTGGCAAAATATCTTGGAGAAGACAGTACAATTGAAAATGTTTCGAGCCAAGCGGTTGAAGTTTCGATTGCCGGTGGTGGTACAACCGTTGCGGATTCTGTTAAATATCCCATCAATCCAATTGTGTCACGTCTTGCTAGCCACCCAAAACTGCACAAGGTGATTATAAAATTTATAGACAAACTCGACCTTGAAATTGAACGGCTGAATCGATCAGCCTCTGATAAAAACTATGCTGAAATTGCCGAACGCGCTCACTGGCTTAAAGGTGCGGCGGGAACCGTCGGTTTCGATGCTTTTACTGAGCCTGCCCAACTTCTTGAAATTGCCAGCAAATCAGCAGACGAGCAGAAGGTTAACTTGCAGCTTCAGAAAATAAATGCTCTCTTTCATACCATCGTCCGACCAGATGATAGTGGAAAAAACAAGGCTCCTTCGGACACGACCACTCAATTAACACATGCCCCTTCCATGTCAGGAATCGACATTGTTGATGAAAACTCACAGCCAATAGTATCAAGACTGGCAACTCATCCGAAACTTAAAAACACCCTCTTAAAGTTTATCGACAAGGTCCGTGAAGAAATGGTCTTGATGGAAAAAGCTTTAGTAGAAGAACGTCTTGATGACCTTCAAACTATGACTCATTGGTTAAAAGGTGCTGCCGGAACGGTTGGCTATGATGCCTTTACAAAACCGGCTATCGAACTTGAAAACCTGATTCGTAAACAAGAGAAAGAAAAGATCATTCATCAAGTACATAAATTACGGGAAATGGTTGGTAACATTGTCTCGCCGAAATAAGCTTAACGATTCACTAATTATATCAGGAACAAAAGATGATATCAGATTCCCAGAATCTTAAAAATTCAACCATAATGATGGTTGATGATGAACCGATCACCATGGAAGTTGTCCAGGCCTTCCTTGAGGACTTCGGATATAGTAATTTTATACTCATCGACGATTCGCTCAAAGCGATGGACACGCTGGAACAACATTCCCCGGACGTTTTGCTTCTCGACCTCATTATGCCGGGGAAGTCGGGCCTTGATCTCCTGTCTGAAATACGCAACCACCCGCGTTACAAACATCTTCCTGTTATTGTCCTGACTGCCTCTTCCGATGCTGAAGACAAACTAAAAGCCCTTGAGCTAGGCGCCACAGATTTTCTTGCAAAACCGGTAGACCAGAGTGAACTCGGTCTGCGCGTTCGTAACACCCTGGCAGCTAAAGCTTATATGGACCAACTTGCCTTTTACGACCCCTTAACCAAGCTGCCGAACAAACACTTGTTCGAAAGCCACTTTGATTGGGCACTAAAAAAGGCCAAACGATACGGCGAAAATCTGGCGGTGTTAAATATTTCCCTGGATAATTTCAGCAGAATCAATGCGACCATCGGCTTGAGTGCTTCTGACGAGGTGCTGGTTGAGATATCCCGTCGTTTAAGGGAGATGGTTCGAGACATCGATATGTTGACAACCACCAATAGTGATCAAAGAAGATCACTTGGATTATTTAAAGTTGAAGGCAATGCCTTTTCCTTGTTACTCGATCATCCTAAAACAGCCGAATCTTCAGCTCTAGTTGCAGAGAGAATTTTACGAACAACCCGAGAGCCTGTAATAATCAATGAAACCGAGGTGGTCGTCACTGCCTCTATCGGAATGGCAAGCTTTCCGCTGGAAGGGACCGATTGTGCCACTCTTCGACAACTGGCAGCAAGCGCAAGAGATTACAGCAGAAATAAAGGAGGGGACTGTTTCCACTTTTCATCAAAGGCGATTAACACCATTTATGAGAAACGACTGCAAATGGAATCGCGGCTCAGAAAGGCCATAGATAATGATGAAATGGTACTCTACTATCAACCGAAGGTAAACGTTAGCACTGGTGAGCTGCAAGGAGTCGAGGCCTTGGTCCGCTGGCAAAGTAAGGACCTTGGCTTGGTCCCACCAAATGATTTCATACCTCTGGCCGAAGAGACCAAACTTATTTTACCAATCGGCGAGTGGGTGTTGCTTGAAGCCTGTAGAAACCAGGTAAAATGGAAAAACATGGGCATAAAACCTGTCATGGTGGCGGTCAATCTATCCGTTGTTCAGCTTGAAGACCCTACGATGCTTGAAACAGTCAGGAGAGCTCTGGTGACAACAGGCGCCGATCCGTACTATATCAAGTTGGAATTAACTGAAAGCCTGCTGCTCGGTGATATAGAAAAGAAGATAGCACTTCTCCGCTCCCTGAAGGCACTTGGGGTAGGTCTCTCTATTGATGACTTTGGCACAGGATACTCCTCACTCAGTTATCTAGCAAAGTTGCCAGTGGATGAGTTAAAGATCGACAGATCGTTCATCATGGATGTCGAAACCAGTAAAGAAAGCAGGGCAATTATCTCTTCAGTTATCTTCCTTGCCCATAGTCTGAAACTGTCTACCGTCGCCGAAGGAATCGAGACCAGGCAACAGCTCGACTTTATAGTGGAACAGGGATGTGATGAATATCAAGGATACTATTACAGCCGCCCCGTGCCGGCTGAGGAAATAATTGCCATGCTGCCTACCCTGTAAAATATCTGCTGTTTTCTTAATATTTGAGGTTTACCGGTCAGCTTTCAATTTCAAATATTCTGATCGGGAAATACGACAGTCACACGTTCCCCGGCAGGACGTTCTTTGGGGTTCGGGACTTCCAATGTTACCTCAAGCGTCGCCGCCGCGGCATCTGCGATAGAGGAGATCTTTACAATTTCCCCTTGCAACTCATCGCCATCAGCAAAACCAACAATCGCTTTTTGTCCTTTAGTCAAACCAATCGTCTTATCGATTGGTACCGGCAAATCAATGCGTAAAGGATTAATTCTGACTATGCGAACGACCCCCATTAAAGCCTGAACCGTCTCGCCGGGTTCAATATTTATTTCTTCAACGATACCTTCCAGAGGACTGACGAGCGTCAGCCTTTTGATCGATTCAACGAGACTATCCAGCATTAAGACGTCCTGATTGTGTTCAAATTCCCGTATCTTCAGGGTGAGCAGAGCTGTATCGACCGCAAGTAAAGCATGGTCGATTTCCCACCTGGTGATAGCACCTTTTGCCTCCGCCCTTTTAAGATTTTCCAGATCTTTCTGTTTTTGCAGAAGGTCTACCTCTGCCAAATGAATTGGCAGCATATTCCCAGACCTTGATTTGTGTATCTTCAACTGAATCGCTTCAACTTCATCCGCCTGTTGCACCAAGATATCACCGATATGGACCAAATCACCTTCTTTGACCATGATCTCCCGTATTTTTCCGGGCTGCACGAAGGAGAGTTCGACATCGG
>ERZ889078.3370-NODE-3370-length-10587-cov-15.426889_pt1 | contig 10587 bp, 7 predicted proteins | sample MGYA00521266_ERZ889078 | MGnify/ENA primary metagenome ERZ889078 (study PRJEB32303, sample SAMEA104408618) | aquatic metagenome | biome: Brackish water; feature: Pelagic; material: water | place: Baltic Sea | collected 2014-06-16T06:34:00 | depth 76,534 m ... | reverse complement strand
AAATGATGGAGATAATGGACAAACATATTTTGCAAGAACCAACGGCTGGAGTACTCTTGGCAGGAGAAGCACTAAAGCCAAGATGATTTAGTTTGCCTTGCAAGGCTAGCATTCCATCACAAATTTCTCCCATAGAATCACACCTACTATAAAAACTCCGAAAAGCATCGTTACAAGTTTGTCCATGGTGGAAACGACTTGTAATAACAGTTGGTTTGATGTTCTTGTGCAAGAATATCAAATTTGTTTTTTTGGATAAAACCAATTAGCTGTTTAAAAATCGGCTGACCGACAAATTTTTTTTTATATCTTTGGTACTCATATTTTATTGTTTTGTTAACCAAAAGATATGAAAAAAAGGGATTACTGTTAAAAGTAGCCCTTTGTATTGAAATACTTTGTATATTAAGTAATGTCTTTTTTATCTAAAATAATAAATTAATCCAATGAATTTATCAGCTGAACTTTCCGAAGTAAAAAATTATATTAATGGTCAATTCGAACGAAATGGAAAAAACTCGATGGATATTATAGATCCAACTACTGGAAATATTATATCTACACTTCCACTTTCAAATTATAATGATGTTGATAAAGCTGTGCAAGCAGCTAAGGCTGCATTTACTAATTGGTCTGCAATGACATTTAAAGAACGTGTTCAAATATTTTTTAGATATAGAGCACTTCTGGAAAAAAACATGGACGAGTTAACCAAAATAGTACAACTTGAAAACGGTAAAACTTATGGGGAAGCTAAAGCAGAAGTTGAAAAAAGTATGGAATTGTGCGAATTTGCAGTATCTATACCACAAATTATTGTTAATGAAGTCCAAGAAGTTAGTCAGGGTGTAGAATGTAGAATTGAGCGCAAACCTCTGGGTGTAGTAGCTTCTATATCGCCTTTTAATTTTCCAAATATGGTACCACATTGGACGCTTCCAAACGCCTTAGTACTTGGAAATACAATGGTTATGAAACCATCAGAATTGGTACCTCTAAGTACAGTACGTATGGCAGAATTACTGAAAGAAGCAGGGCTTCCAGATGGCGTTTTTAATATTGTGAACGGAGGTAAAGAAGTGGTAGAAGCTATTTGTGATCATCCAGATATTAAAGCAGTTTCTTTTGTAGGATCTACAAAAGTAGCGAAGCTTGTATATATACGTGCAACTTCAAATTTAAAACGTTGTGTGGCTTTAGGCGGTGCTAAAAATCATTTAATTGTGTTACCAGATGCAAATCCGGAAATGACAGCTTCAAATGTTGTAGCTTCTATGTCTGGTTGTGCGGGGCAACGTTGTATGGCGGCATCCGTTATGGTGGGCGTTGACAAAGTGCAACATATTATTGATAAAATGGTTGTTGAAGCTAAAAAAATTGTTCCTGGAGCTAATTTAGGTTCGGTTATCTCTGCGGAAGCTAAGGCAAGAATAGAGGGTTATATTGACGAAGCTGAAAAAAACGGTGCAAAAATTTTAGTAGATGGAAGACATGTAACTGTTCAAGGTAAAGAAGGTGGCTTTTATGTTGGGCCAACTATTATAGACTTTGTAACCAAAGATATGTCTGTAGCTAAAGAAGAAATTTTTGGCCCTGTAATTTCAATTATTAGAGCAAAAGATTTAGATGAAGCAATTGAAATTGAAAACAGTTCTAATTATGGAAATGCCGCGGCTGTGTTTACACAAAGTGGCGGAATAGCAAAACAAGTAATTGATAGAGCAAGCGCAGGAATGATTGGAATCAATATTGGCGTTCCTGTACCAAGAGAGCCTTTCTCTTTTGGTGGTTGGAATGAATCAAAATTTGGAGTTGGAGATATTACAGGACGCAGTTCTATTGAATTTTGGACTCAAAATAAAAAGACCACTATAAAATGGAACCCAGAAGCTCAAACCAATTGGATGAGTTAATAAGTTTCTGTAAAACCAGGAATCTTATTAATTTTAAACTCAAAATACCTAATTTAATGAATCTTAACTAATGAACAACGAAATTATAAAAAATAATCTTGATTACACTCTATTCTCATGGGCAAAACAAGAAGGATTAAATCCAATAAATGCATCTCATGCTGAAGGCTCCTATATCTACGATAGAGATGGTAAAAAATATTTAGACTTTTCGTCTCAATTGATGAATGTTAATATTGGACATGGTAATCAGCGAATTACAGAAGCTGTTTCAAAACAAATGAGAGAATTGAGTTATGTGTATCCAGGAATAGCAACAGATGTTAGAGGGAGATTAGGGAAAAAAATAGAAGAGATAACGCCTGGGAATTTAACCAAATCATTCTTCACTTTGGGAGGTGCTGAAGCAATTGAAAATGCCATTAAATTAGCAAGAATATATACAGGCAGACATAAAATTATTTCACATTATAGATCTTATCATGGAGCAACTTATGGAGCTGTTTCAGTAGGAGGAGACCCAAGAAAATTTCCTGTTGATAGCCAAGCAATGCCAAATGTGGTTCATGTGGAAAATCCGTATGCATATCGTTGCCCATGGAGTTCTTCTTCAATTGAGGAATGTGGAGAACGAGCAATCGCACATTTAAAGCGAGTTATTGAATTTGAAAATCCTGACAGCGTAGCCGCTATTCTTTTAGAAGGTGAATCAGGATCTTCAGGATGTATCAAATATCCACCAATGTATTTAAAGAAAGTTAGAGATTTATGTGATACCTATGGCATTTTATTTATTGATGATGAAACAATGAGTGGTTTTGGAAGAACTGGAAAAATGTTTGGAATTGACCACCATGATGTTACACCAGATATTATGGTTATGGCAAAAGGATTAACCTCTGGGTATCTTCCACTTGGAGCCATGGTTGTTACAGATACAATTGCCAATCATTTTAATAATAATGCCCTGCAACTTGGATTAACATATTCTGCTCATCCAGTATCATGTGCAGCAGCAATAGAAAATATTAAAATTATTGAAGAAGGTAATTTGGTAGAAAAGGCAGCTGAAATGGGGCGTTACATAGAAGCTGAAGTTGAAAAACTAAAAGTAAAACATCCATCTATTGGAGATTTTAGAAATACAGGATTATTAGGATGTATAGAATTGGTTAAAAATAGAAACACAAAAGAACCAGTAACTCCTTGGAATGCGAAACCAAATGAAATGGAAGTTACAAATAGAATGGCTTCCAAAATTAGAGAATTGGGTATGTTCACTTTTGTAAGATGGAGCTATATTTTTATTGCACCTCCTTTAAATGTTAGTAAAGAAGAAGTTGATGAAGGCTTGAAAATTATTTCTCAAGCTATTGAAATAGCTGATGAATATTGTAACTAAAATTCTAATATGAATAAAGATATTATTGAATTACAAGATGATGTTACTGGCTCATCATTATATAGTAATGATTTAGCCCCAGTTCCATCAACCCTTAGAACCTGGAGTAAATGGCATTTAGCTGCTATTTGGGTGGGAATGGCAGTTTGTATTCCTACATATTTGTTAGCTTCTTACATGATTAAAACAGGATTGAATTGGTATGAAGCCCTTATTATAATTGGTTTAGCTAATTTAATTATTACCGTCCCAATGGTTTTAAATGGGCATGCTGGTGTAAAGTATGGAATTCCATTTCCTGTTATAGGGCGTGCAGCTTTTGGTACAAAAGGGGTGCATTTAGCCTCAGTAACCAGAGGTATTATTGCTTGTGGATGGTTTGGTGTGCAAACTTGGATTGGTGGATTAGCAATTTATGCAATTTTCATCGCAATTACAGGTTCTACTGGAGAACTAGGATTATCAGTTGGTAAATTTATTGGCTTTGGAATTTTCTGGATTGTCAATATGTATTTTATTTGGAAAGGTACTGAAAGCATTAAATGGTTAGAAGTCTATTCAGCACCCATACTAATAGTTATGGGATTGGCTTTAATTTATTGGAGTTATAACAAAGCTGAAGGATTTTCAATAGTGTTAGATCAAAGTGTTCAGCTAGATAAAACAGCTGCAACTATTAACAAAACAGGAGGTATTTATCATCTCAATTTAATTTCATTAAAAGATAAAGAAGGAAAGGTGAAAGTGTCTGAATACAAAATTGTTTCAGATAATAACAGTACTTGGGAAATGTACACTAATGTACCAATTTTAATTTCTAAGGTTGAAAATGTACAAGTACAATTCAGGAATACGGAATCAGACATTCCTGTTTTGTCAAGTGTCGTAAACGCAAACATTGTAGATCAAGCTTCAAATGGTACTGAAAGTAAACTGTGGAGTTATTTACTATGGTTAACGGCGATGGTTGGTTTTTGGGCAACAATGTCTATAAGTATTGCAGATATTACGCGGTATGCAGCTACCCAAAAAGACCAGATTGCAGGTCAGTTTTTAGGACTTCCAGCAACCATGATGTTATATTCTTTCGTTGGTATTTTTGTAACCTGCGCTGCAATTATTAATTTTAATGATATATTAATAGCTAATGATGCTCCATGGGATCCAGTATCACTTATTTCTAAATTTAAAAACCCTGTGGTTGTCATTATTGCTCAAATTTTTATGTTGATAGCTACATTAAGTACCAATATTGCAGCAAATGTGATTGCACCTTCTAATGCATTTTCAAACTTGTGGCCAAAAAAGATAAGTTTTAGAACAGGAGGCCTTATTACAGGAGTCATTGGAATCGTAATAGCACCTTGGTGGTTATTGAATGAAATATCAGGATTTCTAATTTTTGTAAGTGGTTTACTAGGCCCCGTTTTAGGGATTTTAATTGCCGATTATTATGTTGTTAGAAATAAAACGTTAGAGCTAGCTGAGTTGTATAAAGAAGATGGGATCTATTCATATGGTAAAACGGGATTTAATAAAGCCGCGATGATAGCATTGTTTTCTGGTGTTTTTGTAGCACTTATAGGATATTGGGTGCCACAGCTTAATTTTTTATATTCCTTATCCTGGTTTACAGGATTTATAATATCGTTTCTATTGTATATTTTATTAATGAAGAAAAAATAAAAAATGTCAATTTTAATTAAAAATGGTCAAATAGTAACTGCTTCAGAAACCTATGTGGCAGACATATATCTAGAAGATGAACAAATTGTTGCGATAGGTAAAAATTTGAAATATTCAGCAGATAAAACCATTGATGCCTCAGGAAAACTTGTATTTCCTGGCGGTATTGATCCTCATGTACATTTAGATATGCCTTTTATGGGCACACATTCTAGTGACGATTACGAAACAGGAACACGAGCTGCTTTGCATGGGGGAACTACCATGGTCATCGATTTTATTTTACAAACTCAAGGAGACACCTTACAAAATGCCTTAAAAACATGGCAAAAAAAATCAATTGGAAAAGCTATTGGAGATTATTCATATCATATGGCTGTAACCGATTTTAATGATTCGGTAGCTAAAGAGGTTGTTAAAATGATAGAAGAAGAAGGTATTTCTTCTTTTAAAACATTTATGGCTTACAAAGGCGCTTTGATGATTGATGATGGACAAATGGTGCAACTCATGAAAGTAGTTAAAAAGCATGGTGGTTTAGTAACTGTGCACGCTACTAATGGGGATATGATTGACTCATTAATAGCGAAGAATCGTTCAGAAGGAAATTTATCACCATTATATCACTATTTATCGCAACCGGAAGTTACAGAATCTGAAGCTTCAGGTCGTTTTGCAGATATGCTTAACTATACTGATTGTCCTGGATATATTGTTCATATGACTTGCGAAGGGGCGCTAAATGCCGTTAGAAAAGCAACACAACGCAACCAAAAAGTATTTGTAGAAACCTGCACGCAGTATTTAATATTAGATGCTTCTCTTTATGAAAATAATTTTGAAGGTGCGAAATGGGTAATGAGCCCTCCATTAAGAGAAAAGAAAGATCAGGAAGCATTATGGTCAGGTATTAATCAAGGATTAATTCAGGTTGTTGGAACCGATCATTGTCCGTTTATGTGGGAACAGAAAAAAATGGGAAAAGATGATTTTTCGAAAATTCCAAATGGGCATCCAGCTATTGAGCATCGCATGGAATTATTATTTTCTGAAGGTGTTAAAAAAGAAAAAATTTCACTTACTAAATACGTAGAGGTAACTTCAACAAATGCCGCTAAAATATTTGGAATGTACCCGCGAAAAGGGACTATTGCAATTGGAAGTGATGCAGATATCGTTATTTTCGATCCTAAAAAAGAGCATACCATTTCGGTTAAAACCCATCATATGAACTGCGATTATTCAGGATATGAAGGACGAAAAGTAATAGGGAAAACAGAAACCGTTATTTTACGAGGAAAAATTGCCATAGAAAATAATGAATGTTTGCTAAAAGCAGGACACGGACAATTTATCCCAAGAGGGAAAACATCCAAAACAGTAATTTAGTCTTTATTAAATAGATCATACTTAAACTAATCAAATTATAAACATTGATATTATGTCAAGAATAATTAAATCAGGATTGATACAAATGAGCCTTCCAATGACGGAAGGAGAAGGTACAATTAAAGAAATTATGGATGCTATGTACGATAAGCATATTCCATATATTGAAGAAGCAGGAAGACAAGGTGTACAAATATTATGTCTTCAGGAAATTTTTAATACTCCCTATTTTTGTCCGGGGCAAGACAGAAAATGGTATGAATCTGCCGAATCTGTTCCTGGTCCAACCACCGAAAAGATGCAAGTTTTAGCAAAAAAATACAATATGGTAATTATTGTTCCAATTTACGAAAAGGAGCAGCCAGGTGTTTTATACAATACTGCCGCAGTTATAGATGCCGATGGAACGTATTTGGGAAAGTATCGTAAAAATCATATTCCACATACTACTGGTTTCTGGGAAAAATTCTTCTTTAAACCTGGCAATTTAGGCTATCCGGTATTTCAAACCAAATATGCAAAAATTGGTATTTATATTTGCTATGATCGTCATTTTCCTGATGGAGCAAGAGTTTTAGGTTTAAATGGCGCCGAAATTGTCTACAATCCTTCAGCTACTGTTGCTGGATTGAGTGAATATTTATGGAAATTAGAGCAACCAGCTCATGCTGCAGCGAATGGCTATTTTATGGGTTGCATCAATCGTGTTGGTGAAGAAAAACCGTGGAATTTAGGTAAGTTCTATGGGCAATCTTATTTTGTAGATCCTAGAGGGCAAATATTTAAACAAGCTTCAAGAGATGATGATGAACTATTAGTAGCTAAATTTGATTTAGATTTAATTGAAGAAGTTCGTTCTACTTGGCAATTTTATAGAGATAGACGCCCTGAAACTTATGGAAAGTTGACTGAACTTTAATTATTAATATTGAATTTTGAGTGTTGTTTATTTCCAAATAACGTATAACTCATAATTTAAAACTTAGAACTCTAAAGAATGGCAGAATATAAAAGACCAACTTCGGAAGCAGAATTCAAAAAGAATTTCAAGCAAAAAAAACCTTTAATGAATGATACCGAAGCGTATTATGAAAGTTCAAGATGCCTTTTTTGCTATGATGCGCCATGTATTGAAGCGTGTCCTACTCATATAGACATTCCGTTGTTTATCAAACAAATACATACAGAGAATATAACAGGTGCTTCAAAAACTATTTTTGACTCAAATTGGTTGGGAAACGCTTGTGGTATTGTTTGTCCAACAGGAGTTTTATGTGAAGGCGCATGTGTTTATAATCATCAAGATGTATTACCTATCCAAATTGGAAGGCTTCAAAATTACGCTACAAACAAAACTATTAATGCTGCTAAAACTATTTTTAAAGTTGGGGAATCTAACGGGAAAAAGATAGCGATTATTGGTGCTGGCCCAGCTGGAATTGCTTGTGCTTGTGAAGGGAGAACAATAGGTTATGAAGTGGATATTTTTGAAGCAAAAGATAAACCATCTGGTTTAACAGTTCATGGCATTGCTCCTTACAAAATTACCAATGAAGAAGTTTTAAAAGAAGTAGCATATTTACAGAATCAGTTAGGTTTTAAAATAAAATACAATGCTGGAATTACTACAAAAGAAAAATTAAAAAAATTAGAAAAAGATTATGATGCTATCTTTTTAGGAGTTGGATTAGGGAATACAGCAAACTTGGAAATAGAAGGAGAAGAAAGAGATGGCGTTATTGGCGCTGTAGAATTTATTGAAGAGCTTCGATTAAAACAGCATCTTATGAAAGTTCCTAAAAAAGTGGTTGTTATTGGTGGAGGTAATACAGCTATGGATGCAGCCTCTGAAGCTGCACGAATGGGAGCGAGTAAAACGGTTTTGGCCTATAGAAATTCTAAAGAAAAAATGAAAGCTTATGGATTTGAATACGATTTAGCTATTAGTGCCGGAGTTGATAGTTTATTTAATGTAACACCAATTGCTATTATTGGAGATGGAAAAGTTGAAGGTGTAAAGTTTGCAAAAACTGAATGGGTTGAAGGGAAGCTTAAAACCAATATGAACAATGTATTTATTGTAAGATGTGATTTGGTTATTAAAGCAACTGGGCAAGAAAAACAAGGTACTTTATATGAACTTATTGATGATTTGGAAGTTGATAATCAAACAAGAATCATTATAAATAATGGAACATTTCAAACATCAAACCCTAAATACTTTGCAGGAGGAGATGCCATCAATGGAGGAGCAGAAGTAGTTAACGCTGCCTACGATGGTAAAATGGCAGCTCAAGGGATGCATCAATGGCTTACTAAGTAGGCAGTGTTCAATATTCAGTTAGCAGTAAAATGAAATATAAATAGAACGCAGATAACGTAGATTTTCATGATAAAAAATGATTTGAGTTTAGTAAACAACAAATCAGCGAAAATCTATTTAATCAGAACTTGTGCTGAGCGCAATCGAAGTATCAGCGTTCCATAAAATCGGAATTCGTAAATCAAAAATAAAAAAATGATAGACTTATCAATAAATTTCGGAGGAATAAAAGCGCCAAACCCTTTTTGGCTAGCATCAGCACCACCAACAAATTCGGGGTATCAAATTATGAAGGCTTTTGAAGCTGGTTGGGGAGGAGCTGTATGGAAAACGCTTGGAGTTCCTGTAGTAAATGTTTCAAGTCGCTATGGTTCTGTAAATTACAGAAACACCAAAATGATGGGTTTCAGTAATATTGAATTAATAACAGATAGACCTTTAGCAGATAACCTTCGAGAAATTGAAGAAGTGAAAAAATACTTTCCAAACCACGCTGTTATAGCTTCCTTAATGGTTGAAACAAGAGCGGAATGGATACAAATTATTAAAGATGTTGAAAATGCTGGAGCAGACGGAATTGAACTTAATTTTGGTTGTCCTCACGGAATGTGTGAACGTGGAATGGGATCTGCAGTTGGGCAAGAGCCAGAAGTTTTAAAAACGATTGTAGGTTGGGTTAAAGAAGCCGCAAATATTCCTGTAATAACAAAATTAACTCCCAATATTTCTGATATTATTCCTCCAGGATTAGCAGCACTTCAAGGCGGAACAGATTCGATTTCATTAATTAATACTATAAAAAGTATTGTTGGAATAGATTTAGACACGTATGCTCCATATCCAATTGTAGATGGGAAAGGTACAAATGGAGGTTATTGTGGGCCTGCAGTGAAACCTATTGCCATGAATATGTTAAAAGATTTAGCACAACATCCTGAAATTGGAAGAATCCCTTTATCAGGAATTGGTGGTATTGAAACTTGGCGCGATGTGGTTGAGTTTATACTATTAGGTGCAACATCTGTGCAGGTTTGTACTGCTGTAATGCATTATGGGTTTGGGATTGTGCGTGAAATGGAAGCCGGATTACGTCAGTTTATGGAAGAAAAAAATTACAAAACCATTTATGATTTTGCAGGTAAAGCGTTGCCAAATGTTACCGAATGGAAACATTTAAATATGAAGCATAAGGTTATAGCTGAAATTAATGCGGAAAAATGTATAGGGTGCGATTTATGCTATATTGCTTGTGATGATGGCGCACATCAAGCCATTTCTTTATCTAAAGATCCTGCGAATAGAATCCCTAGTATAATTGAAGAAAATTGCGTAGGTTGTAATTTATGTTCTTTGGTGTGTCCTGTAGAAAATTGTATCACTATGGTTAAAACAGATGATGGAACCGAGCACATTACTTGGAATGAGCGAACATTAGCAAATGATGTTCCTACCACTTTTGATGATGATAGAGCTGGTGGAAAAGGTCATTTTGTTCCTAAACCTTCAGATGCTTTGAAAAAATAATTTTTCATATTAAAAACACCTTATTTTTCTCGGTTCTGTCGCATCTAAAATAACTTTCTACCTTTAAGTTTTTTAAATCACTCCATTTATGAATACCAAAGGTCATTGTTTCCCAAAGGCTATTATATTACAAGCAGTTTACTTCAAATTAAGATTCAGTTTAAGCTACCGAGATGTAGAAGAACTTCTATCTATAAGAGGCGTAAAAGTGGATCATGCTACTATTCAGCGCTGGGTATTCAAATTCACACCCCTTGTTGAACAACAATTCAGAAAAAGGAAGAAAATAGTTGGAAAAAGATGGAGAATGGATGAAACTTATGTTAAAGTAAAAGGGCAATGGAGGTATT
>ERZ889078.3369-NODE-3369-length-10593-cov-12.924369_pt1 | contig 10593 bp, 9 predicted proteins | sample MGYA00521266_ERZ889078 | MGnify/ENA primary metagenome ERZ889078 (study PRJEB32303, sample SAMEA104408618) | aquatic metagenome | biome: Brackish water; feature: Pelagic; material: water | place: Baltic Sea | collected 2014-06-16T06:34:00 | depth 76,534 m ... | reverse complement strand
GATGCTTTTATTAAACAGCCCATATCTACTGCCAACCTGGTGGATGGTGGCAAGTATGTGTTGTCGGGATTCACCAAATCCAATGAATCAGAAGTGTTGTCGATTGGATTGGAGGCGTATGTAAATGGTAATCAAGAATTCTATGCAAATTCAAACAATGCAGGGAACAGTGATTGGTTGGAGATATCAGGAACATTTACATTCTCGGATAATATGTTAAATTTAGCGATCTGGTTATCTATGGGTGGTCCCATGCCAAGCGAAGACACTGGCTGGTTTGATAATATTCAGCTGGTAGGGCAATAATAATAGGGCACAGGGTTGGCTTCTGGCATCTATCTGTACCAAATAGAGATGGGTGATTTTACTGTAACCTGGAAGATGATTGTTAGTAAACAGGCCTGATTAATGAAGTATTAATTGGTCGTTTGAAAAGCGTCTCTCTATTAACTGCTCGCGTCCCATTTATTTGAAGATGCCAAATATCGAATCAATATAGCATATATCATATTCATACGCCTATGTCCATGAGATTGACCGCTACCGAATCAGGCAAGTACTTGATCTTATTGATTATAAGTTGTGAATCTCACCTGTGGTACATGTTTTGACAGTTAAAGCTAATAGTCAAAATACTTAACTCGATAGATAAAGGGGAAGCACATGAACATAGAGCGATTACTTCAATTACTTATACTACCACTTCTCTTCTTTTCCTGTGTGTACCAGCGACCCGATATGCGAACTGACATGTCAGTGAATCTTCCAGCATTCAAAGCTGAGAACTCTCCTGCAGTATTGTTTGATGCCGGTCATGGGAATTTTCACAATATTACCTCCACCTATAAACCCTTCGCCACGCTGCTCAATAATGATGGGATTGCTCTAAGCACCCATGCCGGCCAGTTTACACACGGCGCTTTACAAAATATTGACTTGCTTATCATAGCAAATGCCACAGGTGAGGAACAAAAAGATGGTGGGATGACCAGTGCCTTTTCGGTGAGCGAAATAGACGTCCTCAAAGGATGGATAAGCCAGGGAGGAGCACTACTCCTCATCGCCGATCATGATCCCTTTGGCAGTGCCTCTGCTGATCTGGCCAGAGCATTGGGTGTTGGCATGGAAAGCGTCTGGACAGTGGATGCTCTCCGGCAGAATCCTGAAATTGGCCGGAGTACCTGGTTGGAATACAGCCCGGAAAACGGGGGGCTGGGCATTCACCCCATTCTGCAGGCTGAAACCTCAGAATCTGCAATACAGCGTGTCATTAGCTTTACTGGACAGTCCCTGAGTTTTGATTCCACCTGGACCTCAATCCTGCAACTTTCAGATTCAGCCAGGAATTATTATACCCGGGCTGACGCCTCCATCGCATCAATGGATACATCAACCTATTTCCCAGTGCCTGGACAATCTCAACTCATCGCCTGCGAATACGGTACTGGAAGGATTGTCATCGCTGGAGAAGCCGCCATGTTTACGGCTCAAGAAGTGCGCATATTTTTTAAAACCATGCGGGCTGGGTTTAACTATGGTGATTATGATAACAAACAACTCGTGCTAAATATTATCCGCTGGTTGATTTCAGAAACGGATTAAGTTTAACCCATAGATCAAACCGTCATAATCTTAGGGGAAAAAATGCATTCACAGCTATATCGGATTGGCGCCATTTGTTCCATTCTGCAATTAATCCTCATTGCGGCATACATGATTGTCACATTCTCCATAGGACCAAGAGTGACCAGTGCTGAAGCATTTTTTCTGGCCCAACAAGCCAACTTCTGGACCAGCCTGTTGCGGCTTGATCTGATGATGATGCTTCTGGTGGGATTGTATCTTGGAAATTTTCCGGCACTGCTGGTGAACCTGTGGAAGCACAACCCTATGTTAAGTTTTTTTGGGGCTGGATTTAGCCTCATCGCTGTGATTTTGAGTTTTGCCGGTGAGTCAACCTTTGCACTGCTCCATCTTGGTGAAAAATATATACAAGCCAGCACTGGAAGCGAACGGTCACAGCTTCTGGCAGCAGGAGAGGCCGTTCTCGCCAGTGGTTGGTGGAACAGCACGGGATCCTACGTCACTGGTATATTACTCCAGTCCGGTGGGATCATGATATCTGTGGTTATGCTGAGTTCCAGGGATTTCCATAAAACCACTGCCGTGGCTGGAATTGTGGGGAATAGCTTTGATTTGACTCAACATATGCTTTCACCCTTCCTGCCGGGGATTACGGTGTATTTATCTTTTGGAATGGTAGCCTATCTGATCTGGTATCCCATGTTGAGCCTTGATCTATTCAGACTGTCAAAACAATCTTCTCCCCATGTAACATGATAAATCGAAGTTCCGGTGAGTCTAATCGTCTGAGATGATTAGTTGTTCTGATTTACTCTACTCCGCCTAGCTTTCACGCACTTATTAATATCAACAATTATGTTTAGGAGAATATATGAAGGTCTGTGTCGTGGGGGCATCAGGAAAGCTGGGAAGATATATGGTTCAGCATTGTCTGGATCTCGGTTATGAAGTAGTGGGAGTCTGCAGGGAAAAAAGTGTGGCCAAGCTGGATGATTTTCAGGATAAGATGACCATTCTCCCTGGAGCCACCAATGATAGAGAACTCATCAAGCAGGCGGTAGCAGGTTGTGATGGCGTCCTCACTGTTCTGGTACCCTGGGGGGTTCAACAATATGCCTCTGGAACTGCACAAGCCGTTATGGATTTCGCCCAACCCGGTACTCGTCTCATTTTTTCCTGCGGTTGGCACATCACACGCGATAAAAAGGATATCTATTCTCGTCTGCTCAAGATCCAGGTTGTCATTGGCCGCTGGATCGGAAAGATAACCAGATTATTGGAGTTGGATGACCAGGTCGAAGCCTGCGATCGCATCTTCAAGAGCGACACAAAGTGGACCGTGGTGCGTGGCAGTGATCTGGAAGAAGGTGAAAGTCAGGGTCTGCCAGTTTGGAGCCATCATATCGGTGATCCCATCCTGGAGAGTAACATGACCCGGCGCATCGATTTCGCCTTATTTATGGTGGATGCGCTGGTGAAAGATGATTTGATTCAGGAGGCGCCAGCCATCGTGGGTTGTCAAACACCTTCAGCCCTTGCCCACAGCTCCTAATTAGAGTCTGTCTTTAAACGCATCTTTCACAACGCAACAAACGAAATCCACGAAAATATTTAATGCTATCTCGTAATCTTCGTTAAAATCGCTGTAAAAACTGGCGTCGCATCTGTTTAGCGCTACTTTTCGTAGCGGATCAACACACTCATTCCCAGACCGTAAGGCGCCGAATGCCAGGGGGCCTGGCTGGTTTTACGATAAAACAATTTGCCATTGAGGATACCCGTCGAGAATTGCAGGTCACCCTCTCCCAGCTCCTTTACATACTCCAATGTGATAGCAAAGTCATCGTGAACCACAATATGGTGTGATGTTAGATCTATAGTGATATCTGCGAGCTGTTCAAAATCGGTGAGTGTGATGTATATGGGTTTTGTGAGAATGTTCCTGCCTGGTTGTTTATCTTCCATTTCATATACATTCAGTCGATAAAAGACTGTGTCATAAGTGGTGGTAACGCCATGCAGTGTCAGGGTTTTTAACACGGTTGGCCGCTTTCTTATTTTGACTCGAATACCCAGTTCATACCCCAAACTGTCTTCTGTAAAGCCTGCCCGCATCATGGCAGGTGGGTTGGGATTTCCCACAACCTTCTCTTTGTATTCTCGGGGAAACACCAGGACTGCCTGCATTTCCAGTGTTACTGGAGTCAGTTTGACTTCACCCAGGGTGCCACCTAACCCACTCAGGTTTTCAACTGAAACATTATAGTTTTTATAGCCAATATACGAGAAACGGATGGTGGATTCTGGCATGAGGTCTGAGAGATCTAAATGGAAATAGCCCTGTTCATTGGAGACCGTTCCCCGCTCACCACCCAATACACCTATATTCACATAGGGCAGGGTCTCACCAGTCTCAGCGTCAACCATGCGCCCGGAGATCGTGTCACTCCAGCCGGAAAGGGGTATAAAGATGAGCAGAAAGATGGTTCGTATGAATGACATGATAATTGTTTGTACTCTGGACTACTTATTTTGTTCTGAGGTGACGTCGTTGAAAGCCCCACAATCCAATCACAAAGTAGATAAGAGTCATGAGCGAGAGCGCTAACAATTCACCACCCACATCACGGAGTCCAACACCCATGATACTGATTTTCTGGAGGGCTGAAATTGCTGGTGCAGCAGACATGAGGGTTTGCCAACTGACGCCATAATCACCCAGATAAAACCAGGCTTTGGTGGAAATTGGAAAGGCTGCCCCGGAGAAAAACATAAACAGAAAGAGTGGAAAGTTACCCACCACCAAGACATCAGTCACGGAACGTGTTGATGCAGCCAGAATCAAACTAAAGGCAATCATACTGATACTTGTCAGGATAGTGATCAGCAGAAAGGATGCGAAGGCGCCACGCATTTCAAACCCCAGGGATGTTGCGGCTCCCAGGGTAAGAAAGATGGCAATGATACCCACCAATACCTGACTGGCTCCCACCCCAACCAGAAACTGCCAGGCCTTCATCCCGGATAACTTTAATCTTAGAATGGTACCTTGATCGACTTCCACAATAATAGCGATGGTGGCCGAAAACATGAGCATGATGATGGACAGGATGAGCATGCCGGGCATCCAGAGCTCAAACTCATCAATCTGATCTGATAGCCCCAGAGCTGTTTCCTTTACGGCAAAAAGTCGACCCTTTCCAGTCTGATGAGCCATAAAATCATTGAGTATCTCACCCATCCAGACTGCTGAAATTAAATATCCTGTACTGGTAAGATTGCCCACAATTTCAATCTCTGGAGCAGTTGATGGCTCAACGAGTATGGACTGGCTGAAATGGGAAGGAATCACCACCAGAACATGGGCTTTATGCGATTCAATTTTTCGAATAGCGCTTTCCCGTGTTTCTGCGGGGTGGATACTCAAGGGCATGTTTTCCACGCCACCAATATATTCCTGTAGCTCAGGCAGCAGCTGCTCCCCCAGATTGAGTTTTTCATCCTGGATCTGGATTCCTTGATCCAAATTTAGAATGAGCGCCTGGTAGTGTGGCTGGCTGGCTTCATTGATTAAAAAATAGACAAAGACAAAAAAGGGCGCCATGGACACAGTCAGGATGAGAATCCAGAAATTACGGAGCTGTTCTTTCACGCTTTTTGAGAAAATGGCCCAGATCATGGTTTGGTCGTAACTCTAAATAGTACAGTTTCTTCAACCCTCAACTTGTGTCTTCGCGAGCAACGCGACGCGATCTTGGGCCGTCCGTAACTCAAGAATTCGGAGATTGCCACGCTCATTTTATTCGCTCGAAATGGCATTAAAACTTTGCATGACCAGTCTTCGCGAAGGAGCCTGGCGGCGGGGCAAAGTCGAAGCATCAAAGCCATAGGCATGTTTTGGGGCGTGTAATTCGACATTTCGACAGGCTCAATGTCCAGTTCCTGAAGACCGGTAGTTGAGCTTGTCTGTCCCGCCCAGCTCAGTCGGGGGGAAATGAGGGTTTTGAATGGACTTACCCTATTCATTCTCTCAGTGCCCTTCCCGTGAGGTGAATAAAGACATCTTCCAGGGTGGTTTTACGGAGTTGGATATCTCCAATTTCCAGCCCGTGCTGTTTTGCCAGATCAGTCAGACCAGATAGTTTCTCCAGATGTTGGAAAGGTCTGATAATCAACTGATGTTGCGCCACCGAGATGGTATCAGGAGACTGGCCCAGGATGCTGCTCACATCTGTGATGAACTGCGTCGCCTGATGGGATTTTTCTGTCAGCAGATATTCCAGATCTGTCTCAAATCGACATTCCAGACAATCCCCGGTTCCCAAAAGTTCCTTTAGGGAGTCCACACTGCCCACTTCCAGTAACTTACCGTGGTCGATTATGGCGACGCGATCTGACAAGCGTTCAGCTTCATCCATATTATGGGTGGTGATGATGATGGTTTTCTGTTTGGCCAGGGAGCGAATGAGATCGCGGACCAGGATGCGGCTCTGGGGATCCAGACCGGCCTCTGGTTCATCCAATATGAGAACAGGCGGATCATGTATAAGGGCCAGGGCAATATTCAAGCGACGCTGCATGCCGCCAGAAAGTTTGGAGGCATAAATATCAGTCTTTCTTGACAAACCCAGGGTATTGAGCAACTCAATGGCTCGATCATGGGCAGCTTCAGCTGACATGCCGTGCATTTTACCCAGAAAGATCAATTGCTCCAGACAGGTGAGTCGTGGCCAGTACAGATTTTCCTGGGGGCAAAAGCCCACCAGCTCTGAGAGATCAGCCGAGGACTCCCAGAGAATCTCTCCCCCATCTGATTCCAGCAGAGCACAGAGCATGCGAATAGTGGTGGTTTTTCCAGCACCATTGGGACCCAACAGTCCCAGAATCTCACCCTGATTAATGGTAAGAGACAGGTCGTCTACGGCAACCAGATCACCAAATGTTTTTCTGAGATGTGAAATCGATATCATGACTTTCCCCGTGCCTGGAATATAGATATTAATCCGCGGTTTGGGAATGTTGGATAAAGCAAGAAGCCCTCATTTCAAATGGGGGCTTCACGAAAAATTGGAGCTTCTGTCTGGCGGAATTAATCCTCTATCTAACCGATATTAGAATCCTCTCGCTCTCATTACCCAGGCGATCGACACCCGTCACGGCAATGATATCCAGTACTTTTGGTGGCGTCATACCATCCTCTGAGCGAATAAACAGAGGTAAGATATAAGCTTCTATATCGGAGGTTAAAATCTGGTAATCCCACTGTCTGCCTCTCTGAAAATATACCACCCATTGGTTGATGTCATCCACATCCTCATGGAACCAATTGATATGGACATTGCCATCTTTGGGTTCGATTTCCACCAGGGGCGCTACAGGGGGGGTATTATCCAGCCAGGGTGAAGTGGGAATCAGCGCTGGCTGTGCATAGGGACCTTCAAGCAGGATGTCTGAGATACCTCCATAGTTACGCTGGAGGGCCTTCATGGAAAAGTGGACATTGCCAGGGCCATTGGGAACCATTCCACGGGTTATCATGATCTGACTGAAATTTTCCAGTGCTGATGCTTCGTCTGTAATTTTGCTGGTAAATAGACCAGGCCAGATATTTCTGTTATGGGTATTTTGACCAACCCACCAGCCCAACAGGACGGGATAGCTCTGAGGGATTTTACGTGTGGGCCAGTATAGTTGAGGGGTCCAATAATCTACCCAGCCTTCGTTGATCCACAGTTTTGCATCGGCATAGAGTTTGTCATATTGGTCATAGCCTTTGATTGAAGGTGGATGGCCTGGGCGCCAGATCCCAAATGGACTGAGGCCGAATTTTACCCAGTTCTTTTCAGCTTTGATGCCCGCATAGACCCGCTTGATAAAAATATTTACGGCTTCGCGACGCCAGTCGTGACGCTCAAGAGTGCCACCGTTATCCAGGTAGGCCTGCCACTGGGTGCTATCAGGAAATTCAATATTGCTGTAGGGATAAAAGTAGTCATCAAAATGAACACCATCGATGTCATAGCGCTTGACCACATCCATGACCACGTCATAGGAGTAATCCTGGGTGGCCTGCATGGCCGGGTCCAACCAGAAGTATCCGTTATCTATTTCACGAACGATTTCTGGACGGGTGGAGATAACGGATGTTTCGTTTTTCTGTCCGTTGGGATGATGGGCGCGATAGGGGTTAAACCAGGTATGGAGTTCCAGTCCCCGCTTGTGGGATTCTTCTACCCAGAAGGCTAGTGGATCATAAAAAGGTTCCGGGGCTTTACCCTGCTCTCCGGTGAGAAAGTAGGACCAGGGCTCCAGGTCACTTTGATAGAGGGCATCACATTGAGGTCGCACCTGAAACACGATGGCGTTGAGGTTAAGGATGACAGCGCTATCCAGAAGACTGATGGCTTCAGCCTGTTGTTCGGCAGTGCTGAGACCGGGTTTGCTGGGCCAATCAATATTGGCTACAGTGGCTACCCAGGCCGCCCTAAACTCCCGGGGAATTTCAAATTCCCGCCTGGATTCAGTCACTGGCGGTTCTTTTTGTTCGGGTATGATGGATGGCTGCGGTGCTGCACAGGCAGCAAGGAATATCGCGACAAAGATCAATAGCATGGTGTTTTTCATGGGTGGCTTTCCTGGCTTTTGGGTCCAAATAATTTGGTTCCCGGCAATATAGTGGAGGACATCGCCCAGGGCTAATACTCCGTGAAATTTGAAACTTGAAATTCGGGAGTTCTGGAGGTCAAGCCGACAAAGCTGTTATGAGCTCCATACCATCTTGCCTGGGGGCTAAGCATGAGGGATTAGGCCTTCTTTTTGACACGAGTATCACGAATCAGGCGAATGAACACGAATAGTGATTGGAAATTTGGGGAAATGTCCACGGATGCCTCCTCTTAAAATCAGATAAGGATCAACAGAAACTGTCATAGCGAGCGAACGCAATGAGCGCGGCAATCTCCGACGCCTTGCTATAAGGACAGAATTATCCCCATTTACTTAATGATTGGAACCACCCGTACTCAGGACATATCCATGGTCGAGCTTCTCCTGGGCATAAAGTTTCGCTTGCGGAACAAGTGGGGATAAACTATCGTTCCTTTTATTGTCATCTATTAACCTTTCCTCCAGGAGGAACCCGTCATATCTGCTCGACTCTTAACCGTTCTTCTCCTGATTAGCCCCTTTGCTCAGGTTGCCAGCCAGGCCATGGTTTCAGTTGAAGTCATACCCCTTGCTCAGGCAGTTTCACCTGGTGAGTCCTTCGAAATTGCAGTGATTTTTTCAATGGAACCGGACTGGCACACCTACTGGCGAAATCCTGGCGAGGCCGGAATGCCCACCAGCTTTGAGTGGAAACTTCCCGAAAACTTCAAGCTTATGGGCCGGCGTGAGCCCACACCAACAAGACATGTGGACGAAGGAATCACTACTTTCATTCACGAAGACGAAGCGATCTATCTTTTTAAGATTCTGGCACCTATTGAAGTAGCAGACAGTAATGGTTTCACAGTGGATATCAACTGGCTTGAGTGTAAGGATCTTTGCCAGCCAGGCTCATCAAGGCAACATTTTGTGCTGATGAGAGGCGAATCCCCGGGATTAAAAAAAGCGGAATGGATCAGCCTGATTCAGAGAGCTGAATTAAGTTTTCCCCAGACCTTTCCGAAGGTAGCGGGTGAACTAGCTCTCAAGGGTGATTACATCGAGCTGGCTATAAAACGAGTTCCCTGGAGCAAGAAGCTACTGGGTGCCGATTTTTTTCCATTTGAAGAAATGATTTATGATTCTGGAACACCAGTCCAAATCAAGCGTGGGCTTTTCAGGGACAGGATAATCATTCCCTTACAAATTAATTTGAACACACCTCCAGAAGTTCTATCTGGTGTGCTTGTGCAAAATAGCGCAGCACCTGGGGGACCCATAACCACCAATTCAATTATCCATAAACAATTACCATAAGGAGACACCCATGCGTCTAAAGCATATTATGATTTCAGTATTCACCCTTTTGATAGCCCTCACTGGTTTTGGCCAGGATTTACAGGTCGGGAATACAGCCCCTGATTTTTCTTTAAATGACCCCAATGGCAAGACACATCAACTTCAAGAATACCGTGGGAAGTATGTGGTCCTTGAATGGGTTAATTATGACTGTCCTTTTGTGAAAAAGCATTATGACAGCGGCAACATGCAGGCTCTCCAGACAACCTATACCGGTCGCGATGTCATCTGGTTATCAATCAATTCTTCAGCAGCTGGAAAACAGGGAAATTTTACTTCGGAAGAGATCATGAGTAGAGCCAAGGAACATGGCGCTGCTTTCTCTGCATATCTTATTGATGCCGATGGTCAGGTTGGAAGAGCATATGGTGCTCAAACCACTCCACATATATTTATCATTGATCCTAAAGGTCAACTGGTATACGCAGGTGGGATTGATAATATCCGCTCCACAAAAGTTGAGGATGTCTCCAGAGCCAAAAATTTTGTTGCTTTAGCCCTGGATGAGGCACTGGCAGGTCAGCCCATCAGCAACAGTATTTCGAAACCATACGGGTGTTCGGTTAAGTATTAACTGAAACTTGAAATTTGGGAGGGGTGATGACACACTCCCGCGCGTCATGTTGAGCCCTGCCTGCCAGGCCGTAGCTGGAAGCGTAGGCTAGTCGAAGCATTGGGGGTTACTTTTTTGACAGGAATGTCACGAATTGGTCGGATGAACAGTGATGTTGATTAGATACTTGAAATTTGGGGATTGACGGCTGAGATAATCCCATGATGTTCATTGCGAGGGAGTGTAACGACCGCGGCAATCTGTAGCTTGTTGAAGAGGGCTCTTACCCGGATCGCTTCGTCGGTCTTTGACCTTCTCGCGATGACGGTGAAAACAATTTATTATAAAAAAGGGCAGCACCTGGCCGCCCTCATTCATAATTCATCATTTACAATTCATAATTTACAATTCATAATTAATGATGATGTCCACCTGCGCCATGGACATGTCCA
>ERZ889078.3368-NODE-3368-length-10598-cov-23.249739_pt1 | contig 10598 bp, 9 predicted proteins | sample MGYA00521266_ERZ889078 | MGnify/ENA primary metagenome ERZ889078 (study PRJEB32303, sample SAMEA104408618) | aquatic metagenome | biome: Brackish water; feature: Pelagic; material: water | place: Baltic Sea | collected 2014-06-16T06:34:00 | depth 76,534 m ... | reverse complement strand
TCGACCGCTATCTGTACGGTTTTAGATATTTTAAAAGAGTATGAAGAGAGTGGAGCGCTTCAAGAGGGCATATCGTATTTTGACAAGGCTTTGGAGGACTTTTACAACTCCCACAAAGACTCGTTTATGGAAAAAGTCGGCATCGGAATGATGGCCGGACTTCGAGTAAAAGACGCGCAGACGCTCGCGCAAATCATCAACGTTGGGCGAGAAAATGGCGTTATGGTTCTAAAAGCTGGAAGAAACACGCTGCGTTTCTTGCCACCGCTTACAATCACTAAAGAGGAAATAAATGAAGGTTTTAAAGCTCTCAACATTACTATGTCTAGTCTTTAGCGGCGTAATTTTCGCGAACGAAAACAACTCGACTTTGGACGTTTATATCTCGGATTTGAAAAAAGAGCAATTCAAATACGACTACGAAAAAAACGAGGCGGAGGGTTCCAAGCTTCGGGACTCTTGGATAGCTCCGATTAAAATCAACTATAGCTACTCCAAAAGCAAGCCTTATTTGCGAGAGCAAACCAGTGAAAACGCGGCTATAAAAATGGATCAGCCAATCTTTCAAAGCGGCGGTATCTACTACGCCATAAAGTTCGCCAACGCGAGCAAACTTTACTCCGACTACTCCGTTGACGTCGCCAAGCGCAAGATGATAAAAGACGCCATATCCATATTGATGCAGATTAAACAGATTGATCTTCGCGTCTCAAAACAAGAGTTGCAGATATTGAACTCCAACATCAACCTCGAGCAAAAAAAAGAGCAGTATTTAAACGGTCAGCTCGATTCCGGCTTTTTGGACGACGCGATTATCCAGAGAAACGCGGTCACTCAAGCGTTGTACGATATAGAAACGTCCAAAGAAAAACTAATCACTCAATTCCAAACGCTAAGCGATTTGGACTACTCGCAAGCGTCGATTCCCCACTTGGAATTTATAAGCGGAGAGGACTTCATAAAGAACAACGTCGTTTTAAAACGCGACGAAGCCGAAGTTCAAAAGAACAAGTTTTACAAAGACGTAACGATAGCGAAGTATCTTCCAAGCGTTTACTTTACGGCTGGATACAACTGGCAGAAAACGGACAACCAGCAATTTTCACCTACCGTTCCCGCGTTTTCAAACGAGCTTTCGTATTACGACTATGGCGTTAGGGCTTCGATGCCTTTGGATATAAACGTATTTAGAGACATAGAGTCTTCGAGGGTCGATTACCTAAAGGCGCAAGTGGCGTCGGAGGACAAGCAAAGAGAATTGACCGCGCTTTTCGAACAAGTCGCGCAAAACATAAAAAACTTCGACAAAAAGATAAAACTCAGCGATGAAAACATAGAAATATATTCAAAACTGCTCAAAGACACCAAAGACCTTTTCAGCGCGGGATATAAAACCGAGTACGACGTGGAAACTTTGGAGAACTCTTTGAAAATTCAAAATATAGACAGTCGTATTTTTGAAATCGACAAGCAGTTGGAGTTGTTGACGCTTTACGAAATGTACGCCAACGATGGGATATAGATGAAATTTAGCGAGTATATGGCCGAGTGGTTGTATGGTGAAGAGGGCTACTACGCGACTTACAAAAGCATAGGCAAGAGCGGCGACTTTTACACGGCGGTAAGTACTAGCAAGTTCTTCGGCGGAACTATCGCCAAACATATCATTTCTTTGGTTGACGAAGGCTTCTTGGCCAGCGACGCGGTCATTTGCGAGATCGGCGCGCATCATGGCTACTTTTTGGCGGACGCATGCGAGTTCATCTACACGCTTAGGCCAGAGCTGCTGGAGACTTTTAAGTTCGTCATCGTTGAGCGATTTGACGCTCTTCAAGAGCGACAGAGAAACTATTTTCAAGAGTCGTTTGGCGACGTAGTCTCGCTCACCCACTACAAATCTTTGAGCGAGTTGCGATGCGAAAACGCCTTTTTCATCGCCAACGAAATCTTCGACGCCTTTCCTTGCGAGCTTTACTTCAAAGGTAAAACCGCTCGCGTTGACGGTCACGCCGTGACCTTCGACCAAGAGAACGAATGGGTGAAAAGCAAAGCGGACAAATACTTTAAAGATAGAGGCGAAATAGCCGTTGGTTATGAAGAGTTCGCGTTAGAAATGGCCGCAAGCGCGAAACAGTTCGAGTTTATGACTTTCGACTACGGCGAAACGCAGGCGCGACCAGACTTTTCCATCCGCGTTTACGCAAAGCACGAAGTGTTCGCGTTTTTTGACGAAAACGTCAAACGCGAGGAACTCTTCGCCAAAAGCGACATAACCTACGACGTGACGTTCGCCCACGTAAAAGACGCTTACGAAGAAGCCGGAGTGAAATTCGTCGAACTAAAAACGCAGATGGTCGCGCTCATAGACATGGGAATACTCGAACTCTTGGGGATTTTAAAAGACAAGGCCGGTGAAAACATTTACAAGCAAGAGCTTGAAAAAGCCAAGATGTTGATTTATCCAGACTTTTTGGGCGAGCGCTTTAAAATGGTTCGCTTTAGAAAGGAGTAAAATGATTTACTATCCATACGAAAAATTCGTTAAGGACGTCAAATCCTTGGTCATAATGTCCAAAGACTATCGTCCGGACGCGATTGTGGCAATCGCTCGAGGAGGCGTGACGCTTGGGCACGCTTACGCGAGCGCGACGAACAATCGACAGCTAATGAGCGTAAACTCCATCCTGTACGAAGATGACGAACGCGGGAGCGAATGCGAAATATTCAACCTTCCGAATTTATCCAAAGCCAAGAAAATTCTCCTCGTCGACGACATAGTTGATAGCGGTCAAACCATGAAAGAGGTTCTGGCTCGGATAAAACTCTCCTATCCGGATTTGGAGATCAAAATACTTTGCGTTTACTACAAAAAAACTGCGGCGGTTCAAGCCGACTACGCTCTCCACGAAGCGACGGAGTGGATAGAGTTTTTTTGGGAAAAAGATTTTTTACAGGAGAACGACGATGAAAAAAACTAAAAATCCAAACTTTAGCGCGCTCGGCTCTTCCTCCACGCAGTACAAGTACGAATACGCTCCGGAGCTTTTGGAAACGTTTGAGAACAAACATCAAGAAGAGGACTACTGGGTCGCGTTAAACGCGGACGAGTTCACCTCCCTCTGTCCCATAACCAATCAACCGGATTTCGCCACCTTGATAATCAACTATATACCAAGCGTCAAAATGGTCGAGAGCAAGTCTCTAAAGCTTTACTTGTTTAGTTTTATCAACAACGGCGAATTCCATGAAGAGGTGGTGAATAAAATAGGCAAGGATTTGGCAAAACTTATGAGTCCGAAATACCTTGAAGTCATAGGTCTGTTCTACCCAAGAGGAAACGTCAGCATTCATCCAACTTTTAGTTGCGACAACGGCGAAAAGAAGTATAAAAAAATCGCCAAACATAGATTCGCCAATAGAAACCTAAACCCTCAAAGGATAGGATAATCGGATGACTTTTAGAAAAATAAAGATTAAAGAAAACTCGAACGTTTCGTACTCTTCTCCGGAGTTGCTTTTTTTGGGAGAGAGCGGCCAACCTTACCGCGGAACGCTCTACGTAAGCTTTAGAAGCCAAGAAGAGACCTTCGACTTGAGAGATTTTAAAAAGTACCTCACTTCTTTGCGACAAAGAACCTTTAACGCCGAAGACATAGCTTACGAGATATTTTCCACAATCGCGAAGAATATTTCAGTTAAGAAGTTGGGCGTCATCGTCGACTTAAGCGCGCGAGGGGGCATCCAACAAAGAGTTGGTTTCGGAACGGAATTCGCTCCAATCAAAAAAGCCAATATTTTTCAGCTTGGCTGAGCGCGCGACGAAATCGCTTCGCTTGAAATATGGAACTAAATAATAGGAATGAAAATGATAAAAATAATATTGGCGGCTTCTTTGCTGCTTGGAGCGAATCTTTGGGCGGGTCTCATAGAAGACGGCGTTTCCAAGGCGAGAAAAGGGGAGAACGTAGAAGCGCTCAAGCTTTTCGAGCGGGCTTGCCTAAGGGAGTCAACGGCGCAAGGCTGTTTTTTTTCGGGTCAGGCTTACGCCAAGGGCTCGATTGTCGAAAAAGACCTTAAAAAGGCTTTCGATTTTTTTAGCAAGAGTTGCGATTTAGGCTATACGGACGGATGCATGGTGGTTGGAAGCGACTACTACTATGGACGAGAAGTGAAAAAAGATTATGTCAAGGCCAGAGAGATATTTTCCAAAGCCTGCGAGCAGGGCGACGCCAACGGATGCTTTTTGCTCGGTAGCGTTTACGATCTTGGACAAGGGGTGCCGCGGAATATTGAAAAAGCGAAAAAACTCTACTCGGAAGCTTGCGATTACGGTTCCGAGATGGCTTGCAAATATACGAAACAATTGTCGCATGACGGCGTTAAATAAATTTAAAGGAAAGAATGATGAATCTTAAGTTGGTAGAAAACGGTATGGAAAAAGTGAAAAACGAATTGTTAGTGGAGTTCGTCGCGCTCAAGGCGCTCAAAGAGCATACTCATTATAAGGCGCTTGAAAAGGCTGGCTTCAAAGCGGAACAAGACTCGACGTGTTTTTTCTACGACAAAAACCTGTTGTTTTGCGGAGTCGAAGACGCGAGCTCGGACAACCTCAGAAGTTCTTGCTCCGCGGCCATACAAGCCATAAAGTCGACTGGCTACAAATCCGCCGCGTTTTCGGTGGACGCGAAAAACCTCAGAGAAATCATAGAGGGCGTCGTTTTGGGCGGTTACGAGTTCAACCAGTACAAATCCGAAGCTAAAAAGAGCAAGCTAAAAAACGTTTATCTTAGCTGCGAGGATGTAAAAGAGTTGAGTCGAGCGTTTGAAGAGGCCGTCATAGTAGCCGACGCGACTTGTTACGTTCGCGACCTCGTAAACCAAACTCCAGAAGATTTGAACCCTCCGGTATTCGCCGAGCTGGCGCAAAAGTTGGCTAAAGAAAATGACTTGCTTTGCGAGATTTTAGGCGAAAAAGAGTTGAAAAAAGAGAAGATGGAAAGCATGTTGGCGGTTGGCAGAGCGTCTAGGCACGACAGCAAACTAATCCATTTGACGTACAAGCCGAAAAACGCGAAAAAAACCGTCTCTTTGATTGGCAAGGGTTTGACCTACGACAGTGGCGGTTTGAGCCTAAAAACTCCAACTTCGATGGTGACTATGAAGATGGACAAGGCCGGCGGATGCGCGGTTCTTGGCATGATAAAAGCCGCTAGCGAGCTAAAACTCGACATCGAGATTCACGCGTTTATCGGCGCGGTGGAAAATATGGTTGGCGGAGACGCCTACAAGCCGGACGACGTTTTGGTCTCTCGCAACGGCGCTACGATCGAAGTGCGAAACACGGACGCGGAAGGGCGTTTGGTTTTGGCGGACGTTCTCGACTATGCTCAGGACAAGGTCAAAGCCGATTATATGTTCGACTTCGCGACTTTGACCGGCGCTTGTATGGTGGCTCTTGGCGAGTACACGACTGGCGTTATGGGACATTCAAGCGCGTTAAAACATAAGATTTCAAAAGCGGCGAGTATCGCTGGAGAGTTGACTGGACCATTGCCATTTAACAAGCATCTGAAAAAACTTCTAAAAAGCGGCATCGCGGACATCTCCAACACGTCTTCGAGACCTTACGGCGGAGCCATCACGGCGGGTCTGTTTTTGGACAAATTTATAAAAGACGAAAACAAAAACAAATGGCTTCATTTCGACATAGCGGGTTCGGCCTACACCGAAACGCCATGGGATTGCAACGTATATGGCGGAACTGGCGCCGGAGTTAGAATGATAAGCGAGTTTCTCAAAGCGGTTAAGTAGGTTTGCAAAGCGGCTCTCGCTACTTTTGAACAAGCTTGCTATTTATCTCTTCGAGCTTGTTGTTTATTTGCAAGGCCAAGTTCTTGTAAAGCGTGGCGAGAGCGCTCGAGCAGAAGTCCATGTTGTCATGGTTGATCGAAAAAGACAATACGGTCACTTCTTTGCTTGAGCAAACGACGGACGCGTTTCTTTTCGTACTGAAAATAGCGGCCGATTCTCCAAACGATTTTCCCATCGGTATTTCGCCAATTTTTTTATTTTGATGAAAAACGTGACACTCTCCAGATAAAATAAAGAAAATTTCTTTTGAAACGTCTCCCTCTTTTATAATGAAATCCTTGAAGTTGTATTTTACAAATTTTAGGTCATCGATAATCACTTTCAATTCGGAAGGCTCGATATTCGCGATGATGGAGATTTTGTTTTGCGCGTTTAAGAGTTTTTGCAGGGTTTGCGAGTACTCTTCAGCTTTGGAAGTTTTGTTCAACTCGATAAATTTTTCTATATCGTCTATATCATAAACCACTTGTTGAATCATTTGTGTATCCTTAAACATTTTTGCAAGTATTTGTACTCGTCGGTGTATGGCAAATCCACTTTTAGCCTATGCGCTATATAGGTTTTAGAATTGATTTCGCTTGTTTTGTCCATCGCTTTAAGCGATCTTCCAATAGTGGCGGATTTGCTCGCTTCGAGCCACAAGAGTCTATCAAAATAGTAGGCTTTGGAATTTAAAACGCTTTTCAATAAATCCAATATTCCATTCACTTGTTTGACAAACTCGTTTTTAAAATTTTCATAGTATATTTTTCGCATATAAGAGTATTGTTCTTTGATTAGGGCGAGAGTTTCCTTATCTTCTTTGTCAAGAGGGAGGTACTCGTCGAACTCGGCGATTTCATCTCTCATTTCTATAAAAAGAGGGGATTTGTTTAAAAACCTCGGATCGAAAGATTCATTCGTTTTTTCTAGGTATCGGAAACTCTCTTGATGCAGCGTTTGCAGGTTTTTGATATCTCGAAAAAGCTTTCGTAGCGTTTCGCTAGAAAAAGCGTGATCCAAATTTGTAAAACGATTCATGGTGGCGTTTAAAAAGGCTATGGACGAGAAGTAGTCTTCCTTTGGCTCGATAAATTCATACTCTTCCATGAATTCCAAGTTCTCATCAATTATGTCGTACGTCGCGCCAAAGTATTTATCCAAGTATGCGCCAATGTCGTTTTTTATCATATCTACGTTCATGGGGGTATTATACCGCTTGACTCATTAATTATAATGCAATATAGTGGTTGGGAATTCTCAATAACAGAGCGTTGATAAAAAAAACTACGGAAGTGGAAAATAAGGAAAATAGATGAGCATACCAAAAGAAACAGTTCAAGAAGTAAAAGTCATAGCTTACGAATGGCAAAAAAAGATACAGGTTTCAAGAAAAGGTAAGGAGCAGGATTTTCACGACATGATGATGAAAATGCTGAAAAATCCTATTAATAAGATATTTCTTATTGAGTTGCTTGACCAAAGTTTTCGTTCAAAAAATGGAGATAGAGTCGCCAATCAGCTAGAACATATCTTCGCCAAATATAAAAGTACGGATTTTTTTTCTCAATTTGAGCAGATACTTATCTGGTTGTTTCGCGATGTAGGCGTTTACGTAAGTTCCATATCTATACCGCTTTTTATTCAGTATCTTAGAAACGACATTAGTAGCATAGTCATAAAGGGCGAAGACCCAGTTTTAGCCAAACACATGAAAGCTAGAAGGGCTGAGGGGACTCGCGTAAATATCAACGTTATTGGCGAAATAGTGCTTAGTGAAGAAGAAGCGCAAGAGCGAGTGGATAAATATATAAAACTTTTAAAAAATCCCGACGTTGATTATCTCTCTATAAAAATTTCAAATCTTTTTTCTCAGATAGTTCCACATGCGCTTGAAAATAATATTGCGAAAATTTCCGAGCAATTGGAAAAAGTTTATCGCGCGGCCAAGAAAAACACGTATAAAGGTAAAGATGGCAAAGACAAGTATAAGTTTGTAAATCTTGACATGGAAGAGTATAGAGATATTGAAATCACCATTGATTCATTTAAAAACATTTTAGAAAAAGAGGAATTTAAAGATTATCATGCAGGTATCGTTATCCAAAACTATCTACCGGACGCCATGATTTACATCAAAGATTTAGCGGCTTGGGCTAAAAATAGAGTTCTTAATGGTGGAGCTCCTATAAAAATCCGTATTGTTAAAGGTGCAAATCAAGAGATGGAGTTAACGGAAGCTTCTTTAAGAGGTTGGCATAATGTTACGTACTCATCTAAGGCGGAGAGTGATGCAAACTTTAAGATAGCAATGGATTTTTTACTAGACCCAGAAGTGGCGCCGTACGTTCATACGGGAGTAGCCTCTCATAATCTTTTTGACCATGCTTTAGCGATGCTTTTGGCAAAAGAGAGAGGAACCGGGGATTACTGTTCCGCTGAGATGCTAGAAGGGATGAGCGAGGCGGCCTACGAAGCGCTAAAGGAGGAGGGCTTAAACGTAATACTTTACGCCCCAACCGCCACTAAAGACACATTTACAAACGCCATCGCCTATCTTGTTCGACGATTTGATGAAAATACGGCGGATCAAAACTTTTTAAGACACAGTTTTGGTCTTGAAGTCGACACTCCAGCTTGGGACACTCTCATAAAAAGTTATGACGACGCCATTGCTTTAATACCAACGGTTGATCAAAAACCATACAGAACGCAAGATAGAAACAAAGAGATACCTAAAAAAGATATTGACGTAAGAGATTATCAATTTGAAAACGAACCAGATACGGATTTTATTTTACCTGCAAACAGAAAATGGGCGGAGCTTATCCGCGACAAATGGAAAAACATTGGAGAAGAGGGAGGTTTTAACGCTTACCCGGTTGTTGGTGGAGAAGTAGTTCAAAGAGATGAAAACATTATAGACGTAATGGATAAATCTCAATATCATGAGAAAAAATTAGCCGGACGTTACACTCAAGCAAACGAAGATGATATGCGGGTGGCAATCGCCACCGCGAAAGAGGACCCAGACGGTTGGAGAAAACTACACTACCTAGAGAGACAAAAGATTTTAATGGACGTGGCGCATGAGTTAAGATTGGCAAGAGCTGATTTAATTGGCGTAGCCGCCGCTGAAGTTGGAAAAGTTTTTACCGAGACGGACGTGGAAGTAAGCGAAGCTGTCGACTTTGCAAATTTCTACCCTTATAGCGTGGCGAAAATGTCAGGTCTTACCGGAGTTGAAGCAAGTGGCAAAGGAGTTGGTTTGGTTATAAGCCCTTGGAATTTTCCTATCGCCATTCCCGTTGGAGGAGTCGTCGCGTCTTTGGCCGCTGGAAACACGGTCATACTAAAACCTGCGGAAGATTCCATCCTTTGTGGATATAGACTTTGTCAATGTTTTTGGGACGCGGGGATAAGTAAAAATACGCTTCAGTTTCTGCCTGCGGTTGGAAGTGAAGTTGGTCAGCATGTCATACCTAGCAAAGATATTGATTTTACTATATTTACAGGGGGAGAGAAGACGGCGTATCGCATCATAAAATCACGTCCAGACATAAGTTTAAGCGCTGAGACGGGCGGTAAAGACGCCACCATAGTAACGGCGCTCGCCGATAGAGATCAAGCCATTAAAAACGTAGTTGTATCCGCGTTTCACAACTCCGGACAGAAATGTTCAGCCACTTCCTTGCTAGTTTTGGAAAAAGAGTTATATGAAGACAAAGATTTTAAAAAGACTTTAAAAGAGGCGGTAGGGTCGCTTCAAACAGGTTCGGTATGGAATTTTGCCAATCGCGTTGGCTCTCTCGCAAATCTCCCCGATGGAGAGCTTAAAAAATCACTCACCTATCTTGATGATGGCGAAGAGTGGCTTGTTCCTCCAACTTACGCGGATAAAGGCAATCCGTATATGCTTACACCATCCGTGAGATGGGGAACGAAAAACAGTGATTTTTGTCATATGAACGAATTGTTTGGTCCAGTGCTTAGCGTAATGCGGGCGGATAATCTTGAGCATGCCATAGAGCTAGTGAACGCGACGGGATATGGTTTAACTTCAGGGATAGAAACGCTGGATAAAAGAGAACAAGATTACTGGAGGGATAAAATCCTTGCGGGAAATCTTTATATAAACCGTGGTACAACGGGAGCCATTGTCATTCGTCAACCATTTGGAGGGATGAGAAAGTCCGCCATTGGCAGCGGTAAAAAAGCTGGCGGTTTTAACTACGTTAGCCAATTTATGAACATTGATTATAAAGAGACTAATCTTTATGAGAGTTGTTCAACGCAGTTTATAGACCAGATGAGAAGTCTGTTGACTCGCGATACCGTATTTAACGACGAGTGCGAGTTGGCGCTTCGTCATATCTGTCACTTCGCTCATTGGCATGAAGTTGAGTTCTTAAAAGAGCATGACTACGCGCACATACGAGGCGAGAGCAATATCATTCGTTATCTTCCAGTTGAGAGCGTACTTTTAAGAGTGGAAGAGAATGATGCTTTAGATGAGATTTTAACGACTATCATGGCTATTAAAATGATTGGCGCAAAGCTTCTTGTCTCTATACCTAAGAAGAGTAGAAAAGCGGAATTCATTTGGTTGGAATCAAAACAAGCTTCGTTTATAGGTAAAGAGGATAGCATAAGCAGAGATGATGAAGACGAACTAACTCTGATGATGCCAAAAGTTCAAAGAATTAGATTTTTACATCCAGATAACGTAACGCAAAATATTTATGAGC
>ERZ889078.3367-NODE-3367-length-10605-cov-25.187204_pt1 | contig 10605 bp, 5 predicted proteins | sample MGYA00521266_ERZ889078 | MGnify/ENA primary metagenome ERZ889078 (study PRJEB32303, sample SAMEA104408618) | aquatic metagenome | biome: Brackish water; feature: Pelagic; material: water | place: Baltic Sea | collected 2014-06-16T06:34:00 | depth 76,534 m ... | reverse complement strand
GGGCACCGGACCATGAGGGTTGCGGGTCTATCAGGGACTGCCCGCGCCTATGGTTTTGCTCGTTTTCTGGACGATCTGGATAAGCCCTGCCTGGTCATTTTTCCGGAAAAAAAACGGGCTGAACGGTTTTACCGTGAAGTCCGGTTTTTCATGGGTTCTACGAATAACGGAAACCATCGCAGCGCACCACGCCTTTACCGATTTCCACCCTACGACATGTCACCTTTAACCGGCCTCAGCCCCCATGGTCAACTGATCACAGATCGAATCAACGCTCTTTATGCGCTGATGACGGAACCGAACCCTGTGGTGATCACCTCACTTGAAGCACTTTGCTTCCGGGTTATGCCTAAAGCAGCACTCATTGATGCACTGGAATATCTGGAAGCTGGGGAAGAGGTGGACAGGGAAGACCTGATCAAAACCCTCGAAACGAATGGTTACCAACACAGCTCCATGGTGGAAGAGAGGGGCGACTATTCCATCAGGGGGGGGGTGATTGACGTATTTTCCCCGCTGTACCCCTTGCCGGTGCGCCTCGAGTTCTGGGGAGACCGGCTGGAATCCATCCGCCAGTTTGATCCCATCAGCCAGCGGTCGGAAAACAGCTTTCACGAGTTGACCCTTCTGCCCGCTTGTGAGATCACCAAGGGTCAAAAAAACATCCAGCGGGCCAGGTCCATGGGCCGGCTCCCTGGCCATTATGGTGCAAATAGCGGATTTCCCGGCCAGGAGGCCTGGTTGAATCATTTCTATGAAAGCCCCGACACATTGATGGGGTATCTACCTGAAAAAAGCATCCTGACGATGGTGGAACCCGGTTTCATGGAACCCAATGGTCGAAAAATTGAAAAAAAATTCCAGAAGGACACGGAAAAATACCGGGAGGAATCCGCGGCCAGAGGAGAACCTTTTCCAGATATTGAGGGGCTTTTTGTATCCCCCCCCCAACTTAAAGAGCTCACAAAAAAATATCAGAAAATCGAGTTTTCCGAACTGAATTTGGGCGGTGATGACAGGGCCGAAAGAACCCTGGAAATTAAAGGACGCTTTGAAATAGAAGATGATCTGGAAATCCGGCTCGCCGCTAAAGGCAGGGTTTCCATGGCGCCTTTTGCACACAAAATAGACACCTGGCTCTCTTCGGGCGCACAGGTGGTGGTGACATGCAGTACCCGGCAGCAGGCCGACCGATTGAAGGAAATCCTCAGCAATTATGATGTTCATGTGGACCGGGTGGTGCAGGGCTGGCATGAGGTGGAGAAGGGTCGTGGACTCACCGTTTGTCTGGATCGCCTGGCACGGGGATTTGCCTGGCCGGAGCTGGGTCTTTATGTGGTGAGTGAAGACGAGATTTTCGGCACGAGACGGGCCGGTTTGAGACGCCAAAAGAAAAAGCGTCGCCAGGGACTTTCCTGGTCCGCTTTCAGCCAGCTGAAGGCCGGTGATCTGGTGGTTCATGAGGAGCACGGCATTGGCCGCTATATGGGCCTTTCCACCATGGAAATCGCGCAACGGATCCATGACTTTGTCATTGTTGAATATGCAGGCAAATCAAAGCTGTATCTGCCGGCCGACCGCGTTAGTGTCCTACAAAAGTATGCCGGGGCAGAGGAAAGGGGGCCGAAGCTTGACCAGTTGGGGGGACACGCCTGGACCCTGACAAAGCAAAAAGCCAAGAACTCCGTCAAAAAGATCGCCAAACAGCTTGTGGAACTGTATGCCCTCCGAAAATACCAAAAAGGATTCAGGTTTTCACCCCCCGATCACTATTTCCGCGAATTCGAATCGACATTTGAACATGAGGAAACCGATGATCAGAGCAAGGCCATTGATGATGTTCTGGCGGATCTTTCATCGGACAACACCATGGACCGCCTCATCTGCGGCGATGTGGGGTTCGGCAAAACGGAAATCGCCATTCGGGCAGCGTTCAAGGTGGTCTCCGATGGAAAACAGGTGGCTTTTCTAGTACCCACTACAGTTCTGGCAGCGCAGCATTTTGAAACGTTTAAGAAGCGCATGGCGCCCCATGGGGTCAGCGTTGGGATTCTCAGTCGCTTCAAAACCAAGGCGGAACAGGTCAAAATTGTCGCGGAAGCCCGATCGGGAAAAATCAACATTCTTATCGGTACCCACCGAATACTCCAAAAAGATGTGGGGTTCGCTGACCTGGGATTGGTCATTATTGATGAAGAGCAGCGTTTCGGCGTCAAACAGAAAGAATCCCTTAAAAAATATCGTGCCCTGGTGGATGTGCTGGCCATTACCGCCACCCCGGTTCCCAGAACACTTCAAATGTCCATGATGGGCGTGAGAGACCTGAGTGTCATCGAAACACCCCCCAGAGACAGGCTGGCCATTGAAACCTATCTTTCGCCCTATGATGAAGCGACCATTAAAAGAGCCATTCACAATGAACTGGAACGGGGTGGACAGACCTTTTTTGTACACAACAAAGTCAAAAGCATCGCGCATATGGCCGATCAGTTAAGACGATTGGTCCCGAAAGCCAATCTTGAAGTGGCCCACGGTCAGATGAAACCAAGGGAACTGGAAAACGCCATGATGCGATTCTTGAGCAGGGAAATTGATGTCCTGGTGTGTACCACCATCATCGAATCAGGGTTGGACATCCCTTCGGCCAATACCATTATCATTAACGAGGCGGATCGCCTGGGCCTGGCCCAAATATATCAGTTGCGGGGCCGGGTGGGACGTGCCAGAGAAAAGGCATACGCTTACCTGTTGATCTCCAAGGATTCAACACTCACTAGGGATGCGGAAAAACGGCTGAAGGCCCTCATGGATTTTTCCAACCTGGGGGCCGGGCTGCACCTTGCCATGCATGATTTGAAAATCAGGGGGGGCGGCAATATCCTCGGTTTTTCCCAGTCAGGGCATATTTCAGCAGTGGGGTACGAACTTTACCTCAGACTGATTGAAAGAGCCGTCACGGAATTAAAAGGCGAACAATGGCAGGACGAGGTGAATCCTGAGATTAATATCAACATTCCGGCATTTCTGCCCGGCGACTATATCATGGATACGGACGTGAGGTTAAATCTTTATCGACGTCTTTCCATGCTCATTGATAATTCCGAGCTGGATGAAATGATCCGGGAAATTCACGACCGTTTCGGAAACCCGCCGCCGGAGGTCGAAAATCTGCTGGCCTTGATGTCCATCCGTCTACGGTTGAAGCGGCTTCGCATCAACAAATTGGATATGGGCAAAAATAAGGTGACCCTTACTTTCCTTGAGGACAGCGTTCAGAACGGAGAACATCTGGTAAAACTGGCGAATGAGCGCCCCAACCGATATCGATTCCTCCCCGACAACAGACTCAATATCCATACGGGGTCGATCATATTACCAAAAGATTTCCAAAAAGTTGAACAAATCCTGGATCAGTTAACCCCTTGATCGACCGGTTTTCCTTTGTTTGACCTTTCGATTGAAAAATATGCTTGCTTTTTCCCACGTCCTTGCTACTTTAAGGGGTTCTCAGGTTTTGTATGCCAGCACTTTGTTTTTTTGATCCAATACCACTAACAAATGGACCATCGGGCTGTTGTTAAAAATATATCAATTGTTTTTTATGGGGCCTTTTTTCTGCTTCTGGGGGCTTTTTGTCCGTTTATTATTTCCGGTTGCGACCGCTTCGATTTGAGCTCCGGACCGGTCGTCATGGTTGTTGGAGATCAACGGTTCACGGCGGATGTCCTGAAAAAGGACCTGGTTTTTGCCACTGAAGATCTGCCCATTTCAACCCGGAATGCAAAACAGGTCAGAAGTCGATTGCTTGATCACATCATAGACCGGTACCTGATGTTGGAATACGCGAGGCAAAATGGCATTGTTGTTTCCGAGGATGAGTTTCAAGCGCATCTGAACGGAATCAAAGAAGGATACTCGGAAAACCGTTTTGAACAGGTGCTGCTTCGAAAATCAGGCGATCCCGAGGCCTGGGCAAAGCGGCTCAGGGAACAGCTTATCATCGAAAAGGTTATCAAGTCGGTTACCAAAGATATGGCACCCCCCGATTACAAAGAAATAAAGGCCTATTTTGAATCGGCCCCAAACCATTTTAAGGCCCCGGACAGGGTAAAATTCAGGCAGATTTTCTGTCGATCCCGAAAACAAGCCAGGCAACTCCATGCAAGAATTCGCGGGGGTGAATCTCTGGCGGATCTGGCCCGGGAACACTCTGAAGGCCCTGAGGCGGAAAATGGTGGTGAAGTGGGTTGGATCGCCAAAGGCACTCTGGATAAAAACCTTGATAAAACGCTTTTTTCACTGGCACCCGGTGATTTAAGCCCGGTGACGAAAGGACCCTCGGGATACCATATTGTTGAGGTCATATCCCGTCGCCCCGCCGGATTCCAGGCATTCTCGGAAGTCATTGGCGAAATAGAACAAACGCTTATTCAACAGAAAATGGAATCGTTTTGCAGAAAATGGGTTCAAAGTCTTCGCACTGATATACGAGTCAAAATCAATCAAAAAGAAATGGATACATTGGAGTTTTCCTGAATGAAAAAATCGACCCTTCTTATCTTGATACTCCTGCTTCTGGGGGGAAATATTTTTCTCCGGGAAAAGGCTTATGGTGAAATCTACAATCGTGTGGTGGCCATTGTTAATGCGGATGTGGTGACATTATACGAACTCGATACACGAATGAAAGAATTGACCGGTATGACTCCTGAAGCGCTCAAAAGAAAATCCGAGGGGCAGTATATTGATACACGCAGAAAAATTCTTGAACGGCTGATCGAAGAAAAAATTGCCATTGAGAAAATCCAGGAATTAGAGATCAAGGTGCAACCCAAAGAAGTGGATGCGACCATCGAAAAGGTCAAGACGGACAACAAATTGACCCAGGAGGATTTGGTTGCTGCGCTGAAAGAGCAGGGACAGACGTATGAGCAATATCGAAAAATGCTCAAAACAGAGCTCGAAAGGATGCGACTGATCAATTATGAGGTCAAAAGTAAGATTATCATCAGGGAAGAAGAGCTGAAAGAATATTATGACGAACATAAAGATGAATTCAGCACCCAGGGGAAAGTTCATCTTGCCATGATTTTTCTAAAACAGGAAGATCCGGCCGACCCGGAAGAATCCCGTGCACTGAAGCAAAAAGCGCGCAAAATCATTCAGAAAATCAAAGCCGGTGAAGATTTCGGTAAACTGGCCAAGGCGTTTTCCAACGGTCCGGGGGCAAATGAGGGGGGCGACCTCGGGGTGTTCAAGATATCCGAGCTCAATCAAGAAATGGCTGCTACCGTCAAAGACCTTTCCTCCGGGGAAGTGGGGAACCCCATTATCGGGTCCAACGGAATACAGATCATCAAAGTGGTGGAAAAAGACAAAGGTGGTGAAAAATCATTCGACCAGGTTAAAAATTCCATCAGTTCCACCCTTTACCGAAAAAAGCTGGACCAGGCGTATGCCGAATGGATCAAGGATTTAAGGGAAAAAGCATACGTCAAAATCATCTTTTGAACACTCAAGGTCATTCAATATGGGTCAAGATAATCAACAGCCATTGAATGCTGAAACGGATGATTGGATCTTTTCTTCCGGCATTTCCCTGGGGGCGCTGCTCAAGAAAGAAAGGGAAAAAAAGGGGCTCAGCCACACCCAGATTTCCCAGCAGATCCGTGTGAGGCCCCGCTTTCTGGAGGCCATTGAAAATGAAGAATGGGATCTGCTGCCCTCGCTCGCCCTTGTAAAGGGATTCATCCGATCATATGCCCGCGTGTTGGCTCTTGACGAAGAGCGCATTGTCGAACTCTATGGCGAAGAAGCAAGGGGAGACGATTTTCCGGAAAAATTTGTTTTACCGTCCATTCCCCAAAGGAAAATATGGCCGTTTGTGGTGGGTGGCCTGCTGGTGTTCCTGGTTGCAGTGTCTGGCTTTTATGCATGGATGGCCTATTCAACCGACTCAAAAGGAGGCGCTGATACACGGACCATCAAGGAGCAAACCTCTCTGGAAAGAGATAAGCTGACCGTTCCGGATGCACAACCGAAAATCGGAACGGCGTCTCCTGATGAAAAAAGAGACCTATCAAAAGCTGACACGAAATTTACAACGGGTGTTTCAGCGGTGAATCTTGAAACACAGGAAAAATCGGACGAGCCTGAAATATCACCACCGGTGCTACCCACGACCCAAAATGCCCATGGAAATGAGCCCAAGGTGGAAACAATACCCGCTTCTGAGGCGACTGAAACTTTTGAACTGCTGCTGAAGGGTCATGTGACAGAAAGAACATGGTTAAGAATATCAATTGATGGCCTGGAACCGAAAGAGTATACATTTGGCCCGTCAGACAAACCTGAATGGAAGGCGGAAAGGGATTTTGAACTGCTGATCGGAAATGCCGGCGGCATTATCCTTGAGTTCAACGGCAAAAAAATGGATAATCTCGGGAAGCAGGGGCAGGTGGTTCGAATCAAACTTCCCAAGGATGAAGAAAGGAATACGGCAAGAGACTGAAAATGGAAAATATTTTAGAAATTTTTGAAACCAGGGGATTCTTTGAGCAATCCACCGACAAAGAATCCCTTTCGCAAATGCTTTCAGAACCCACCACCTGCTATATCGGCTTCGATCCGACGGCCAAAAGCCTCCATGTGGGGAGCCTGCTTCCCATAATGAGTCTGATGCATATGCAAAATGCCGGTCACCGGCCGGTTGTGCTGGTGGGGGGCGGTACAGCCCTGGTAGGAGACCCCAGCGGAAAAACCGAGATGCGCCGGATCATGAGTCGAGAAGAGATCAATGATAATGCTCTGGGCCTGAAAAAACAGCTTTCCAATTTCATTGATTTTAACGGTGAACGTGCCATCATGGCCAACAACGCTGATTGGCTGACGGAACTGAGATATGTGGATTTTCTGCGGGATATCGGTCGACATTTCAGCGTAAACCGGATGCTTGCCGCTGAAAGCTACAAGATGAGAATGGAAACCGGCCTCAGCTTTATCGAATTCAACTATATGCTGTTGCAGGCCTACGATTTCTGGTACCTCTTCAAAAACTACGACTGCCGTCTTCAGATGGGGGGAAACGATCAGTGGGGCAATATCCTGGCCGGCGCCGATCTGGTAAGACGCCTGGAGGGTGAAATTGTCCATGGACTCACCTTTCCCCTTTTGACCACCACTTCGGGCATTAAAATGGGCAAAACCCATAAAGGCGCGGTCTGGCTGGATAGTGAAATGACGTCGCCCTATGACTATTATCAATATTGGGTCAACCAGGATGATGGCGACATCGGCAGGTTCCTGTCCATATTTACACTGCTGGATATGGAGGAAATAAAGCGGCTTCGGAAACTGGAAGGGGCTGAGATCCGGGAAGCGAAAAAAGTATTGGCTTATGAGGCAACCCGGTTGTGCCACGGCAAAGAAAATGCGGATCAAGCCCGGGCTGCGGCCGAAGGGTTGTTCGGACAAAATAAGGGAATTTCCGATGAATCCGTTCCCAGATATGAAATTGAGCCGGAAGCCCTTGAAACGGGTGTACCGGCCTTCATCCTCTTTGAAAACGCCGGCCTTTGTAAGACCAGAGGAGAAGCACGCAGGCTGATTTCACAGGGGGGCGGCTATTTAAATAACCAGAAAATCTCCGTGTTTGATCAGAGGGTCAGTGCAGATGATTTGGGGGAGGACGGGTTGCTGTTGCGGGCAGGGAAAAAACGGTACATGAAGGTCGTTTCCGGCGCTCGGTAGAAACGGACAGGTTCACGAATGTGAACCACTTAAGGGTCTTTCATTATGAAAAAAAAGGGAAACAAAGCCGGTTCAAAAAAAACAAAGGGCAAAAAGCCCAGCCGAAAACCGGTCCGGAAGCACGCCGATCTTGCGCCCGTGGTACAGCGCTCGGATACCGCGCTGGTCCCTTACGATCCACTTCAAATATATCTTCTTGAAATCAAACAGTATAACCTGCTGACCCGTGAAGAAGAGACGGAACTGGGCACCAAAATCCAGGAATATAACGATGATGATGCGGCATTCATCCTTGTGACATCAAACTTGAGACTGGTTGTGAAAATTGCCATGGATTTTCATCGGTACTGGACAAAAAACCTGTTGGACCTCATTCAAGAAGGGAATCTGGGCCTGCTACAGGCTGTGCGAAAATTCGACCCATACCGTGGCATCAAGTTTTCCTATTATGCTTCTTTTTGGATTAAGGCTTATATCCTAAAATTCATAATGGATAATTGGAAAATGGTGAAAATTGGAACGACCCAGAGCCAGAGGAAGCTGTTTTTCAACCTTGCCAAGGAAAGGGACAAACTTATTGCCCAGGGTTTTGCCCCCGAACCGCGCTTGCTGGCTGAGAGACTGGATGTCAAGGAGTCGGAAGTGGTTGAAATGACCCAGCGGCTGGGCGGGTGGGAAGTTTCCCTCAGCGCACCGGTGGGTGAGGATTCCAGGGAATCCTACGGCTCTTTTCTGCCTGATCCCGGAATGCCCGTTGACGACATGCTGTCCAATGACGAAAACAAAAATCTGCTGACGAAAAGCCTGTTGGAATTTCGCAAAACATTATCCGGAAAAGAAGCCGATATCTTTGATAATCGAATCCTGGCTGAAAAACCGTTGACCCTTCAGGATCTGGGTAATAAATATAAGATTTCCCGGGAAAGAATTCGGCAGATTCAGGAAAAGATCATCAAAAACATTCGGAAATGGTTGAAAGAAAAGATTCCGAATTTTGAGGAGGAATACTCGGATTTTCTGAAATAACATTGTCTTTTTTACCAGAGATTCCGGTTTGAATAAGCGCCTATGAAATCGACGTTCACAGCATTTGGCGGTCTGTTACCTGCGCACAGGGTTTTGAGCCCTTTGCTTTTGTGGGTCCTTTTTGTCGTTGGCCCGACCGGTTGCGCCACAGTCAACGACCGAGGTCCTCAAAAAGCGACCCATCCAGTGGTTGAGGCCACCGAACCCAAAACGGTTCGTCCCGAGGAACCGGACGCGACCCAGAAAGCCTATGAGCAGTTTGCCCTGGCCTCTGTGGCTTTGAACCAGGGCCGTTACCAGGATGCCCAAAAGCATCTTGAAAAAGCCATTCAAAACGATCCCGATTCGGTTTATATGAATACCAAAATGGCCATTTTGCTGAAAGGGCTCAAAAAATATCCCGAAGCATTGGCCTATGCCCGTAAAAGCATCGGAATGGACCCTCAAAACACCCACACACTTACCTTGCTGGGAGACTTGTATACACTGACGGGCAAAGATGAACTCGCCATTAGCGAATACCGGAATGTCCTTAAACAAGATCCTGACAATAAGCGGGTAAGGCTTCTTCTAACCACTATCCTGGTCAGAAAAAACCAATTCAAGAACGCCTTGGCGCAGCTGGATATTCTGATCAAGCAGGACCCTGAACTGGTCATTGCTTACTATTATCAGGGTAGAATCAACCTGGAGATGGGGCGCTACAAAGCGGCTGAAAAATCGTTGGACGAAGCGCTGAAGCGCAATAAGACACTGGAACCGGCACTGTTTGACAAGGCAACGCTCTATCAAATTACCCAGCGGGACCGGAAAGCGGTTAAAGCCTATGAAAGCCTGCTTTCCCTCTATCCCGACAATATCCCCGCCCGAGAGAGGCTGGTGGAGGTATACTTGAAACTGGGTCAAAAAAGTGACGCAGCCCATCAGGTGGAACAGATCAAAAAGCATTCAACCCCCGGTGAACCGGAACGGCAGGTCCTGGGCCTGATCTATCTGAAGCAGGGTAAAATCGATGAATCTATCGCTGAGCTGGATCTGATCGTTACGGCATGGCCCAAGGACTACAAATCGCGATATTATCTGGCCACCGCATATGAAGAGAAGGGAGATAACGACAAGGCGCTCACGCAGTTCAAGTTGATTGATCAGAACTCAAAGTATTACCAGAACGCTCAGATGCACATTATACATCTGCTCATCCTTGAAGAAAAATTTGATGAAGCACTGAAGATCCTGGAGCGATTGATGGCGCAGGACCGAAACAACACGGATTTGGTTCTCATGCTGGCCGCGATCCATGAGGCACAGGAAAAATATGATGAGGCGATTGATGCCATTAAAGAAGGCCTGAAGTCTGATGAAAACAATGTTAGCCTTCGATTTCGCCTGGGTGTACTGTTGGACAAGGCCGGTAAAAAAGAGGCCTGTATTCAGGAAATGCGATCACTGTTGAAAATTGATCCCGACAATGTGGATGCGCTTAACTATATCGGTTATACCTATGCCGAACAGGGTGTCCGGTTGGACGAGGCCCTGTTCCTGATTCAAAAAGCCCTGAAATTAAAACCCAACAGCGGTTATATAATCGACAGTCTGGGGTGGGTCTATTTTCAAAAGGGCCAATATAAAAAAGCGGTCGCCGCCCTTTTGAAAGCGGCAACCTTAACGGGGGAAGATCCCACCATTCAGGAACATCTTGGAGATGCCTACCGTCAGTTAAAAGAATACAAAAAGGCCCTTCAATATTACGAAAAGGCCCTCTCTTTAGAGCACCCGGAGGAAACACGGATAAAAGAAAAAATTGCCGAGGTGCGTGAACGTTTGAAGACA
>ERZ889078.3366-NODE-3366-length-10606-cov-6.357881_pt1 | contig 10606 bp, 12 predicted proteins | sample MGYA00521266_ERZ889078 | MGnify/ENA primary metagenome ERZ889078 (study PRJEB32303, sample SAMEA104408618) | aquatic metagenome | biome: Brackish water; feature: Pelagic; material: water | place: Baltic Sea | collected 2014-06-16T06:34:00 | depth 76,534 m ... | reverse complement strand
GTAGTTGACGTGATCCTTAAAAGATTGGATGTCACCAATGAAAGCGATCTTTGAAACACTTATTTCAATCAAGAATACCAGGACAAAAAGAAAAAATCAGAAGTTGCCAGGGTAAATGAGACAAGCCATTAAGTGGAAGATTTGCTACCAACAACGCTCAATGAGTGGCCGACAGCAGGGGCAGAAAATGGCGTCAAATTGAGCAGTTATAATTATTGAAAATTCCACAGAATACGCACAGAACACATCTCCTTATTTAAATGTAGGTGACAGACAGTCAGACTTCATTTAAAAATGAGCAAAGATTGTGTCATATCGAGTCTCGATTTCTACAAGTTAAAACATTAAGAACACTATTTCCAAACTGTCCTTCCATCTCTTGTGGCGGTTCAGTTAAATACTCTTTTCTTGAGTCAAGAATTCTTTTGATAACATCGACTCATCAAAGGCCAATTTTGCGTTTCAAGAGACATCAACTCCTTGGCCAATACATAATGACACACACCCCAACCAGAGCAATAACACCACCGAGAACATCGAAACGATCAGGGGATATTTTGTCTACTTTCCAGCCCCACAAAATTGACAAGACAATAAATACACCGCCATACGCCGCATAAACACGACCAAAATTCGATGGTTGTAAGGTGGGAATAATGCCGTACAAAACAAGAATTACAGCTCCCAAAAAACCGTAATAGGCCGGCCTCCCCTCCCGCAGCCATAACCAGACGAGATAACCACCACCGATTTCAAACAATCCTGCTAAAACAAAATAACTGACTGATTTGAGTATTTCCAGGGATTTCACAGGTCAAAATCCTGGTTCTGTTTTTGAGTGTAATTCCCAGCCTTCTTTTTCAGAAAAACCGATCGATGCCAGCTCCGGAAACCCTGAAACACCGTCAGAAACAACTACCAGATCAGCACTTTCTAATTGTGCAACAGCTCTTGGTTTAATGGGGCCGCTCACAGATTTCACGACGACAGAGAGGGCTGGCATCACAAATTGGCCTAGACTGTTTGATTCACACACCACCACCGCTTGTTCAGGAACATATTTCATAAACTCTACAAACCCAGCATGAATCCTGGCGTCGTCACTTCGAAGATAGAACACCTTTATTGCCCCGGCCCTTAACATTCTCGAGGTATCTTTTTCCGTTGAAACTCTTGTTTCTTCAAATAAATGGAGGTCTGGTTCGTCCTCAGAGTGAGTACCATGAAAGAGCTCTTCATCCGGAAAAATTGCCGAAACCTTGAGGGCGTATACAGGCATTTGAGATGCAATTTTCTCAATAAGCTTGCAGACAAATTCCGTTTTCCCAACATTTCTGCCAGTGCCACCAACAATAATAAGTTGTTTACATTTAGTCATTTACGATATCCACGTTGAGGATTTTCAGTAATCTCTCTGCCCATCTTCGCAACCTTACTACACGCCCTCCACACTCACAAGCCATCAAATCCCCCTCTCATGACGTAGAGAAATATCGTTGCACTGCTTGTCATATTTTACCATCTTATCAGAGGATCTTACTCCAAAAATATTATGCAAAAACCGTTGACAAAAACAACGAGAGAGTTACATTAATCGCCAAATGGCGATATGTGAATATAGGAGAAAAGGGAATGAAACCATTTATACGAGTCATGAAAGCGCTGTCCGACCCGAACAGGGTACGGGTGGTCAAACTTCTGCAAACAGGAGAGCTCTGTGTCTGTGAGATCAAAGAGGTTCTTGGGCTAGCCCAATCTACGGTCTCCAAGCATATGAAGATCTTAGAGGATGCGGGCCTGGTAGAAGGAACCCGCCAGGGAACCTGGATGATTTACAGCCTGGCAGATGGCAGAGAATCAGCCTATGCAGAGACAATGCTGGCGAAGCTCAGTGACTGGCTGGATAATGATAACGAACTGGATGCAATGCGAAAGGCTTTGCCAGCTGCTGCGGTTCAACGTTATTGTGCACCCAAAAACGAAGGTATTGGCTCATGAAAATAATTCAACCTATCCAACCCACTCAAACTCTTGGCTCTGATTGTGGTAGTGACTGCAAAAAAACAACTATCGACCAGTCACCAGCAACAAAAAACAGCAATATGGCCAAGGCTATTGTTATAGGTCTGCTCGGTTTTGCTCTCTGGTATGTAGTTTACAAACAGCTTGAACCCTTTTCCTATTTTTTCGCCTACTCACTGGTCGGCCTCGAAAAGGGCAGTCATTTTGGCGAGGCCATCCAGTTTTTTGTCTATGACACTCCTAAAGTAATGATGTTGCTGACGCTGATTGTTTTTGTGATTGGCATGATCCGATCTTTTTTCACCCAGGCACGGACCCGTAAATATCTGGCTGGAAAACGCGAGTCAGCAGGCAACGTGATGGCAGCCCTGCTTGGCATTGTCACCCCGTTTTGTTCATGCTCCGCCGTCCCGCTCTTTCTTGGTTTTGTTCAAGCAGGAGTCCCTTTGGGGGTAACCTTCTCTTTTCTCATTGCCGCACCGATGGTTAACGAAATTGCCGTGGTTCTGCTCTATGGCCTGCTTGGCTGGAAAGTCGCTGCCATCTACCTTGTGACAGGTCTCATGATCGCCATAATTTCCGGCTGGGTCATTGGCCGCTTCAAGCTGGAGCATTGGATTGAAGACTGGGTACAGGCACTGCGGGCCGGAGAAGCCGTGGACATCGAAGAAGACCTAAGTTGGGCCGACCGCATTGGTCGTGGACGAGAAGCCGTGCGTGATATTGTTGGCAAGGTTTGGATCTATGTCGTTGCTGGAATTGGTGTAGGGGCAGCCATACATGGCTATGTGCCCGAGACCTTTATGGCTTCCATCATGGGAAAAGATGCCTGGTGGTCAGTGCCTGCCGCTGTTGTAGTTGGTATCCCCATGTACTCCAATGCAGCAGGTATTGTTCCGGTGGTGGAAGCGCTTCTTGGCAAGGGTGCCGCACTTGGGACTGTGCTGGCTTTTATGATGAGTGTTATTGCCCTGTCACTGCCGGAAATGGTCATTCTCCGCAAGGTGCTTAAGCCCAAATTAATAGCAGTCTTTGTCGGAGTTGTTGGCAGCGGAATTTTATTTACTGGTTTTTTGTTCAATCTGATTATTTGAATCTTTTCTGTCTGTACATGGAAACTCATGTATAGGTGATCATTATTTCAATGCAAGGAATGAGGAACAATATGGAAATCAAAGTATGTGGACCGGGATGTGCCTCCTGTGAAAAGGCCCAGAAAACAGTCGAGGCTGCAGTTGCCGCAAAAGAGGTTCAGGCTACCGTTATTAAGGTAACGGATTTTCAGGAGATAGCCATGCTGGGTATTTTTTCTACCCCGGCAGTAGTTATCGACGGAAAGGTCAAATGTGTGGGCCGTGCTCCAAAGCAAAGTGAAGTTGAAGAGTGGATAAGTTGAACCCTCTAAAAGCCATGGTCGTTTCAGGGTGTTTCCTGTTGCTCTCCGCAGCAATATCCTTTGCCGCCGCCCCCGAAGGGCTGCCACAGGCCCCTGTTCCTGGCAAGGTGACCATGGTCGATCTCGGTGCTAAAAAATGCATACCCTGCAAGATGATGGCGCCGATCATGGAAGAACTGGAAAAAGAGTACAAGAACCGGGCCGCCATTGTCTTTATCGATGTCTGGGAAAATCCCGATGCTGGACGAAAATACGGCATCGGCATCATTCCGACCCAGATTTTCTACGATGCCAAGGGTAAAGAAGTGTCACGACATGAAGGCTTTTACGATAAGGCCGCTATAGTCGCCGAGTTAACGAAACTCGGGGTCAGATAATTTTGGATCAGTACTTTATCACCATCAACTCCTGGATGGGCCAAGGTATCCTTTTGGGTGGACTTGGCTGCTTTCTCTGGGGGATGGTGAGTGTGCTGTTCAGCCCCTGTCACCTGGCCTCCATACCTCTCATTATCGGCTATGTTGGAGGACAGAATCAACTGATCGAAGGACGCAAGGCGACGCTCTATGCCATCGTTTTTACAACCGGGCTCTTTATCACCATTGCAGTTGTCGGTCTCATTTGTTCGCTGCTTGGTCGCATGCTAGGCGATGTGGGATCGTATTGGACAATAGCCATTGGCTTGCTGCTGATCTGGGTCGCCCTCGATATGCTCGGGATAGCGAAGTGTTCTCTCCCCGGAGGGCTATTGTCCCACTTGACGATTAAAGGCCTTTCTGGAGCCTTTGTTCTCGGACTGGCCTACGGTGTGCTTTCTGGTTCCTGCACCTTCGGCTTCATCGCTCCAATTCTTGCCATCGTCTCCGTGCAAGCCAAGCTATTCACCGGCGTACTCTTTATTTTGCTGTTTGCCATCGGTCACTGCATTCCCATTGTCGTTGCTGGCAGCTCGACCGCGATGGTCAAGCGCTTGCTCGACAACAGCAGTTGGCAGCAGGGTGGTCGATTCTTTAGGCGTCTTGCAGGTGCGCTGATAGCCCTTCTTGGTATTTATTTTATAGTCCAGCCATTTTTAAATTAAAGGGTACCTTGAAAAATTAGAAAAATTTCTTTACAAAATCCAGGGCTTTTATCTTTGCTATCGACAACCACACCCTCCCAGTATAATTGGGGGCCGCTCCAACAATCGCGTACCTTCAGCGACAATTGCATCCTTTACCAACTGTAGCTCATCGCAATCGATTGCAGTAGATTCTGTTTTTTCAATACCCAAATCTGCCAGGGACAGGTGGAACTCAAGCTCGTAGTTCAGTGCTTCAAGGCGTTTCCTGCCACACTGTTGTGCACATCCATCCACCACAACAAAAGGTTGAGAATCGGCTATCCGCCTGCTCATTTCCTGTAATTCAAAACCTTGTCCACACCCACCCCACTCACCTTTGCCCTCAAGTATCAATTCCTGAACCGCATGCCTGGTCAGTTGTCCAACATTGGAGACACCAGCGCATGGAAACATACATATTTTACTTTTTGCAGCACATGGTTGATTCATTTTGGAAGTTCATAGCAAAAACGGGTGAACAGATATTAAATAGCCACGGTTATTCTTTCACACGTACATGGCACACACCTGCCAATGTCATTTTTTCATAAGGAAAATATTTTTCTTTAAAGCGTAGAGCCACACTCACCAGACCAATCAAAACGGGAACCTCAACCAGCGGTCCAATGACCGCAGCAAATGCCTCTCCAGAGTTTATTCCAAATACAGCAATAGCCACAGCAATAGCCAACTCGAAGTTATTTGAAGCAGCTGTAAAACTGAGCGTAGTGGTTTGTTCGTAGGTGGCCCCAACTTTCATGGACAGGAAAAATGAAACCATAAACATGACGAGAAAATAAATAGTCAATGGTATAGCTATACGTATGACATCAAAAGGAAGTTGGACGATGTATTCACCTTTTAACGCAAACATTACCAAGATGGTAAAAAGAAGAAAAATCAGAGTAAAGGGACTAATCTTTGGGATAAAGACCTCCTCATACCATTGCTTTCCTTTCAGTTTGATGCCAATTAGTCTGGTTATCATGCCCGCCAGAAAAGGGATGCCCAGATAGATAAAGACAGATTTTGAAATTTGACCAATAGAAATATCAACGACAGCACCTTCCAAGCCAAACCATCTTGGAACAATGGTGATAAAAAGCCAAGCATAAAAAGAAAAGAAAAACACCTGGAATATGGAGTTAAAGGCCACTAGACCCGCACAATATTCTGTGTCTCCGTCGGCAAGTTCATTCCAGACAATGACCATGGCGATACAGCGGGCAAGCCCGATGAGGATGAGACCGACCATATATTCATGGTGCCCGGATAGAAAGGTGATGGCCAGAAAAAACATCAAAACCGGGCCAATTATCCAGTTTTGAACGAGTGATAATGCCAGTACTCTGGTATTTTTGAATACCTGACCAAGCTCTTCGTATTTCACTTTGGCAAGTGGTGGATACATCATCATAATCAAGCCAATAGCAATAGGGATGTTGGTTGTGCCTATCTGGAATGAATTGATGATATCTTGTACAGGTGGGTAAAAATAGCCCGTCATTACTCCAACAAACATCGCTAGAAAAATCCAAAGAGTGAGAAAGCGATCCAGAAAGGAGAGTTTTTTGGGTGCAGTTTTCATTGTTTACTCTTGTTTATATTGATGGTTGCTTCGCCCTGATTGACTCCATGCTTGTTTATCTTTTTTCAAGGTGGCAGATGTAATAGTCCCAATATACATCGAATTTTTGATTCTGTCTTTTAAGAAAAAAAGGTGTATCATTACGCTGGATGATGAGCATTGTTGTGAGAAACACATTTTACAAGGAGCCACTGATGAAAAAAACAATCCTACTTGCTGTCATGATAGGTTCTGTGAGTATGGCCTATGCAACTGGTTCGCACAAAGGCGGACACCATATGGAAGGGGAACACTGGACTGCACCGAAAGACGCCGCCCAACAGGTAAACCCGGTCCATTCTGACAGCAATTCCACAGCAAATGGAATGAAAATATTTACGGACTTATGTTCCCGGTGTCATGGGGACCAGGGACTTGGGGATGGGCCTGATGCGTCAGGGCTATCGGTTAAGCCTACCAATTTAAAGGCGATGGCAGGTGGACATCCTGATGGAGATTTTGCCTGGAAAATAAAAACAGGCCGTGGGGAAATGCCAGCCTGGGAAGACGAGCTTGAAGAAAACGAGATATGGGATTTAGTCAACTATATCCAGTCACTAAAAGAGGATTTACCGGTAAATGGACATGGACATGATTGAATCTCGTTTATCGGGGTTTAGCCTTCCAGATTGTACTCTTTAATCTTATTAATAAGAGTTTGGCGGGCAATGCCGAGATTTTTTGCAGCCAGGCTCTTATTGTTGTTTGTATCGTGCAGGGTTGCTCGGATCATTTCTCGCTCCATATCGCGCAAGGTCCAGCCTTGAGAAGAAAAATCGATTGACGTGGAGATATCGTTTTCTGGCAGGAAGCGTGGAGGGAGGTCTCGTGGGGTAATTTGATCGCCCAGGCAGAGTATGACAGCTCTTTCGACAGTATTTTCCAACTCTCGTATATTGCCGACCCAGTTATAACGCATGAAAATATTCAGCGTTTCCGGATGAAAACCTTTAATTTTTTTGTTGTTTTTTTTGTTCTTTTTCTCCAGAAAATGGTTTGCCAGGTCAGGAATATCCCCCTGGCGCTCTCGTAATGGCGGGAGGTCAATCGGCACGACAGCTAATCGATAATAGAGATCCTGCCGGAAGGTTTCTTCTTTTATCATCTCCATCAGATCTTTATGTGTTGCGGCCAACAATCGAACATCAACGCTGATTGTCTCATTGCCGCCAACTCTTTCAAACTCCCCTTCCTGGAGTACCCTGAGAATTTTTGCCTGTGTTGGCAGACTCATATCACCAATTTCATCTAAGAAAAGCGTGCCTCCGTGGGCCAGTTCAAATCTTCCTTTTCTCCTGGCACTCGCCCCGGTAAAGGCACCGGCCTCATGGCCAAACAGTTCGCTTTCGAGCAGGTTTTCATGAAGTGCCGAACAGTTTACCTTAATAAAAGGGCCTTTCTTTCGAGAGCCATTTTCGTGTAGGGCATTTGCCACAAGTTCTTTACCTGTTCCTGATTCTCCTTGGATCAACACCGTGGCATCACTCTCTGCCACCAGTTTGAGCGTAGAAAAAAGTTCTCGCATGGCCTCGCTCGATCCGATAATTTTGCCGAAGGAAAAGTCCTCTGCCAGTCTTTCTTTCAGATAGGCATTCTCCGTCTTGAGGGACGAATGGTCAAGTGCTCTTGTCAAGATACGGGCCAGATTATCAATGTCTACAGGTTTGGTGATATAGTCATAGGCCCCCTTTTTCATCGCGGTTACAACACTTTCTATGGAAGAAAAGGCAGTTATCACTATGGTGGGAATATGAATACCCGCCTCGTCCAGCAGCTCGAGGGTCTCAACACCGCCCATTCGTGCCATTTTCAGATCAAGGAGAATCAAGTCAAAGATATTTTTTTGCAAGGCAGCAAGAACTTCATCTCCATCACAGGCTTCAGTTATACTATAACCAAGCCTTTCCAGGTTCAGTCTGAGCATTGTTCTGTGCCCGATATCATCATCGACCAACAGTAATTTATGCTTTTGGGCTTGTTTCTCAGCCATCTTTTCTCTCCTTATTATGCGGAAGCACCATGGTGATGGTTGTGCCCACATTTACCACAGAGTTTATCTCAAAAAAACCGTTATGGCGTTCCACAATGCGGTGACTGACGGCAAGGCCCAATCCATTACCACTTTTTTTTGTGGTAAAGAAAGGATCAAACATTTTACTCTCGGTTTCTTTCGACATCCCTGTGCCCGTATCAGAGACAGAGAGTCGACACGTCTCCCGGTCGCATCCGATGTCCAGAGAAATTGTACCACCTGGAGGTGTCGCCTGGATACTGTTATTGAGCAGATTGAGAAGGGTCTGAATCAGGAGGTCAGGGTCACCGTAAAGTTCTGTGCTGTCCTCATACTTCTGGGCAAAGTTGATTTTTTTATCGGCAAAGTCTTTCTCAAGGAGCGTGATTACTTTTCCCACCATAGCTGCGACATCGACCTTATCGAAATGAATTTCCCGGGGTGCACCGAACTGAAGAAGTTCGGTCACGAGCTGGTTCAATCTGTCGACCTCACTTATCATAAACTTTGAATACTCTTTGCAAGCATCTGACGCCCCGTCCTCAGAACCAAAGAAATGAGCCAGACCTCGCAAAGTACCAAGAGGATTGCGTACCTCATGAGCAATTCCCGCTGCCATAGCACCAAGAGCAGCCAGTCTCCTTGATTGTTCTAATTGTTGTTCCATTGAACGTATTTCACCCAGATCTCTCATAACCAGAACCCTGCCAATCTTCTTACCTAGATGGTCTTTCAGTTGGGCGCTTCCCATCTTAACCGGCACGGATGTACCATTTGGCACCGGCAGGTCGGCATCTTTTTCAATAACATTGTCTTGTGCGGTGAGAGTCTCAGGAGGACATGCCGGAAAGATATTTAAAATGTCCTGGCCGACAATGTCAGGTAAAGAACGTTTGAGAAGTGTTTCAGCATTTCTATTGCATGACACGACATGCCCCTCCTGATCCAGAGTTATAAGTGAGTCAGGAATACTTTCCAGAACATTATTTGCATAGAGTTGCGTGTTAAGCAGAGTTGCGTGGGTAACACGCATTCTCTGATAGAGGAACAGAAAGTACAGGCCAGCAAAAAAGAGTAGAAGAAGCATCGCAAGCATAAAAATGGTGTGATACAAATCCTGCTGTCTGGTCTCCTGATACTCATTGGTATAGAAACCAACAGAAATATACATCTGTCCTTTCGGTTTAAAAGTAAGATTCCATTGTTCCCAGCGCTTTTCCATCATCGACATACCATGGAGCGTCGATGCAACAGGCTTAAACTGCTTGGATATCACAAAGAGATTGTCTGGCCAGCTTATTGAGTATACAGGCCTGTCTCCGACCTCTTTTAAAGAGGTGTATTTTTCCAGAATAGCTTGCGAAACATTTCCCTGTGAAACAATGACAGCATTATCTTCGTCAACAATCCTGATAAAGGCGATGCCTTTGTCTTCTAAAACTTCCGTCGCAAGATCCTCCAGAGGATTGTGTCCGGTAGATTTACGAAATAACATCGAGGTTCGAGTACCGGCCTCAAAAGCCTGAATCATTGTCGTTCCCTGTCTTAAAAAAGACAGTTCCATTAAATCCTGACTCCGGTTGGTATTTTTAACAGTTACAACGGCAAGAATTCCAGTAAGCATGACACTAATCAAGAGAAGAATGAAAGCCGGTTTGGAAAGAGTAAAGGTCTTTTGGGCATTAAGAATCTGGTTGTCCTGCATCGATTTCTCCTTGAGCTGAAGTTTTGGCAGAAACAGAAAAGCAATTTTCCTGCCAAAAAAACAGCTAGCCCTTATAAACGGGACTTTTTGCAGTACCCCCCTGAGGGGTATTCTTCAAGAAACGCAACAACGCGGTCTCTCTGGAAAGAAGATCTCCCCTGTATAAAAGGAATTGTCTCTTAGGTGGAGAAATTATCTTTGTATGACCTTGGCCATACAATCAAGGCCAAAACCCACAAAACAACTGTACAATATTTGTACAGTTTCGCAAAGGGAGTGTCAAATATCGAGACAACCCAACTATCAACATTTATGCAATTATATCGATCCAACACCCCATCCCCCCCAACTCGCCTACACATAAGTTGGCTTCTCTTCACGCCAGATCTATTGGCAAAACTGTTGCAATTCGTGGCCTATGATAAGTTTTTCGTCTCTTCGCTCGATGCTGACTGTAATTATTTTTAGATATATTCAGCAACTCATCTTAATGTAGGAATATCATCTGAGATGCAAAGAGTACGGATTACGGGCCATCAACAAGATCTCAGAAACGAGGTGATGTGCTTTTGTCAGTCATTTCCTCAACCGAACAAAAGAATCAAAAAGGAGAAGTCGATGAAAAGATTATTTTTATTGTTTGCAGTTGTCAGCCTTATTTTTGCTGGCAGTTCCATGGCCATGGAAAAAATGAAAGGAATGGACCACGGAGGTAGTACCACGGATGAAATGAACCACGGTGG
>ERZ889078.3365-NODE-3365-length-10606-cov-9.397024_pt1 | contig 10606 bp, 5 predicted proteins | sample MGYA00521266_ERZ889078 | MGnify/ENA primary metagenome ERZ889078 (study PRJEB32303, sample SAMEA104408618) | aquatic metagenome | biome: Brackish water; feature: Pelagic; material: water | place: Baltic Sea | collected 2014-06-16T06:34:00 | depth 76,534 m ... | reverse complement strand
GCCAGTATCCACAACAATACTTTGCCATGAAAAAGTGGCAGGTGGTGTTTCCCAACTAATAGGAGGGAAGTTTCCAGTATCAAAGCCCTCATATAAAGCAGTGGTATTGCTAATCGGAAAAACAGAATCAGTATAAGTAATAAAGTCCGTGTAGGTTTGGGTACTTGTCCCAAAAGCATCCGTTACAGTTAAAGTAACCCCATAAGTTCCAGAGTTGCCGTACACTACAATTGGGTCTTCCAAAGTTGAGCTGCTAGGCGTTCCTCCAGGGAAAGTCCATTGCCAAGTGGCACTACTTAAACGCACTGCCGAATGATCCACAAACTGAACCGTATCATTCATGCAATTAACACTTAGTCTATCTGCAGCAATCTGTGCAGATGGAGGAGTGTTCTCATAAAGGTCAATTTCATAAGCACTCCTGTTGGTTCCGTTTCTTAAAAGTCCTTCACGGTAATAAGGCACTAGCTGAGTGGAAAAAGTACTTTTTGGTAAATTAACATCATAAATATCCCAATCAGTCATACTGTTGTTTCGGTAATAAACGGCATCTCTTGTGCCGATATACACTCCACCATTACTCCCTCTTTGGTGTTCAATATTGCTTGCATTTATGTTGTCAAGGGTAGGGGTGCTCCAGTTGTCCCAAGTTGTTCCTCCATCTGATGATTTGAATACTTCATAGCCTTGTGCATCTTGCACGCCACCATACATACTGCACCTTGCAATCCAAAGCGTATTTGCATCATTACTGCTGATGCTTATGTCGTAAGGTATCCATGCTTGTCCGTTTATATTAGTAGGGGTGATGTCTGTCCAAGTTTGCCCAGCATCATTAGTTCGGTAGATTTTTTTATCTCCCCACCAGCTTTCCCAAGTGGCAACATAAATTACATCAGGGTTGCTCCAAGCCACTTCCACTGAAGTTACTTTTTCGTTAAAATGATGTACTGCTGAATAAGAAGCACCATTGTTTTTAGAAAGCCAAAGGCTTGTGTCATTTCCAATATAATTCCAATTATAACATCTTGGGTCAAACTCCATTTGTGAGGATTCTCCAATAATATAAGATGCATTTGGTTTCTTGTCTAAAGAAAAAGTACTGATATCGATAGTTCTATCACCCGAAAGTGTTTTTCCTCCATAATCAGAATAAGCAACTCTGGGGCTACCAAAGTTTACAAATCCTCTTATCCCATCTCCACCATCCGTGCAAAGCCAATCATTTGTGTAGGTGTTTCCATCTTTTAATAGCGTTCCGTTATGATACGTTCCTCCTAGCATTACTTCTCCATCTTTAAATCCAGCTCCAAATCCCCAAAAGTCAGTCCCAGCAATTCCGTATTGTTTTTTATAAATACTATCTCCGGTATTATCCGAATAAAAGATTCCTCCATCACAAGCAAACCAAAGGTCATTCCCAAAATAATTGATATCATGAATATCAGCATGTACATATCCTTTTTTATGAGGAGTGCTCCATTTTGAAGGGCAAGAAAAGCTCACTCCGTTATCAAACGATATCCAATGATTAACCCCACCGACATGGATAATATCTGCATTTGTTGGATTTACAGCCAATGCTAAATCATAATAATATTGGCCTCCATCATCTAAGCCAGTTGGTTGCCAACCCATCATATTGATGTTGTTGGTATCTGGAGCGCCTGCAGGTTGAGGACCGCAGCATTGAAATGTCCAATTTTCTCCTTTATCATCACTTATATAAATTCCATAAAGACCACTTCCGCCATTTGCTTCTCCCGTTGCTAGTGCAACAATTTTATTTGGTGCAGCAGGGCTTACTGCTATTTCAGTTCTTTTTTGATCATCCCCAGTTCCAGGATTAGGCCAGCCATTTGTGAAATTGATTAGTGTAATCCCACCATCATCAGAGCGATAAAATTCAGTTTTATCTCCATTTTTCCTTACAAAATACATGGTGTCAGCTGAGTTAGGATGAAATTCAATTTCTAAAAATTCACCACTCATTACTTGAGTGAAATTCAGCCCTCCATCCAATGAATTATATAATCCTTCATCAGAGGCAACAAAGAGCTCCATATTATTTGTTGGTTTTAGTTTTATGTCTTTAGTGGAATGGGAAAGGTTGGTAAAAGTGGCATCACCAATTATTGTCCAGTTTGCTCCTCCATCATATGATTTATAAATACTACCATTTCCACTGATGTAGATTATTTCTGGGTTCGTAAAATCTATTTCAATAGCATATACGACATTTAAAGGTAAACCTTGTGTGATAAGTTCCCAATTACTTCCTTTGTCAATTGTTTTCCAAGCCCCAGCAGTAGCTGTTCCAGCATACAAAATATTAGGGTTACTTACCGCTTGCTCGACAGTATATACATGTGCAGCTCCAGGAGCGTAACTTCTGCTTGCGGCTTCTTTATCAAAATCCCAAGGTCCTATACATTCCCATTGATTTGAACTTTTTGAACTAGTAGTGTTTGGCTTTGCATCAGAGAATCTACTTATACTTCTAAGCCATCTTTTGTAATATTGAGTGTGTTTGTTTTTTACTAATTTATTCTTTTTGTAATAATTAGTATAAGCCTCAATGACTTCTCCTGCATCAGGATTTTCTGTATACATTAGTTGTACCCAATTCGGTAAATTTTCAGAACTTGTAGTGTACTTCATTTCCACTTGTGAAAAAACGGAAAGTTGGAACGTAATAAAAAGTAGGAATAGTACTTTTTTCATATAGTTAAGGAAAAAAAAGGCCGCATAATTGCGACCTTAAAATAGTATTTTTTTTATTATAACCCAAAAGCAGATTTCACTTGTTCTTGGCAATCTAATTTTTCCCAAGTAAAAGTTTCTACTTCAAATTCTTTTTCTTCTTTTCCAACTAAAAATTTAACAGTTTTAATTTCAGAATTTCTTCCCATATGTCCATAAGCTGCTGTTTCTGAATAGATAGGATTTTTTAACTTTAAACGGCTGATAATTGAAGCGGGTTTTAAGTTGAAACAAGGCATTTCTTTTACTATTTCAGCAATCTTACCATCTGTTAAATTTACTTTGGAAGTACCGTAAGTGTCCACAAAAATTCCCATTGGCTCAGCTACACCAATAGCATAACTTACCTGTACCAATATACGCTCAGCTACACCAGCAGCTACTAGGTTTTTTGCAATATGACGAGTAGCGTAAGCTGCCGATCGGTCAACTTTACTTGGGTCTTTCCCTGAAAAAGCACCCCCCCCATGCGCTCCTTTTCCTCCGTAAGTATCTACAATAATTTTTCTTCCAGTTAATCCTGTATCTCCATGTGGCCCTCCAATTACAAATTTTCCTGTAGGGTTTACATGGTATTTTTCTGTTCCAAATAAGGCTGCATTTTCAGCAGATAATTGGGCTTTAATTCTTGGTATTAATATACCTCTTACATCTTTCTCAATCTGTTGTTGCATAGGTTTTTCATCTGCAAAATCATCATGCTGAGTAGAGACTACAATATCAGTAATTCGTTTTGGCGTATGGTCATCATTGTACTCTAACGTAACTTGCGATTTAGAATCTGGACGCAAGTAAGTCATTTCTATTCCTGCTTTACGAATTGCTGCTAATTCAATCAATATTTTGTGAGAGATATCTAAAGCCAAAGGCATTAAATTCTCAGTTTCATTGGTAGCATATCCAAACATCATTCCTTGGTCCCCTGCACCTTGTTCTTTATTCAGCCCTTCTCCTTCAACTACTCCTTGTCTAATGTCAGCTGATTGTTCGTGTATTGCTGAAATAACACCACAGCTATCAGCATCAAATTGATATTCTGATTTTACATATCCAATCTTACGAATTACCTCACGCGCTACTTTTTGTACATCTACATACCCATCTGTTTTCACTTCTCCGCTTAGTACTGTTAATCCTGTAGTTACTAGCGTTTCGCAAGCTACTTTTGAGTGGGGGTCTTGGGCTAAAAAATTATCTAATAATGCATCCGAAATTTGGTCGGCTACTTTGTCTGGGTGTCCTTCTGAAACGGACTCTGACGTGAAATAATATGACATCTTCTTAAATTTTAAGTTTACAATTTATTTTAAGGAAGATTTGGCGAATAAGCGCTAATAGAGAATACTGTTTTAGCATTTTTTTAGTGGTTGCAATAGGCCAAATCTATCCACTTACGTTTGCAAATTTATAAAATTTATATTCTTTTCTATTCTTTTCTATTTTTTTTGTTTTTATTTGCATCATACTTATCAAGAAAGACGGAGGGATGGGCCCTATGATGTCTTGGCAACCTTGTAAATACAAGGTGCCAAATCCCACTCCATTAATGGAGGAAGATGAGCGGAATATATAAATTTCCCACCCTATCTTTTTTGTTAAGTCTTATTAATTATGATACATAAGATAGAACAATTACTAATGAATAGAATCCTTGTACTTGATGGTGCAATGGGAACTATGATTCAAAGATATACGCTCACTGAAGAAGATTTTAGAGGTGAACAATTCAAAAATCATACTTGTGATTTAAAGGGAAATAATGATTTGTTATCGATTACACGTCCTGATATTGTTAAAGCAATTCATAGAGAATATTTGGATGCTGGAGCTGATATTATTGAAACGAATACTTTTAGTGGAACTAGCATTGCACAAGCTGACTACAGTTTAGAATCATCTGTATATGAGTTAAATTTCCAATCAGCTAAAATAGCTAAGGATGTAGCTATTGCTTTTTCAACAAGTGATAAGCCAAGATTTGTGGCTGGTGCTATTGGTCCTACAAATCGAACAGCTTCTATTTCTCCTGATGTAGATAATCCAGCATTCAGGCATATTACTTTTGATCAATTGAAGGAGGCTTATATTGAGCAAGTAAATGCTTTGATTAATGGGGGAGTAGACTTGTTATTAGTAGAAACTGTATTTGACACCCTTAATTGTAAAGCAGCATTATTTGCTATTGAGGATGTATTTGAGTCAAAAGGCATACGAATTCCTATTATGGTTTCTGGGACTATTACGGATGAAAGTGGAAGAACACTTTCTGGTCAAACTGCAGAAGCGTTTTTAAATTCAATTTCACATATTCCACTGCTGAGTGTTGGTTTTAATTGTGCTCTGGGTACAAAAGCCATGCGTCCTTATGTGAGAGAATTAGCTAAAAAAGCACCCTTTTTTGTTAGTGCATATCCTAATGCTGGTTTACCCAATGAAATGGGAGAATATGATGAAAGCCCAGAAGCAATGGGAGCTCAATTAGAAGATTTTATGCAAAACGCTTTGGTTAATATTGTTGGAGGCTGTTGCGGTACAACTCCTGAGCATATTGCCGAGTTTGTACGCATTGCTAAAAAATATAAAGCTAGAGAAATACCAGAACTTAAAAAAGCCATGCGTTTAAGTGGATTGGAAGCTGTCACCATTTCCCAAGAGAGTAATTTTGTAAATATTGGTGAGCGTACCAATGTGATGGGTTCTAAAAAATTTAAGAGATTAATCAAAGATGATAATCTTGAAAAAGCACTTGAAGTAGCATTGCATCAGGTAGAAGGTGGAGCACAGGCTATTGATGTTAATATGGATGACGGAATGTTAGAAGGACAGGAATGCATGACTCATTTCCTAAATTTAATTGCCTCAGATCCTGATATTTCTAGAGTACCTATTATGGTAGATTCTTCCAAATGGCATATAATTGAAGCAGGCTTGAAATGTACACAAGGAAAAGGAATCGTTAATTCTATTTCATTAAAAGAAGGAGAGGAAGTTTTTAAACTGCATGCCAAAACCATTTTGAAATATGGAGCTGCTGTGGTTGTTATGGCTTTTGATGAAAAAGGGCAAGCTGCCGATTATAAAGAAAAAATTCGAATTTGTAAAAGAGCTTATCACATACTAGTAGATGAGATTGGTTTTCCTGCTGAGGATATTATTTTTGATCCAAATATATTAACAGTAGCAACTGGAATTGATGAACATAATAATTATGCAGTTGATTTCTTCAGGGCTACTAAATGGATAAAAGAAAACTTACCTTATGCTAAAGTAAGTGGAGGTGTAAGTAATGTTTCCTTTTCATTCAGAGGTAATAATATAGTCCGTGAGGCTATGCATTCTGCCTTTTTGTTTCATGCTATTAATAATGGTATGGATATGGGAATTGTAAATGCAGGAATGATTGAGGCGTATGAAGATATTCCAAAATATTTATTGAAGGCTGTTGAAGATGTACTACTCAATAAAGATGATGGAGCTACTGAACGTTTGGTTGATTTGGCAGATAATATTAAGGGAGAAGGAAAGAAAAGAGTTGAGGATTTGTCTTGGAGAGAACAATCAGTTGAAGGTAGATTATCACACGCTTTAGTAAAAGGAATAGTTGCTTTTATTGAACAGGATACTGAAGAAGCACGCTTAAAATCAGTTCGACCTTTGGATGTAATTGAAGGGCCGTTAATGGATGGAATGAGTGTAGTTGGAGAGCTTTTTGGAGCCGGTAAAATGTTTTTACCACAAGTAGTGAAAAGTGCAAGGGTAATGAAAAAAGCGGTTGCTGTTCTTACTCCTTTTATTGAAAAAGAAAAAATAGCAAGTAGTAAGGCGGGTAAAATTCTTTTAGCTACAGTAAAGGGAGATGTTCATGACATAGGAAAGAATATTGTAGGTGTAGTTTTGGGCTGTAATAATTATGAAATTATTGATTTGGGAGTAATGCTCCCTGCCAATAAAATTTTAGAAGAAGCTATAAAAAATGAAGTTGATGTGATTGGTTTAAGCGGATTAATAACTCCTTCATTAGACGAAATGATAGATGTTGCTAAGGAAATGCAAAGGAATAATTTTCAAGTACCACTTATGATTGGGGGAGCTACAACATCTAAGGTTCATACAGCAGTAAAAGTTAACGAGCATTACAATAACAATACGGTAGTGCATGTATTAGATGCTTCTAAAGCAGTTGGGGTAATGAGTAAATTATTAGGTAAAGAAAAAGAAAATTTTAGAATTTCTGTTAATGAAGAATATAAAACGATTAAGGACAATTATTTAAATAGAAAGTCGGATAAAGAATATCTAAGTATTGGTAAGGCAAGAGAAAATGCGATTGTAACAGATTGGGAAAATGCGACTATTCCTCCTGCCAATGAGTTGGGTGTGCAAGTTTTTGAAAATATTGATATTGCAACTATTCGTAATTATATTGACTGGACGCCTTTCTTTTTTACTTGGGAGATGCGTAAAAAATACCCAGATATTTTGGAGGATGAGTTATTTGCTGAACAAGCAAATCAGTTAATGAATGATGCTAATGCAATGTTAGATAATATCATTAAAAATAATTGGTTACAAGCCAAAGCAGTTATTGGTGTTTGGCAAGCAAATTCAGATGGTGATGATGTACATTTATTTGAAAACGGAAAACAAATTTCTACTTATAATTTCTTGCGTCAGCAAGGTAAAAAGAGTAAAAGTAACAGATGTTTGGCTGATCTTGTTGCACCACTTACTTCAGGTAGGAAAGATTATATGGGGTCCTTTGTATGTACTGCAGGGCTGGGAATTGAAAAGCAATTGGCTGTTTATGAAAAAGATCATGATGACTATAATAGTATTATGTTAAAAGCGATTGCGGATAGATTAGCTGAAGCACTTACCGAATATATGCATGAAAAAATTAGGAAAGAAATTTGGGGATATGCAGCTGATGAACAGTTTGAGAATAAAGATTTGATAAAGGAAGAGTATAAAGGAATCCGACCAGCTCCTGGTTATACCGCTTGTCCTGATCATACTGAAAAATTAAAAATATTTGAGTTATTAAATGCTGAAAAAAGTATAAATGTAAGCCTTACTGAAAGTATGGCTATGAGTCCTAATGCTAGTGTAAGTGGTTATTATTTTGCACATGCTGATGCTAAATATTTTAGTGTTGGAAAAGTACAAGATGACCAAATTGAAGATTATGCAAAACGAAAAAATATGAGTGTAGAACAAGTGGAAAAGTGGCTCCGCTCAAACATATAAAATGACATTATGAAAGTAACGGAACATATTAAAAACGCAAAGAAAACATTGTTTTCTTTTGAAATATTACCCCCTTTAAAAGGAACGAGCATAGAATCTATTTATACTTCTTTAGACCCTTTAATGGAATTTAATCCTTCATTTGTTGATGTAACGTATCATAGGGAGGAGTTTGTATATAAGAAAAGACCTGATGGATTTTTAGAGAGAAGATCAGTAAGAAAACGCCCAGGTACAGTGGGAATTTGTGCAGCTATTATGAATAAATATCAAGTGGATACTGTACCTCATATTATCTGTGGAGGCTTTAGTAAGGAGGAAACTGAAAATGCGTTAATTGATTTGGATTTTTTAGGAATTGATAATGTTTTGGTGCTAAGGGGTGATCCTATAAAATCGGAAACTTATTTTAAACCAAATAAAGGAGGTCATAGTTATGCCTCAGAGTTATTAGGACAAGTGCATGAAATGAATAATGGAATTTATTTGGATGAAGATCTAAAAAATTCAGCTCCAACTAATTTCTGTATAGGTGTTGCAGGTTATCCTGAGAAACATTTTGAAGCACCCAATATGCGTTCAGATATTCATTTTTTAAAAAAGAAAGTAGAGGCGGGAGCTGATTATATTGTTACTCAAATGTTTTTCGACAATCAGCAGTATTTTGATTTTGTAAACTTATGTCGAGAAAATGATATTACTATTCCAATTATTCCTGGGATTAAGCCAATGTCAACTAAAAAGCAATTAACACTATTACCACAAAGATTTCACCTGAATGTTCCTAATCCCTTAGTGGATCAGGTGCTAAAGTGTAAAACGAATGAAGCAATAAGGCAAGTTGGGGTAGAGTGGGCAATACAACAAACGAAAGAATTAATTGAATTTGGTGCCCCTTGTATTCACTTCTATACCATGGGGAAATCGGACAATGTGCAAAAAATTGTTGGGAGTTTTGCTTAGGCTGTCAATTTCCTAAAATGTTCTTCTAGGTCAATATTATCTTTTTGTAAATTACTGATAAGTTGATCTTCTACAATTTTTCCTTTATTGATGATGATTATTCGGTTACACATTTTGTCTACTTCTTGCATAATATGTGTGGAAAGCAATACAGTTTTATCTTTTCCTACTTCTTTTATTAGGTTTCTTATTTCCACTAATTGATTAGGGTCTAAGCCTGTTGTAGGTTCATCTAGAATTAAAATTTCAGGATTGTGAATTAAGGCTGCAGCCAAACCAACTCTTTGTTTAAACCCTTTGGATAGTTCTCCTATTTTTTTACTTTGTTCAGCAGTTAGGCCTGTTTGTTGAATGATTTCAGTAATACGATTATTAAGATTTTGGACTTTATAAATTCGGCCAACAAAAGTTAGGTATTCTTTAATGTACATGTCAGTATAAAGCGGATTGTGTTCTGGCAGATAACCAATTTTTGCTTTTACTTTTAAATTTTGTTCTATAGTATTTAAATCACAAACTTGAACCATACCACTATCTTGCTCTAAATAACAAGTAATAATTTTCATAAGTGTTGATTTCCCAGCTCCATTAGGACCAAGGAATCCGACTATTTCTCCTTTGTTTAGTGAAAAGGAAACATCAGTCAGTGCTTGTTGTTTTCCGTAAAATTTATTGACTTTATTGATGCTTATTGACATAAGGCAAATGTAATATAAGTAGTCCTCTTCTCATTCTTTATCTATTGTTTTATTCAAGAATTATTGTCTTCTCTACTGTTCCATCATCATAGATGTAAAAAAGAGGAGTATTGTTATTTGTAGCTATTGTAGATCCATCCAACAGATCCACATACTTTGTAAAAGGAGCAAGCGCTGGGTCATTTGTATTTGGATTAGGATCAATTGTAAAACAGACTGTGTTTTGTGCAATTACTAAAAGCGGGAGAGAAAATAGTAAAACAAGTACTTTTTTCATAGTTAATAGTTTTTATTATAGGCAAATATAAGAAAAATCTAATTGTATATTTGCGCCAATGAATGGAGTAGTCACAAAAACAACAGGGAAACGCTATACCGTAAAAACGGATATAGGAGAAATTGTACAATGTCGTTTGAAAGGAAAATTCCGTATTCAAGGAATAAAAAGCACAAACCCAATTGTAGTTGGTGACAAGGTTGAGGTGGTGCAAGAATCAGAACTATGGATGATTGTAAAGTTATATGACAGAAAAAATCATATTCTTAGGAAATCAGTAAATCTAAGTAAGCAAACCCATATTATTGCGGCTAATATTGATCAGGCTTTACTTATGATAACCTTAAATAGCCCAGTTACTACTACCGGTTTTATTGATCGATTTTTGGTAGCAGCAAATGCTTATGGAATTGAAGTGATACTTCTATTTAACAAAGTGGATTTGTTAAGTGATGAATTGAAAGTTCAACATGAAAAACTGAAAAAATTGTATGAAAAAATTGGCTATACTTGTTTCGCTACTTCTGTTATCCATGATGATTTATCAGAGATAAAAGAAGTAATGAAGGGAAAGTTGAATATGATTTCAGGGCATTCTGGAGTAGGTAAATCTACGCTAGTAAATTATTTGCAACCTGATTTGCATATTAACACTAAG
>ERZ889078.3364-NODE-3364-length-10606-cov-13.078855_pt1 | contig 10606 bp, 7 predicted proteins | sample MGYA00521266_ERZ889078 | MGnify/ENA primary metagenome ERZ889078 (study PRJEB32303, sample SAMEA104408618) | aquatic metagenome | biome: Brackish water; feature: Pelagic; material: water | place: Baltic Sea | collected 2014-06-16T06:34:00 | depth 76,534 m ... | reverse complement strand
CAGCCACAGAAACGCGTTCCTCAAGTTTAAACAAATTGGGGTACAACTTGCCTATTTGAACCAGTACTTCTGGCATATCTCGCACAATTACCTTTCTGCCTTTTTCAGCCAACGCCACTGCCAAACGCAATTGCTGAGATTCTGTTATTTGAGACGTGCCTTTTTTATAAGCTACTCCGTTAAACACAATTTCCGCTTCTGGAGAGTTCGCATTCAGCATTTCTTGAAGCTGAAACTCAAAGTGCTCATCATTCACCAAATCGGTTGCCATACTAAGGCGTAATGGGTATTCCATTTGATTACCGAATTTTCCGAGTGCTCTGTTATCCCTAGGAAAACATGGTCCGCCAAAACCAAATCCGTAGCCTAGGTACTTAGGCCCTATTCTGGAATCAGCTCCAATTGCGGCCAAAATTTTATCTGGGTTTGCTCCGCTTTTTGTAGCTAAATCTCCAATTGAATTGGCAAAAGAAATCTTAGTGGTGAGAAAACAATTTGTTGCCAATTTGGTAATCTCAGAGCTCAAAGGGTCCATTCTACAGTACACAGGCTTATTCTTAACCATCCGTTGGTAAATCGCCTCTAATCTATCACCTACTTTCTTGTTGGCCTCTCCAATTAACACCTGATCTGGATAAAGTTGATCATGAATAATTGCTCCTTGAGAAATGAACTCAGGATTGTACGAAACGGTAAAATTATTTGCAGCTAATTTCTCTGCCAACTGGTTGCAATAACCTGGCATGGTGGTGCAGCCTACGTAAACGTTTCGTGGTGTTGTAGAAGGCGCCAAAGCCAACAATTTTTCAGCAACCCTTTCTACCTGAGTATGATCATAACCACCATCTGCAAGAGAAGGTGTAGCAACCATGAGAAAAATATCAGTAATACTTTCTGTGGTTAAGCAATCAATATCGGACGTTAAATGAAGATTAGTGGTAGCGTCCAATAGTTCGGTCACTTCGGGCTCTACGCTTTCAAAATATCCACTATTAAGTTCAGCCAAGTAATCTAGATTGGCTTCAATTCCCCAAACTTCATACCCAGATCGTTCTAAGTTTAAGGCAAAACAAAGGCCTAACTTCCCTACTCCAACTATCGCAATCTTATTCTGCATTACTAAACGTTTCCGTCAAAAGTAAATTCTTCAAATTTCTCATTGGCCCATCCCCAATCTGGCTTGTTCAGCCCCCAATTGGTTTTGCTCTCAACCATTTTCATTCCTGCTCTGTGCACAATCGAATAATCTAAACTTGGTTTGTCTGAAAGAAACTTGATGGTTTTAATCACATCGTCAGATTCCCACCCATTTTCATGGTCTATATGATAGATACAGCCACGGTGTGGAAAGATGACTTGCTCCATTCCCAAGGCGCAAGCCGACCAAATTCCCATGCTGTCTATGTGAATAGAGTACATATCTAACTCAACATAGCCGTCAATCTTCATCCAGTCTTTTTTGCTCATTAGGGTAAAATCGCCACAAGCCATAAAGTCTATTATAAAATGGGCAAACTGCCCTGGGTGAAACAACCGCCACACAGCCACTAATGCATTGTTTAATATCCTTGCCACCCAAGCATATTTGAAAAGGATTGTTGGGCCAGACAGCGCTTCATGACCAGGAGCATTTCCTAATCGTCTGATGATATTATTCTCACCATAAATCAACTGCTTTTCATGCGTGGGTTCATCCATCACCTCCTTCGGTATGTCGCATCGATTGGCTCGATAAAAAGCTCCTTCTTTCAGGTTTTTCTCTGCTAAAGTGCTAAAGCATAAATCGCTAAAAAGAACATCAATGTTGGTGCATAAAACATACTCCCCTTTTGCTCGCCTTATCCCAACATTTTTGGCAATCATTTGGTACAAAGGCATTGAGCTTGCAAAACGATATGTTTTATGCGTTTCTGCAGGAACAATAACGTAGCGCAAACTCACCGGAACATCTGCTGGTGGCGGTGGAAGCACCTCTTTCAGCAACGGCTGATCTGCAGGGGGATTCCATTCAACCAAAATCAATTCTACCGGAAGATTGAATTTCTTTGCTTGAACGTAAACGCTATTTACAAACGCTGTTGTGCGTCTGAGCAAATCACCACCATGATTATCATTTCGGGTAGTAGCTACAATTGATAGGTAGAATGAGCTGTCTGACACTTAATTACAGGTTCAATTCGGGGAGGTCAAATTTAGACAATCCCCAGTTTGCATCATTGTAAATCTTGGGCTTTCCTGTTCTCATCATTTCATTGCCATCCGCCAAAAAAATGGCAAAGGCCTCTTTAAACCGAGGGTCAGGTAGTGTAGCGTCATATCTACGGGTGTGTTCTTGATGAAAAATAGGGTGCTTGAACGTATGTTCCTTCAGTTTCAAAGCTGCGGCTTGTACAACCATTAATGAGTCTACATGTAAAGCAATTGGCGTATGCTGGTGATGACCGTGCAAGGCCTTCCAATGATCACGATGCATAAGCATAAAATCGCCACTAACATTGCAATGAAATCTATTGGGAATGTTGTCGTAATAAACTGGTTTTGAAAACCTGTTAAGTATCCAACTGATGTTTGGAGTGAAAATCTTCCAAGCATTTTCTTTGATATTCTCCTTTCGTAACTGAGAAATTTGGTCAAGAGAGGAAAGAGGGTGGTCATGGCCCTTCATGAAAAACCTTAGGTATTTATAATCACCTTCCAAGTCGCCTTCAAAATCGACTCTGTCCGCTCGATAATACTTTTTCTTGCTCAGCGATTTCAACTGTTCTACCAACTCTTGTGGCAAAACAATATCGGGGTTCATGCTGAGTATAAATTCTCCTTTCGCCCTTCTAATTCCTGCATTCTTGCCCATATACTCCAACACGGGAACATCCTTCACTTCTCCCGTGGCAACAAGCTCTTTGTGTACTTCATTCGGAACGGTAAGCACTTTAACCTTAACCGTGTCATTAGACTTTGGCCATTCTATAAACTCCTCAATCGGTGGGTTTGTCTGGTCTGGATTATAATTTACAAAAATGAGTTCCGATGAAATGGACGCAGCATTGAGTTGCTTAAATGTGTTTGAAATACACTTCTGAAGTCTGCTTTTAAAATCACCACCATAGTTATCGTTGCGCCCGGTAAGCACAAGACTTAAATATGGTTTTCTGTCATCCATGAGGGGCATAGGCTGATGAAGCGAAATTACGAGCCGCGAATCTAATGCAACACAATGGAAATGAGCCCTACTCTTTCGGTTTTCAATTTTCCTTCTGGCGAAACCGGGCGTTGCACAACATATGCAGTAAGAGAATTGACCGATTGTAATTGAGGATTATGCGCCCGCCAAATAGCCCAATAATCCGCCACACGCTGCTCTACATTTGTTCCGTGTAAATAGTCTTGAATAATGCCATATTCTAGCCAACCGTAGCTTTCCCACCTAAAGCCGTTTTGCTGGCCAATTTCATGAACATCAATGAGATTTCCTTTGGTATCAAATGCCTCAAAATGGATGTATTGAACCTCATTGGGCACAATAGCTGCGTATTTAGGGTAGGCCGAAAATGGGTATGAATCAATAGAGAACATTCCAAAAACAAAGTTGACTAATACTATTGCCAGTCCTATTACTAGTGCCCGACTGGAACCACTCGGATTCGCTTTTTTGATTTTCCAAGATGCTGGAACCCACTTATTAAAATCGATAAAGACCACATAAAACACCTGAAGAATGTAAAACGGAATGTAAACAAACATGCCAAAAATATTGTGCATGACTAATGCCGCGCCAGCAGCTGGCCACCTAAATTTCTTAGACAAAATGAGCAACACATAACCCAACTCAAATAGAATTACGCCAAGCCCAGCAACTTTCAAAAACACTGGGAATTGATCAATTCTTATGCCTGGGAGTTTATCGTAATGTTGCAACCATTCCAACTGAATCTGATTTACCATAGACTGACCTAGCGTCCAATCGAAACCGCAATCCCACAGTTTATAAAAGCCTGCCCAGAAATAAATAACTGCCAATTGCAGCCAAATGAGGCGAATAGGCCATGTGTAATCAGGGCTTTGTGTTACCTCTTTTTGGGCCATTCTAGCATCCAAAGAAAACACAGAATAACATTGGCTGAGAGCTAAAATCCAACCAACCCAAATAGTTAAATGTTCATGCCAAAGCTTCCCAAATAAATTAGGAACAGTAATCACATAAGTAATACACAATGCATTGATAACCAGCGCCAAACGCGACTTCAGTCCAATTATGACTAGAAAAGAAAAAGCTATACCAACATAAGCCACACAAGTGTAAATTTCTGTGCTAATCGGAACAAAATCAATGATGAAATCCCAACCCGGCAATGGCACTTTATGAGGCAAGGAAACCATTGAAAGAACGGTGTTCATTTTGGAGGTGTAAATCCAAATACACCAAATTGCAAATAGAATACGGAGGATGGCTAAGCTGTATGGTTGTGACGGATAGAGGAGAAAATCTTTCAGAAATCGAAAAACCCTTTGCCAATAAATCCAACCTACAAAAACAGTCTGAAAAATGAGTTGAAAAAGCCAACCTCGCGCCAGCCAAACCTGAAATCTAAAACCAATTTCTGCATCAAAAACATCATTTGTAACGAAATAGATGATGATGTAGATTACTAGAAAAAGAAGTAAAATAAGACCTTCTTGTTTAACAAAACTCTGGTAATCTTTCCTAGAGTTAAACGTGAGATTTGAGCGAAGTTTTTCTTGGTTTCGATGTATCCATCGAATCGCAAAAACAATAAGCGCCAACAGCGCTAAACGTATTGGCCAAACAGCCAAATACATTAATGGAAACCAAACCTTCAATTCGGATTGAGTAGCCCAAAGGCCCCAAATTAGACTCTTAAGCGGCAGCTGCCAAAGCAAGTTATTACTAACGTAAATCGTAAGTAGAATCAAGTAAACAGCATTCAGAATTCCGAAAAATCCTAATTGATTTTGAAGTCCCTTTCGCTTCAGCATTGTACTCCTACTTTATTCAGATGCATGCTTAAAGATTGCAACCCTTTTGGCTTAAAGCAAATAGAGCGAGACATCTCTAATTCTCTGAACGCTTTTCGATCTCATTTTTTAGAAATCGATAATATTTGCGATGACCGGAATTAACAAAATGGTTACTCGTAGCCATGCCATCGTAATCATTTACATTGAAATTTGAAATCTCTGGAAAAGCAGAATTCGTGCCTGAAAAATACTTTTGATATTTCTTTTTCAAATCAGTTTGCTTGTTCACATCGCTCGGACCAGGGATTGCCGCTACCAATAGTTTTGTCTGGTCTAAATCGCAAGTTTCTTGCATTTGCAACAGCACATCGTTGGTTAATTTAACGTCTTGTCCCTTCCTGTAATTATCCTTCGCCCAGCTAAACATGTAATACTTTTCCCGTGCACCTAAATACAGCTTTGAAAAGATTACAGAGGTGCGAATGGCCTTCTCTAATCCCGTTACTTTAGTGTGCCACAACGTGAAGTTCTCAAGGTAAAATTCATACGCTTCTTCTGGCGTGGCTAGGTGATTTGTCTCACGACCTTCCATGTAATAAGCTGGTCCAACCGAAGCAAGCCATTTATAATTTTTGAAAGGAAATGTATGTGGCACGTTTGGAATGACGGGCACGTCATATTGAATCATATCATTAGCAAGGTAAAAGTTGACCACAACGAAATCTGGGTTCAGCTCTTTCACATATTTCTTAATTACCAAATCGTATTGCTTCACCCCAGTTCCTCCTACCCCAAAATTCAGCACCACATATTGCTCATCCTGAAGCAGTAAATCGCTAAAAGAACTATCCATAGAAGTGGGGCAACAACCCTCGGTGTATGAATCTCCAACAAGAAAAACAACCTTTCGATTGTTGATTTTACGAAGAGAATCGATGGTAAGCACGTCATAATTAAACGCGCTTCTAAAGCCCTGATCATTAATTACATAACCATCTGGCAAAGATGGACTGTCCTTGATGAAAGAATCTAGTCCAACCGAATCAGCTTTAAATCTAGGTTGATAAATCAGTGAATCTGGCGGATAAAGCTCGTTAACCAGAACGCCCGGCTTATGCCCAGAAACTCGCATAAATCCTTCAATCATGAGCGTAAGAATGAAGAAAAGAAGAAATTGGAATATGCGCTTTTTCATGGTCGGAGCTAGTTCCGAATTGAGCACAATGATAAGATAATTTGTAGGCTCAAATACGATGTTTATGCGGTGGACGAATAGGAAATTATGGACTCACTGACTAATGATATGTAAAGCATGAGTTACGAAAATGGCTTTACATTTACGCCTAATTCTATCAGATAATTAGACCCATGTTGTTAAGAAAACTCACCTCAGTTGTTTTGGTAATTGGAGCGGTTACAACGCTCTTTATTGGTTGCAACACCAATCAAACGGCAGAAAAAGAAACAGTGGTTGAGAAGGAATTCTGTCCTCAATGTCCGAAAATAGCGGCAAAACAAGACACGGTTGAGTTTGTTAATGAAGTTCGAAAATTCATTGCTTCGAAGTCTGATTTAGGCATAGTGCCTAATGAGCGTTGCGATACGTTTGCTCTTATTCCATTCGAAAATTTTCCGGTTGAAGAGTATCTTAATTACTTTGAAAATGACCTTGGCGTTTCTTCGTGCGGCTTAGCGGGTTCTAACATGGTTAAAATCCTATTGGAGAATGGAATTGATGCATACACGTACAATTTCGGATTTCGAGATTCAGACCTCACACATATTATTGTGTTGGTTAAGCAAAAAGGCAAGTTCCTAATCTTTGACCCGTACATGAATTACGAGATGCTTGATAAAGACGGGAATAACATGGATATCATCACGCTTATAGAAGATATAGCCAGTGATTCGCTAAACCTTACATTCAGCCAAGACACTATAATGGCCGAAATGGTGGTCGATTTGAGCGTGCTTGGGAAAGAATACCTCAAAATGCTGAACGTGCCGAACTGTAAAGAGTATTTCGCCACAGGCGTGGAAATTAGAGATTCGGTGTACAAAATGTCGTTTGACCGTTGTTACCCGTGTGAAGCATATCGAAGCTGCACAAGCTTCGTTCAGCGTTTCTTAGTTAAAATGAGAGCAGAAACTAAACTGGTCTATTTCCACGAAGGGTTTGCGCTTAAAATTCACGAGGTACTAGGCGCTGACGACTCAGAAGAAGTGGACGATATGATTAACACGGCTATTTATAGCCAACCAACTTTAGGAAAACGACTTAACGGAGATTTGCCAAACTAGGCTGTTTTTGCCTCTTCTACTTTTCCGTTAACCCAAGCGTAAGTTCTAGAAATCCCTTCGCGTAGATTGATTTTTGGCGACCAACCAATTTTCTCTTCAATAAGACGGTTATCGGAACTTCTGCCACGCACACCAGTTGGGCCTTCAATATTGGTAATCTCCACTTTTTTCTGGCTTACATCGGCTATAAGATGAACAAAGTCGTTTATGGCAATCATCTCTTCGGAACCAATGTTAACAGGACCCGCAAAATCTGAGTTCACAAACGTTCTTACGGCATCCAAACAATCATCTATAAAAAGGAATGAACGTGTTTGTTTTCCATCTCCCCAAATCTCCACTTTACCACCTTCCGAAGCTTCAGCAACCTTTCGACAAATAGCTGCTGGGGCCTTTTCTTTACCATTGTTCCAGGCTCCTTCTGGTCCATAAATATTGTGAAATCTTGCTACGCGAACGTCTAATCCTTGATTACGAGAGAACGAAAAGTACAAACGTTCGCTAAAGAGTTTTTCCCAACCATACTCGCTATCAGGAGCTGCAGGATAAACAGAACTTTCTTCACATCTTGGATTATCAGGGTCCATCTGATTACGCTCTGGATACACACAAGCAGACGAAGAATAAAAGACTTTCCCCACCTTTTTCTTGGCACATTCGTGCACAACATGGAGATTGATGAGGCCTGAATTGTGCATTACTTGAGCATCATTATCCCCTGTAAAAATGTATCCAGCTCCACCCATATCGGCCGCTAATTGGTACACCTCGTCCAACCCAGTTTCAATAGCGTTTTCGACTACGGCAAGGTGCCGCAAATCACCGATGATAAAATCATCTGCCTGTGTATCGCTGTACTCTGGCCATTTCAAATCAACTCCTCGCACCCAATATCCTTCCGACTTCAGTCTTTTTACCAGGTGAGACCCAATAAAACCACCTGCTCCAAGTACTACCGCTCTTTTCATTGCTTCAATTTGTATGTGTCAATTATGCTGGAGAATTTCTGCAAACTTGAGTAAATAAGTTCATTTTCCCGAATCGATTTTTTAGCATTTGCACCAATTCGGTTTCGCAAGTCTTCCTCTCTAACTAGTCGTATCATTTCGGCAGACATTGATTTATAATCAAATTCCTCAACCAAAATTCCATTGTCATTATGTTTAATGAGTTCGGCCATTCCGCCATGATTCGTGGCAACAACCGCCATTCCCATTGCCATTGCTTCCATGAGTGCCACTGGCGTTCCCTCCTTATCTTTTTCAATTGGCGTTGTAACGGAAGACTGAACAAAAACCGTTGCTAATTTCATCTCATTCATAACTTCAGATGGAAGCATCGTTCCTTTAAACTGAATACTGTTTTCAATGCCGAGAGACTGCCCCAAGATGAAGCAGGCCTCAAATAAACCTTCACCATCATCTTGCCCTACCAAAACCAATTGTGCATTTGGCAGAGTTTTTAAAACCTCATTAAAAGCTAGAATAGTTAAATGCGGAGATTTCGTTCTTGAAAACCTTCCAACAGACAAGAAAACTGGTGCTTGTGATGGTACATTCTGTTCATCGAAATACGCTGGATTAACAAAAGCCGGCAAGTAATGAATCTTATCAGAAGGACAACCTAAATGACCAAGCTGAGTACATATATCGCGGCTTACACCAACAACAGCCGCGGCTTGTCGAAAAAGTTCTTTGTACCGCTCTTTCCATTCTTCCAACTGAACAAGATTCCAAGCGTCATACCCATGAAATATTACCACAATAGGAACACCTGCCTGCTTTGCCGGCTCAATCAAAGTTGTCCCCATTGGACCAAAATGCGCAACAATAACTGCAATCTTATTGTATACTAGACTTTGAGCAATTTTATCATTTTCGTACTTAGATACGTCATGATTAAACACATGAAGTAAAGCGTATTTCAGTTTTCTGATGTACTCTTCTGAATCAATCAAATTACCAACGCGCAATTCAAATAGTGGTTTAGGCCAGCCGTAATAATAGAATGTTCTGTAATCCAAGGCTTTTGTCTGACCAGCCACAAAAGTTTCGGAATACTTTGAATAATTCTGATTGAACACCGCGACATTGCCTTTTGAATCAAGGCGTTTTCGTTCGAGCATTGTCGCGTAATGTTCACCCCAATTTCTTTCTTCAGACCAACCTAAAATCCACTTTCTGAAATAATACAAGGTCCAGTTAAAAACAAGTGAAGCTAAACGAAGGTGCCAAGTGAAAAAGGTGAGAAAAGAAATTGGGATACGCGCAGCATATACTCGAAGAGCAGGATGACTAATCCAATCTGTAAAAAGCAAGATGAAAACTGGCACTAAAATCAGATATACTGAATGATGAAGGGCTAGAAACAGTAGGCTTATCAACCCTATAGCAATGACATAAAATGTATCGAAACTCAATTTACCAAAACGCACATTTACGTACGGAAACCGCTTATTACGGGCTGCCAAAATAATGAGTGCGAAAATGAGAACGAGCACACCACCAAACACTTCGGATACAAACGCAACCTGCAGTAAAAAGGCAGCCATAAACAACAATTCCAACGGCAAAATGAAAAGTCTTAGCACCTTCATGATGGAATTTGATCCATGCGTATTCGCCAAATTTGGAGTGTTTGAAATCCTATCGTTCACTGCATCATGCACATGATGGTTTAGGATTTGTCTAAGGCCAAAAGTGAACGTCCAACCAATCAGCACAAAAACCTGCAACAGATTTAGCTCATGACCGAGCGTTAGCTGAAACGAAAACCAGAGAAACAAGCTCGGGTTTACATAGGCATAAAGTGCATCTAAACACACCGCGGCTAAGGGGAATCGCTTAAGCCTAACGGGTTTAAGTGAGTACAAACCGAACAGGACAACTTCGCCAATTACAAGTGCTAAAATGATCGAATTCCATTTAAAACCAACCAACCATGGCAGGGCGCTTAACACAAGTAAAACAAGCAAGATAGCCCAACAAGCAACTACCGGAATTGCAGCCATTGTGTTGGACTTGTGCGCCACTTTGTCCTCCTCAATATCAGTCCAATCATTAATTATGTGACCAAGTGTGCCAATGCCAAAAATTGCAATGAGCGCCCAGAAAAGAAGTTCAAAACCTAATTGTGGACGAACATGATGTAAAGCCAAATAGCACAACAATAGTGAGGTAAGAAAACCCGCTTTGGCAGACCACCAATGTTTGGTTCTATTGAAGAAATTTGAACTTAAACTCATCCCCACTTTAATCCAAAAAATAGTCTCGAACCACTAAATCAAACTCTTTTTCGGTGCTTCCATTAATGGCTCCAATCATTACAT
>ERZ889078.3361-NODE-3361-length-10617-cov-6.300133_pt1 | contig 10617 bp, 10 predicted proteins | sample MGYA00521266_ERZ889078 | MGnify/ENA primary metagenome ERZ889078 (study PRJEB32303, sample SAMEA104408618) | aquatic metagenome | biome: Brackish water; feature: Pelagic; material: water | place: Baltic Sea | collected 2014-06-16T06:34:00 | depth 76,534 m ... | reverse complement strand
TCTTTCCTTAACAGTGCAGCTAGGTTAAGTTGCACTTATGAGTTGAATTCGGGTTGTATTATACGTATACACGCCGGCAGTTTTATCCATGATAAAGACGTCGAAGCGTTTAGCCGCCAGCATAGGAAATAACAGTTCGGCATCTGGTGCCACGACCTCAGAAATTTGTCCGTCTTCAACGGCTTTGCGGTACTCTGGAGTGTAGTTGTAAGATAATACTGCACCGAAGTTTAATCCTTTCATATCAGCAAAGCTGTTCCCTCGCGGGGGACTATCCTTGAGATGGAAAACGACATCCTCGCCGATATAAACAGCATCGCTGTAAAGGTATTGCACACCCTTAGTAGGGAACCTTGAGGCGGTAACCGCCATAGCATCCCAACTACCGTCGGCTACGTATTTCACTGCCCGCGCCCAGGGAAAAAATTCGATTTCAACGTCTATTCCTTTACGGGCGAAGGCTTCACGGACGATGTGCAGTATTATCCCGCCATGCTTGAATACTTTGGAAATAAATGGTTTCCATTCACCAGTCGTGATTTTCACGGTTTCGGCATTGGCATGGGTGCCAGGAAAGAAAATCACCAATGTCCACCCAAGTAACAGTAGTGGTAGCTGAAACTTCTTCATGGTTGCTGCTCCTTTCGCTGTCAGCGCTGACAATAAACGTCGTTAGATAGTTTTCTGTCGTCTGCTGTCAATTCTTGTTGCACCGGATTGTACCAACAAGTTTGCATGCCCTGATTTAAAATTGTAGCACCCACACAAGCTGTAATACAATTTTTGAGCAGGCGGCAGAAAATCATCTGAACCTCCCACTGTTTAAATGATACTTTAAACCAGGAACAAATGTAGTGGTCTAATAGTGTTGTTCTGTTTTCTCATTCCGTAGCTATATCCGATTCCCTGCCATATATTTCAGCGCTAAATTATCTCACCCCGATTCGCGAAATCCATATCGCAGCCCATGAACCGGATCCGTTAAAAACAGCAAATTCGCTGCTTTGGTGTTGGCAGACTGTACATTCTGCCTGACCTAAACGTGTAAAAATAATTCTGATTTGTACATCTGCTTAAGCAATAATGGCTCCAGCGGATCTAAAACGGTAATTGATCTTCTTTCTTTAACTGTCAGGCAATTTTTTATATATTCATTTAAGTGATTAGCAAGATTGCTCAGTTAACAAACTCCTGTGTATTTTCATATGTCATCTCAGAAAAAATAAGATTTGTGCTGACAAGTATCGTCATTGGGTCCATTGGTTACGTAAACGGTGCTTCCATGCACCACTGCTCCGGCATGTTTTTAGCCGGAATCTGTTGTACAGTCAGCACAATCTTCAAAATGGATACCGGCTAAGAGCATGCCGGTATGACGTTTTCTGTTTCACTGGCCGATATCGATCGTAAACAGGTTAAATTTAGTCCGGTCATAGAGACTTGGTAGAAAAGGTGTCACAGGCTTGTAGCGTGCCTTTTTCGAGACCGGTTTTAAACCATTTCACCCGTTGTTGAGAACTGCCATGTGTAAAAGAATCAGGGGTAACATAACCTTTAGCCTGTTTTTGCAGGCGGTCATCTCCAATTGCACTGGCGGCTGTCAGGCCTTCCTCAATATCACCTGATTCGAGAATCTGTCTGGAACGGTTAGCGTGATGTGCCCAGATTCCAGCGTAACAGTCTGCCTGCAATTCCTGTTTTACCGATAAACTGTTAGCAACTTTCTGGCTTTGATTTTCTTTGGCTTGTTGTACCTTGGCGGAAATACCGGTAATGGTCTGTACATGGTGACCGATTTCATGTGCGATAACATAAGCCTGGGCAAAGTCGCCGGGCGCTCCATGTCGGTTTTTCAGGTCATCATAAAAATTTAAATCAATATAAACTTTTTGATCGCCGGGGCAGTAGAAAGGTCCCATTTGGGCAGAGCCCATGCCACAGGCTGTTTTAACGGCTTTGCGGAATAATACGAGACGCGGCTGCTGATATTGTTTGCCCATATTTTTAAACAGTAATCCCCAGGTGTCTTCGGTATCGGCGAGTATTACTGAGACAAATTTGGCGAGTTCCTTTTCTTCGTTGGTCTGTTTCACTACCTGAGTTGACGGAGCAGTCTGAGCTCCTGACAATGTGGCTCCACCTAAAAGCTGACTAAGGTCACCGGTAAAATATCCATAGCCTAGAAGGCCAATAACCGCGATCACAGTTCCTTTAAATCCGAGCAGGCGAAATGCCATGGGTAAAAGTCGCAGTAGTCCGCCGCCACCTGAGCCGCCCATACGAGGTGAGCTCATTCCGCGTCTATCTTCTACATTGTTACTTTGTCGATTATTGCGCCAGCGCATAAAGGGGTATTCCAGTTTGATATAAAGTTGAGCTGAATTTACGTGGTTCGATGCGATTTTGGAAGGGTTGATAAGCTTAAAGTCGAATTATTTAAAGTTTTTTTATCGAATGTATAAACCGGGTATGATTCAATTGCGTTTTTCAGGTTCAGGCTTTAAGGTCTGTAAAACCTCAATGAATATAAAAAATGACGTTGGCACTAAATAAATTACATCAACAATTAGAATCGATAATCGTCGGCCAGAAAGAATTGCTCGAAAGGCTGATTATCGCAACTCTGGCCGGTGGCCATGTTTTACTGGAAGGGCCTCCAGGACTGGCTAAAACAACTGCTGTTCATGCGCTAGCCACCGGAATAGAGGCTGACTATCATCGCATTCAGTTTACCCCCGACCTGATGCCGTCTGACTTGACGGGCAGTGAAATTTATCAGGCTCAGGATGGAAGTTTTAACTTTATCCCCGGCCCTGTATTTAGTCAGATTGTGCTGGCAGATGAACTCAATCGTGCACCGCCTAAAGTACAGTCGGCATTGTTAGAAGCGATGGCCGAGCAACAGGTCAGTGTGGGTAATCATACTCACCAGTTGCCAGAATTTTTTATGGTGCTGGCGACCCAGAATCCACTGGAGCAATTTGGAACCTATCCATTACCGGAAGCTTTACTGGACCGCTTCTTATTTAAATGTCTGCTGGACTACCCTGAACTTGATGAAGAAATAGAAATAGCCAGGCGTGCCCGGCAGGATGATAAGGGTCATCTTGAGGCTGCTGTGATAAGTCAAATGAAACCCGAAGATATACTGGCGTTACGGCAACAGGTAAATAAAGTTCACGTCGAACCCAGTATCGAAAAATATGCTGTTAGCCTGGTCGCGGCCACTAGAAATCTGCAAAGCTATCATGACGGTTGGGCGGGACTGGTGAAAACCGGCGCTTCACCGCGAGGCTCTATCGCTTTATTACGGGCCGCCATGTCGCGAGCTTTGTTTCAAAATCGGGATTATGTGATACCAGAAGATATCGTCGAACTATCGGCTGATGTATTACGCCATCGCCTGGTGCTCGATTTTGCAGCTGAAGCCGAAGGGGTTACAGCCGATGATATTATTCAACATTTAGTTAGTGTTATCGATGCGCCTTAAGTCGTTGTTCGGTTTTTTTTCATTCAGAACAGTATTCGAAGACCGGCCATTGCTCTCCAGCCTGGAAATTAATGAGTTGATCGCACAGGCAGGTAGCTTGAAGAAAGCGCAGGCTTCAGGTAGAAACCAGTTGTCACAGCCTGGTGACCAGGTTTCCACAATAATTGGTGGCGGTGTAGATTTTGCAGATAGACGAACTTATGTCTCTGGTGACGACCCACGTTTTATTGACTGGAAAGCCAGTGCTCGAAGCCAGCAAACACTGGTTAAAAATTACTTTACTGAAGTAAATTTGCCGGCTTGTGTAGTGATTGACCGGCGTTCCAGCTTGGCTTTCGGAACCTGCAAACGTCTTAAAATTACTCAGGCTATTCGGATTGCTATAACACTCGGTATACAAATTCTGCGAGCCGGTCACCCTCTGGCCTGTCTGATTATTGACAGGGCCCATAAAAGTGGTGATGGCAGTGGAAATGACAGGGAAAAAATCTGGCAACCTGCACAAAATAGTATTAACGCATTTCGCCAGACAATCAATTTCTGTGCACGGGCTTATCCACTGCAAGAGGAAAGTGAAGATAAAGTAAGTGGCAGTTGGCGTAATATCTGTGGAAATTTAAAAAAGCATTTACCCGTAGGCAGTCGAATAATTCTCATCTCAGATTTTTTTCAACTGGATTCTTCTGACTGGGTAGCCTTACAGAATTTGAGTCATCAATATGACCTGTCTGCTGTACAGGTTATTGATCAGGCTGAACAGGTTTTACCCTCGCTGAATAATATTTCATTAAATTTCAGACAATACATAAAACATGAATTAGTTAATTCTGCTGAAATAACAACACTTAATGTTAAATTGCAGACAAAACTGCAACAGCAGGTCGACTGGTTTAAAAAAAATAACTGCCATTTTATACGTGTGAAAAGTCATGATGAACTTACTGTATTACAGGGTGAATTTTGATGAGTACAGTTTCTGAACCGGGGATGATCGATATTTTGCAGCTGGAGTCATCGATGGCCAATAATGACGTATCATATTGGCTGATACTATTCTGTGCATTACTGGTGTTATACATAACTTTTTTGATGGTCCGCTATTACCATCATCCTGTTCGCCGACTTCGCAGGCAATTACGCAAGCAACAGTGTTCAGCTCGAGAGGTAGCTCATCAAATAGCATATTTGTTTCAGTTTAATGCCAGTCAGACTACACTACTGGAAAAAATGCGTTTCGCTAAAGAGCAACCTACATCGCAGCAAATACTCGATTTTATACAGATGATTGACTCGCAATAATATGATTGAGAGCTTTCAGTTTTTACAACCCTACTGGTTGATAGCTTTAATACCTCCACTGCTCTGGTTGTGGTTTGGCAGACACAAAAAACTGCTATTACCAGCCCTTGTTCAACAGGTGAAAGTTCGATATCCGGCTCTAAGTCTTATTGATTCTGATGAGCAATATAAAATATCTGCATCAAATCTGTCCGCTAGAAATTCTGTTCCAGTTTTATTTTTTATTTTATTGATAATCAGTTTAGCTCAGCCAGCAGGTGATGGGAAAATGTTACCTGAAAAACAGCAGGCAGATCCGCTTGACCTGATTCTGGTTGTTAATACCAGTGTAAGTATGATTTTAAAAGATTATATAGTTGGTGGTGAGCAGGTTGATCGAATGGCTATGTCACGTTTATTGCTGCAGAAACTGGTTAGCAGCTTTAAAGGTCAGAGAATCGGCCTGGTAGTCATGGGGCGTCCATCGGCCATCTGGTTGCCGCTAACCAGTGATTTCTCGTTGGTAAGCAATATTATCGGTCGCTTAAAAACCACATTAGGAGGACGTAACAGTGATATTGCTGAAACACTGGCTTTGATTCAGAAAAAGTTCACTCCTGACAGTGAAAAATCACAAACTATAGTGATGATGGTCAGTGACGGTTATGAACAGCTGGGAGTGATATCGCCCGAAGCGGCTGTGCAGGAATTAGTGCATGATGGATTTAAACTTCATACTTTAGCCATAGGTTCAGCTGCTAAACCGGAGTTTTCATTGGGTAAAGGACATTTGATTTACCAGGCTGTCGATCTGCAGTTGATGACTCAACTGGCAAAAATTGGCGGAGGTAAGATGGTTCATGTTAAAGATTTAAGTGTCACCGATAATGTGCTCAAAAATATCTCAATAGCGCCGGAGCAAAATAAAAAGAAGCAGGGTAAATCGATTGTAATTCCTTTATATCAATATCCGTTAGCATTTTCCCTAATACTTTTAATCATAATGCTGTTACCGGTATCTTTCAAAGTTCTGATTAATAGAGTGAGCAGGGAATGAGCCTGACTGATCTTTATTGGCGTCAATCCTTATGGCTTATATTAGTGCTATTGCCACTATTGTTAATGTCGTTAAACGGTTGGTGGCAACGTCGACAGCTACAATCATTCGTAGACGTAAGTCTACTCCCCTGGGTTACGCTAACAACTATAAACAGGAATAAGCGATTACCTTTATATAGCCTGTTAATCGCATGGATGTTTTTATGCATGGCTCTGGCCGGGCCACGTTTAATCAAACAGTTACCACCAGAGTTTAACCCTGATGCTTCAGTGTTAATTGTTATCGTGGATTTATCGGCTTCTATGAATGCAACTGATGTTCGACCAGACAGGTCTGCCGTTGCACAACGCCTGTTAAAAAACTGGTTGTTACAAAAGCATTCAGATCTTGCCGTGGGTATAGTGTTATTTGCAGGACATGCGTTCGAACTGATACCCGCGACTACTGACCAGGCGGTTGTTAGTTATTTTATTAAAAACCTGTCAGGTATTCATTTACCCACGGCAGGAAATAATTTAGCAGACGCACTTAAACTGGCTGAAGCTGAACTTATTTCCAGTCAACATCATCGTCGATTATTACTCTTAACCGATGGCGATATGGAACTGGCTGAACAACATAAAGCAGCTAAAATATTAACCGGGGAATGGGCAGGTTTGAATATTCAGACTCATGTCATTGGTATTGGTGAAACAAAACCCGTCACCGTTCCTGATAAATTTAAAGGCCTGATTGAGCAGGAAAATCGTCCTGTCCTAAGTCGGCTTGAAGCAGAGTGGTTAAAACAACTGACGCTAAATCCAGCTATAAATTATAAACACTATAAAAAAGCTGAAGGATTAGAGCTGGATGAGCTACTGGAATTAACACTCGTCAAAATACCAGCTGATATCCAGCGGCAAGTTATCTGGCAGGAGTGGTTTTCGTTACCGCTACTGTTTGGGATATTCTTTTTATGGATGAGTATATTATCGCAAAAGCACACTAACCAAATTTCACATCCTATTAAAAACCTGGTCCCTGTTTACATAGTGCTTTTGCTGCTATCGGGTTACAGTCTGCTATATTCAGATGCCTATGCGAATGATGAAAGCATTTATGAAAAAGCCCGGCTTGCGTATAAGCAGAAAAATTACCTGCAGGCTCAGCAATTATTTAGTCAGATAGATACTGTAGATGCAATTTTCGGTGAGGCTTCGGCCTGTTATCGTGTTAAAGATTATGACTGTGCCCAGCGAGCCTTTGCCTCTGTAGCCTGGCTATCTGCCGACAACAATATACGTGCTAAAGCTATCTTTAATCTGGCCAACAGTTATTTTTTTTCGGGTGATTATGATCAGGCGATTGTGCTTTATCGTGATGCTGAATTACAGGGCATAGATCCAGCATTGATAGCTGTCAATATGTCTTACGCAGAGAGTATGCAGGCAGCTATGCAAAAGCACTTTCGACAGCTCAGGCAGAGTTATCAGAGAGCATTATGGAAAGCAGCTGCAGCCGGCGAAAAGGTTCCAACTCTAACCGAGTTTTTATTTAGCAATGAAAACTATTTAGCTGTGCAGGTAGGCGGAGATTCGCTACAACAGACTTACAAAATTGCCGATCACAAAATAAAATCTGAAATTATGCAGCAATTCGGACTGGAAAATCATACAGAAAAAACGGTAGCAGGTCGATGGATAGAAACTGAAAGGGTCTTGCCACAGAGTAGCGCAGCGATGATAAACCGGTTATTCGAAATGGAACTGGGTATCAATGCTCCACTCCGGCAGCCACAGGTTGTAGAAGGAAAACGCAAATGGTAGCTATTAATTGAAAAATTTAGCGCTTAAGTTTTCTATACTGCTTCTAATTACACTGACACCTTTAGTTAATTTGAGCGTCTATGCTGCAAGTTTACAGGTCGGTCTGAATAAAAATAAAGTAGAGACAGGTAAGTATATACTGGCTACGATCAGTTATCGTGGAGATAGTAATCCAGGCGAGCTTAACCTGTCAGAATGGCGCGAATCATTTCATGTTGAGAATCAACAGGTCGAGCTTACTGAGTTAGTCGATGGGCAAATACAAAGCGATACTTCTGTTCGACTTTATCCCCGTTTTCAAGGACAGCTGACTCTTTCGTCACTGGCATACGGTGGCGCCATATCCGCATCTCAACAATTAACTATTCTTCCTTCTATACGCAACAATATAGATTCCTCTCCAGTTCTGCACTCTGTACAGCAAAACTACTGGACTGATCAGGCTATTATGATCACCGTTGATATAGCTCTACATGAAAAATCGAATGAAATAGTGGTTAATGATTTTGTAAATGACCTGTTTGTAGTGCGCACGCTGAAACCTGAACGAATGATAAATCCTTCTGCTGATGTTATTCGCCTGCAATGGATGTTGTTAACTCCAGATAAGGGTGTTTACCAGCTAGAACTGCCATCGATACAGCAGCGTGGGCGGGGTCGGTTTCGCTATTACCTTCCCGCCGTGACTCTCAATATCAGGCCTCTGCCTGCCTATCTGCCTGTAACCATTCCTGTGGGTAATATTAGGGTGCAAAGTGATGTTATTAAGGAAGATAATAAACCAGCCAGCTGGCTGGTGGTAATTGATAATAGCGGTCGATTACCTGATCATATTGAAGGGTTGCAGACATTCCTGGATAAATTAAAAATAGCTGGTCAGGATGTCATTATCGAAAATAAAGCAGATAAGCATTCAGATAAAGTTAGCAGAAGATTGCTGATAAAAATACCCGAATGGCATTTAACTCAGGATAATGAGCTGGAACTCGAATATTTCGATACAACGTCAGGGCGTCTGCAAGTTTTGAAACATTCTTTACCGGCTGTGTGGCGTATACCGGGATATGCCTGGATAACGATTATTTGTTTTCTGTTAACGGTTATTATTTATACGGCTTACCGGGTTTATAAGCTGGCCTTGAAAATCCGCCAATGGCGACGATTTCGATCTACAATAGATCAATCTACAAGCGCTAACCAGTTGCGGAAATTAATGCTGCAAACGAATACTTCAAAAAACCTGACGGAGTTTACAGGAGGGCAACAGGATGAACTGTTGAAAAAAATTGTCGTGGATTTAAATGAGATTTGTTTTAACTACCAATCTAAAGAGGGTTTAGAACAGGTCAGGGAAAAATGTTTAAGCTATTTTACTTACAAAAAATGGTTAAAAGTGAGCCTGTAACCCTGCCTGAACTTTTCAGGACAGACAGGGTGTTCAACAAGTTACAATGATTGATGTTTAAGGGACTTTAGTCGCTTCAATATCTGCTTCTTCTGCACCGAATCCAACACTTCTTGGCCAGTAAACATAGTGACCACGAGTTGTTATGTTGTCATCATGTACTGCAAAGCCGATAGTATAGGCATTGCCTTCTGACAGGTTTTTATCATCCGGGTTGGTTAGCCCAAATTTACGTGCGAAAACCACTGTCCACATACCATCCTTCCATTCACCTTTCGCCATATTATTATCGGCTGCGGAACCTTTTGCGTCTTCCCGGCTGGTCACATATTCAGGAATAAGGTCACCCACTTTCCAGTTAAGATCAGGATCAAAGGCTGATGCATTCATTTCACGTGTCAACGGAGTTGAAGCTGTGCGTATCTGGTCTTCGCTGGTTGAATTGCTACCAAATACAGATTTGTTATACATGTATTTTGGCTGGTTCATTTTCTTATCCCAGTTTTTTGCGAAGGGTCCTTTACCTGCGTCATTAAGACGATACTCCAGTACATTAAAGTCATCAGTCATGCCGACAACATTTGAGCGATGAGCACGCCATTGCATTAAATCAAGGAATCCACCTGCTGCGCCAATTTTATCAATTTCAGCTCTGCTCTTTGTATCGGCCCAGTTGCCACTGGTTCTGGTCGACGGTAAATATTTGCGTACATCGCTTTTCTTAAGACCATTGTCGCCAAGGATAGCATGTCCTTTGACGGCAGTTTTTCCAGCCTTATTGGGCATGTCACGCTGTCCATCATGACAGCTTAACCAGCAACCATGTACATCGTAGTCAGACACTTTTCCATCATCGATCATGATTGAGAAACGATCTTCGTATATTCCGGGTTGCTCTCCATTCTGTACTTCTTTATCAAGTTTAGGATGGCCGTAGGCTTTCCATTCCTTGCCATCATATCGCCAGAAAGGATGGGCATCACCTGCATAAGGATTGCGGGTTTTCCATTTAGCTCTAAAATAGGCGTTATTGTTATCGTAAGCGACCTGCAAGGCCAGGTTTACACTACCGGGTTTTCCAGTAACGGGCATAGGTTCCAGTGGGCCACGCTTGACCAGTTTGTCTCCCATTGCCGCTTCATCGCCTTCATGACAAAAAAAGCAGTCAACCCCCTTTTTCATGTCTCTGTAGCCCTGCTCTTTTCCATCCTTGCTCTGGTGTTCTTCACTCATTAACCATTCATAGCCGGACTGTCCGGGGTAAAACAGGGTTAAATTGGTGACTGGAATGCTAGACCAGTCTGTCGGTACTGCTGACAGTGCAACTGACGGTAAAACTGCGAGCAGGCAAATTGCCATCGATATTGATGAAGTATGTTTTAAAATTGGCTTAACATTAGTAATTGATGTTTTTATCGGAATATTCATCCTGGTGATCCTCTGTGAGTTGGTTTTATTTTATGATTTGAGAAGCGCTTCTTTTTATCACTCTATGCAATACATAAAGGACTGAGCAATATATTAATTCCCGAATTCAACTCATAAGTGCAACTTAACCTAGCTGCACTGTTAAGGAAAG
>ERZ889078.3358-NODE-3358-length-10620-cov-12.234075_pt1 | contig 10620 bp, 11 predicted proteins | sample MGYA00521266_ERZ889078 | MGnify/ENA primary metagenome ERZ889078 (study PRJEB32303, sample SAMEA104408618) | aquatic metagenome | biome: Brackish water; feature: Pelagic; material: water | place: Baltic Sea | collected 2014-06-16T06:34:00 | depth 76,534 m ... | reverse complement strand
GTTCCAATAACTATTTTACCACTTAAAATTAATTCGAAGATCTTTAATTTTTTTGTGACTGTTAGACCTTATACTCCTAAAGAAGTTTCTGGGATTGATGATTTTGGATCTGCTTTAGAAGACCTTACAAAAAATATAGAAATAAAAGGTCGTTGGCCTGGTAAAAGGATGTTTTTACCACACATACGTGGATTTGCAAAAGAAATAAAAAATAATACTTTCTTTTATTATGATTATCCTTTTTCTGAATTCACAGATTTTGGAAATTCTCTTATAAATGTTCTTAGGAAAAATAAATCTTTTTTAGAAGTCGGAGTTTCATTTGTGGGGCCCCCTGGAGGAGTTTATTTTGGAGATAAAGCAAATAAAGCATTAGAATCTTTTAGAGATTTTCTTCATTTTAAATATAATCGTTGGAAGGTTTTAAATTTCAGTTTTCAAGAGCTTCCAAGTAATTTTAAACATGTTCAATATAATGATTTTAAAGTATCTAATGAAAATCTTTTTTCATATTTTCCTTTAATTGTTGAAGAAGTTGAGGAATCTGTTCCTTTTGCATTATGTAATAATGTCTTTGGAAAAAAAGGAGCTTTTTGTTTAGGTGTTTGTACTGGTAAAAATGAGTTTGTAGAAATGAAGGATATTGGTCTCGCAAAGAAATATTCTTCCAGATTGAGTGATGTTTTGAATCTTGAAATTACTCCTGTTATTTTTCATGCTACAAAAGGCAAGCATATGTATGAAATTTTAAATAACCAATAACCAAAATCTTTAAATAGTATATACTTGTTCGTATACACATGATAGATATATTTGATCACCAAATTTTATGTAAAAATTGTGGAAAATCTATGGAAAAAATAGAAATTTCTAAACATGGATTTATTTTAAGAGCAATGAAATGCTCTCTTGGACATGAAACAATAATTCATCCATTAGACAAAGAAGAATATAATAGATTTATAAATTTAAAGAATAAAGAATTTAATGTTAAGATGAGAATGGTTGGAAATTCATATGCTGTTTCAATTCCTATGGAAATTGTGAATTTTATGCATGAACAAGAAAAAATAATGAATCATATGGTTCGATTATGTTTTGAAGATTTTGGAAAATTAAGTTTAAATTTTGGAAAGTTTATTGAGGATAAAAATGAAAATGATAAAAACTAATGCTGAATTAAAAGTTGTAGAAGCATTGCAAGACGATGCATATAAAGGAATTGCTAGAGTTGATTCTGGAATAATGAGAGAACTTGGTTTGAAAAGGGGGGACATTGTAACGATTAAGGGTGGGCGTGAAACAGTTGCTATTGTTGATCGAGCCTACCCTGCAGATATGGGGGAAAAAATAATTAGAATCGATGGTATTTTAAGAAAAAATGCTAAAGTTGGAATTGGAGATGTTGTTAGTATTTTTCCTGCCAAATTTAAAGAAGCTAAAAAAGTTGTAATTGCACCTGCTCAAAAAGGAATTATGGTTCAAGCAGATGCAGATGGATTAAGAAGAGGATTACTTGGAAGAGCAATGGTTAAAGGAGATTTAATTGTTCTTGGAGGTGTTCAAAGAAGAAAAGATTTGATGAGTGAAGAGTTTGGAGATTTAAATGATATTTTTGGAAACCTAGGAGATATTTTTGGTGGAATGGGATTCGGTGGATTAGGAGGAGGATTTTCTCAAATAAGATTTTTAGTTGTCAATGCAAACCCAACCACTCCTGTAATAATTACTGAAAATACTGAAGTGGTGTTGAATCCAAAAGCAGTTGAAATTTCAGAAGAAAGAATACCAGATATCACATATGAAGATATTGGTGGATTAAAAGAAGAAATTAAAAAAATTAGAGAAATGGTTGAGATTCCAATGAAGCATCCAGAAATATTTCAAAAATTAGGAATTAGTCCTCCAAAAGGTGTTTTATTACATGGTCCGCCTGGAACAGGAAAAACTTTATTAGCAAAAGCTGTTGCAAATGAATCTGATGCTCATTTTATTTTATTGAATGGTCCTGAAATTATGTCTAAGTTTTATGGTGAATCTGAAAAGAAGATAAGAGATATTTTTGAAGAGGCTGAAAAAAATGCACCCTCTATTATATTTATAGATGAAATGGATGCTATTGCAGCTAAGAGAGAAGATTCTCATGGTGAAGTTGAAAGAAGAGTTGTTTCTCAATTATTAACAATGATGGATGGATTAAATTCTCGAGGAAAAGTTGTTGTTGTTGGGGCTACAAATAGAGTTAATGCAATTGATCCTGCATTAAGAAGACCTGGAAGATTTGATAGGGAGCTTGAGATTAATGTTCCAGACAAAGAAGGACGATTGTCAATTTTAAAAATTCATTCAAGAGGAATGCCTTTGAAAGGTGTTAAGTTAGATGCTTTAGCAGGTTTAACACATGGTTTTGTTGGGGCAGATTTAGAAGCTTTAACAAAAGAAGCTGCAATGAGTGTTTTGAGAAAAAATTTAGATAAAATTAAATTAGATGAAGAAGAAATTCCTCAAGAAGTTTTAGAAAAATTAATTGTTACGCATGAAGATTTTGAAGATGCTTTGAGAGTTGTAAGGCCAAGTGCAATGAGGGAAGTTTTAGTTGAAACTCCAAATGTTGGTTGGGATGATGTTGGAGGTTTAGAAGGTGTTAAAAAAGAATTAAAAGAAGCTGTTGAATGGCCATTGAAATATCCTGAAAGTTTTACAAGAATGGGAATTAGGCCTTCAAGAGGTATTTTATTATATGGTCCGCCTGGAACAGGTAAAACTCTTTTGGCTAAAGCTGTTGCAAAAGAATCTGAAGCTAATTTTATTCAAGTTAAAGGTCCAAGTTTATTATCTATGTGGGTGGGTAAATCAGAAGAAGGTGTTCGTAAAATATTTGAAAGGGCTAGACAAGTTTCACCTTGTATAATATTTTTTGATGAAATAGATTCTTTAGCAGGGAAAAGAGGAATGGATTCTGGTGCAAAAGTTACTGAAAGAGTCTTAAATCAAATGCTTGCTGAAATGGATGGTTTAGAAGATCTAAATGATGTGTTGGTAGTTGCAGCAACAAATAGGCCAGATATGTTAGATCCTGCTATTTTAAGACCTGGAAGATTTGATAAAATTTTATTAGTTGGCGCCCCAAATGAAAAGGGCAGAGAAAGTGTTTTAAATATTCATACTAAAAAAATGCCTTTAGGTGAAGGGGATAAAGAATTTACAAAAATGGAAAGAGAAAAATTCATTAAAGATATTGCAAAACAAACAGAGGGTTATTCTGGTGCAGATATGGAGGCTGTTGTTCGTGAGGCCGCAATGCTTGCTTTAAGAGATGATATTAAAGCAAAACTTGTAACTAAAAAATATTTTGATAAAGCTTTAGACAAAACAAGACCAAGCGTAACTAAATCAAGTTTAGAAACTTATAAGAAAATTGAAGAAGGTTTCTTAAAATCTGCTAGATCTGCAATTGCTAATCAAGGTTATTTGGGTTGATTGTTTTTTAGTGCAGGAATATTTATATATTTTCTAATTTATTCTTTATTATGTTAATTGGAAAGCCTGAATTTAAAAGAACTATTAAAGAAATGCAGGTTGGTGAAAAAGCATATACTCTTCCATGGGCGCTTGTTTTTGATTTAGATAAAATTCCTTATTTAAATTTAGCTGTTTTAGTTCAAAAATCTTCTGAAGATTATTTTTTAATGCCTATTGAAAAAATTGGTTTGAAAGAAACTGATTATAATATTTATGTTGATTTTAATTATAATGGTGAAAAATATAAATGGAACTTAGAAGATCTTGATTTTGAAGAATTTGAAGAAGAAGGTGCAATACTTGTTAAATTATCTCCTGAATTTGTTAGTTATGATCCTAAAACTAGGTTTGAAAGTTTTTTAAAAAGAAGAAGGGAAATTGCAATTAGAAATGAGGAATATGAACTTGCAGCTAAAATAAGAGATAGATTAAATGGGAAAAGGCCTTCTAGAAAAAATCTTTCTGATAAATTAGCTAAAAAAGTTCCCTTTATAGAAGAAAAAAAGAAATAATTTCTTACCACAAACCTTTTAAATGAGGTCCTTTAATTAACTAAACAATGTCATATGCAGATTATCTTGGAGAAAATATAGGCGCTCCTAATTTTACTAGTTGGGCTCGTAAAGAGGATAATTATATTTTTGATAGTAGTTTATCTCCAAAATATTCTGGAAGATATATAACTGCTTTTTTAATGGGTAATTTTTATGGTAGAGATTTGGTTTCATTAGTTTTGGTTGGAAAAGGGCCTTTTGAACTTAAAGGAGCTTGGCAAAATATGAAAGATGCTGGAAATGTTAGTATACTTGAAAATGCATATCATATTACAAAAAATTTGAAAAAATTAAAAGATTGGAGAATTAATGTTCCTGATCCAATTGAACTTTGTTTGGTTAAAGCAAAACCCTTTGATAGTATTCATCCTGCTTTTATTATGGAATATAAACATAATGATTTTTTTCAAATGCCTGAATTTGAAAAATCTAAAATTCTTGAAATTAGAGATCAAATGGTTGAAGCAACAAAAGAACAGGGATTTCTTCCTAGTTTAAGTGCTCATGATTTGGATAATTTTGCATATTCTAAAGCCGAAGATAGAGTTTATCTAATTGGTTTTGGTTTGTGGAGACAAAAGAAATAAATCTTGGATTATCTAAATCTGTTTCAATTAGTCCTGGAGTTCTTTTATTTGTTTTAGAGATTGTGAGATTATTTTTTCCTAAGCATTTTAGTTAGTTTTATAAACAATATTTTTGGTGGATTTCTATATGGAAACAGATAATTGTGAAATTTATAGAAGTACAAATGAAAGTTTAATTGCAATTCAAAAAGGATTAAATCCTTCAGAAGGAGATAATATTTATGCTATTCTTGGATCTGGAGATCAAACTTTTATGATGTTAGAGAAAGGTGCAAATGTCTTGGGGATTGATAGAAATAAGAGCCAAGTAAAATATGTTAAAGATAGAATAAGTGCACTTAAAAGAGGGAGAATTGAAGATTTTATTGTTGAAAAAGATTTAAGAAAAACAAAAGCATCATATTCTTTAAATTTTAAATCAAGAAATTCCTATATTGCAGAAATGAATTTAGATGAATTAAAAAGAAATTTAGGGAATTTAAAATTAATTGTGGCAGATATTTCTAAAAAAAATTTAAATTTCAGTGTTTTTAATAAAGTTTACTTATCTAATGCACTTCAATTTAATCTTAATGTGCTTAAAGATCTTACACAAAAATTTTCTCAAGGAACCTTATTTTATTTTGCTTCGCCAAGATATAGGGGCCCTTTAAAAATAGAAGATCCCTGTTTTTTTAAGAGAAATAGGGAATTGTCAGAAGAAGCAAGTTCATTTGAAAATTCTTGGATATCTAATATTTTTGTAAAGAATTAATTTTTAGGGGTAGTTTTATAAATTTTATTTTATAGGGGATTTAATGGAAAATTTAAATGATTTATTTGAAGATTTACCTGATGATAAATTTATTGGTCTTGGAATTGAATTACTTAAAGATGGGAAAGTAAATGTGGCAGATGCTATTAATTATATTAAAGCTAAAGGGAAATTAGAAAGAGATTATGGTTCTTCAGGAAATAAATATCCTAAAAATTAATCTTCAGTATTGAAAATAAGCAAAATTTATAACCTTTTTTTAACTTTACTTTAAATGAATAAAAAAGGACAAGTCACCATATTTATTATTGTTGGGGTAATTGTTGTAGCAATAGGAATCACCTTATTTTTTGTTTTTAATTCAAATTCTAAAAAACCTTTAAATTTAGAAGCTTCTTCTGTTGAAATTTTTGTGCTTGATTGTATAGAATCTGTTGGAAAAGATGCCTTGTATGTGGTTGGACAAAATGGAGGATATTATTTCCCCCCAAAAAATTCAAATTCTCTTGGAATTGCTTTTTATTTTTTTGAAGGAGAAGACATAATGCCCTCTAAGGAAGTGATTGAAAAAGAAATTGGGGCATATCTTGATGAGGCTTTGCCCATTTGCACAGAAGAGTTTGTTAAATTTAATAATTTTAATGTCAGTCAAGAAAAAGTGCAAAGTGAAGTTTTTATTTCTGAAAATAAAGTTTTTTTAAATGTAAATTATCCTATTAGAATTACAAAAGGAGAGGATGTTGTTTTTCTTAAAAAATTTAAAGATATAGAAATCCCAATAAGATTAGGAGAAATTTATTCTATTGCAAAATCTATTATCCAAAGACAACTTACAAACCCAAAGGAAATATGTATTAGTTGTGTACTTGAATTAGAAGAAAAAGGGTTTTTATCTTCAATAAAAAGTGAAGAAGGAGCAATTATTTATAATTTATTTGATTCTCATTCAGTTTCAGATAATTCAGAAAATATTTTAGAACCCGAATCTTATCATTTTAGGTTTGCAATTGAAATATAAAATGGAAAAACACAGAATTTTTTTAATATGTTTGATTTTAATAATGGGAATTCTCCAATTTGGTTTTGTTATATCTTCAGATGAAGTCATTGATTTAAGTTCTGAGTTTGGTGTTGAATCTGGGTCTGTGGTGGGTTCTGGTATTGAATTTTCTGATAGTTCTATTATTTTTACTGAAGAAAATTCTTATGTGGAAATTAATGGAGAAAAATTTGAAAATATTCTCCCAATAAATTACTGGGGAACGCCTTCTAGAATTGAAATTGGCCTTAATGGAGAAATTTTAAGTGCTAATCTTGCAGTAAATGGAAGCGGAGGGAATTTTTCTCTTGGAGGAAAAAAAATAATTGCTCCACCTAATTCAAATATTCATTATTCAAAGTCAAGGGGAGATTATTTAATTGACCTAAACGAAGAAGGAGGAATAATTAATTTTGGTGGCAATGAGTTTGAATTTTTTAAAGAAGGAACTCTATCTTATGATTATTCTGGTTTTAACTTGCCTTCAGGAAGTAAAGTTAGAAAAATAGAATTTCCCCAAGATATTCGAGGACAAAATATAAATTTGTTTGATGAAGTTTTTCTTGAAATTGGAGAATGTAGTTTGTTTGAGGAAGGTTATTCCCTCATAGAAGGGAGAGCAATTTATGAGGGCCTCAAAATAGAGAGATCTTCTTATGAAGGGAAATATATTTTAATTGCTAAAGAAGGGGTTATTTTATCAGAAGATTTTAATAATTTTGTTCAAAAAAATTCTAATGGTATTCGTTTTCAATCGTCTTATGATGAAGGGATGAAGGTAACTTTTTTAGAAGATAATGATTTTTTTGATTTAAATGGAGGAAATTTAGGAATAAATGAAGAACGGACTCTCTCAATGGTTATTTCTGGAGGAGATGCTATCGAGATTTTTAATTTTTATGATCTTAATAAAGATTTTACTCAAATTAAACATACTTCAGAAGGGGGAATTACTGAAATAATTACTGGAAAACATAGTTTTAATTTAGTTGGAGATTCATTTTCTACAGAACTTGGTAATTTAAATACAAAAAATAAAATTTCAGTTCCTTTTACGCTTGTTTCTAATAATTTAAAATCTGATTCTTTAAAAATGGAAGATGATGATGGATATTATATTTTTGATGAAAAAGGCAATACAAATTTTGCTTTTGATAAAAATTTATTAGATAGTCCGAATTATGATTTTAAAAGCTCTATTGGAAAAGAAATTTATTCTTTTGCAGAAGATCAAGTTGGAAATTCTGCTTTTGTTTGGGGAGGAAGAGGAAATGTTTATTATGATGAATATGAAAATTATGCTAAAAAACAAATTCCTGTTGAAGGTATAAAAGGATATGATTGCATTGGCCTGGCTCAAACAGCTTTAGTCAAGTATTATGGCGGGAAATATAGTGATTTTCCTCCTAATTTAAAATTAGAAGGGTCTTTGAAGAAAAAAGGGTGGACTAGTTATTATATTGAACCTAGGTCAGTTAATCAAAATACAGAAAAACAAGTGAATGAAATTCCTGCAGGTTCTATTGTTTTTGCTATGCATCCAAGTCACAAATCTGAATCATTTGATTATGAAAAAGATGTTCAATATAATGAGTATGTTAATAAAAATGGAGAAGAGCTAGCTCTTGTTATCGGCCACACTTTAATAAGGGGGAAAGGAGATACAAATTTTATAAATGCTATTCCTGGATATGGTGAACTTATGCCTAAAAGAGCACGAGAATATAATGAATTTTTATTAGAAAATGGAGAAATGCCAGTATTTGGTGGGACTGTTAAAGAAGGAGAGCTAGTCCCTTATGGAGATTATCTTTTAGTAATGGCCCCCCCTAAAAATAATTAATAATTTTTTAATCTATTCTTGTTACAAAGAAAGCCTTATTTGTTCCATCTTTAAGAATATCATTAAAAGAATGTTCCATAACCATATCTCCTGGTTTTGCTTCTAAAAACAAATTTTTTTCTTTATCAGAATAAATCCCGACATGCCATGGCCAATATTCTTGTCCATTGATTTTTGCTAAAGATTTATCATTTATTTCAGAATTTGTTAATAGATAAACTATGTCTCCTTTTTCTAATTTAGAAATATCTAAGTTTTCTTTTAATACTCCATTTAATCCTTTAATAGGGTTTCCTAATTGTTCTTTTTCTATGATTTCACTAGGATATACACTAATGTCTCTCCAATTAGTTTCAAATGTTTTTGAATAAGATAAAAAAACTAAACCAAGACAATCAAGTCCAGGATTTTTTTTAGTAAGTCTCCCACCCCAACGATACGGTGTTTCTACATATTTTCTTGCATTTTCTATAAATTCATCTCTTTTAGAAGTAGATTCATTATAACTTGCAGAATTTTCTTGTTTTAAATTTTGGGTGCTATCAATTATAATCTCTTTTTTAATTTCTTTTTCTAAATTACTTTCTTTTTTTGTTTGAAAATTGTTTAAAGGAGATAAAATTAAAAAAGTATTTAAAAACATAAGAGGCAATATGTTAAAAATTCTATTTGTTCCCATATTTTTGAAGGGCCTGATTTGCTTTTAAAGCTCTGTTATTACTCACCTTGGGTGACTTTTGAGCAAAGAAAATAACCTAATCTTTAGTTGTTATTGTAACTTTATCTTTTTGAATTAAAAAAGTATTTTCTGCTTGGGAAACTTTTGCTTTTGAGATTTCTACTAATTGTGGAAAATGATGTAAAATATTTTCTTGTTCTAATTGTCTGAGGCCCAATAGGGCTTTTGTTCCAAATTCTTTTATTAACCAACGAGAACAAAAAGGGAGTGTATTATAATTTTCTGCAATGTAATCTAAAACATCTCTTGCAATTTCACTTCTTGTGTTTTTTGGATTTTGCAATTGATAAATTCCTGAAAGTCTCCCATCTTTTACTTTCCCAGAACCAGGTGTTGCAAAAGGTTCTATTGCAAAAAGACCTTCTCCAAGTTCAAAATCAGATTTATTATCTATATTTGGAATTGAAACTCCTGCATGTAAATCATATTGTTCCATTAAATGTCCTGAAAGATTTACAATTGGATTAAACCCTTGAGATTCTATTGTATCTTCTATTATTTTTCCAACTTCACTTAAAGTTAAATTTGTATTAATTACTTTTTCAACATTTTCTAAAGCATCTTTAGAAGCTTGAATTAATTTTTTATTTTCCTCTGAATTTTCTAAATCTAATGAAAAAGCAGTGTCTGCAATATATCCATCTATATGAACCCCAATATCTACTTTGAGTAATCCATTTGCTTTTGTTTCATCATCATGGGAAGGGGTATAGTGTGCAGCAATTTCATTAATTGATAAATTTACTGGAAATGCTATTTCTCCACCAAGTTCGTGAATTTTATTTTCTATTTTTTCTGCGATTTCAAGGAGAGGCACATCTTTCTTGATTATTTCTTTTGCATAAACTTTTACTTGTTTTGCAATTTCTCCTGCCTTGATTATTTTTTGTGTTTGTTTTTGGTTCATTTTAATGTTTACAATTACATGTTTTTATTCTTTTACCTAAGAAGAAAAAAGGAAATAATATGTCGCTTGTACAACATGGAATTATAACTGCAATAATTATTACGATCAAAATTCCTGTAAAATATAGTAAAGAGATTTTTGGAGTGAATGCTAGGATATAGAAAAGACTTGCAAGTACAGATAAGCTTACATGGACCGCATGTGGTATTTTTGTTATTTTTATGAATGTTCCTAAAATTGATCCCACTATTGCAGAAGATAAAATCAGAATTGGTTTTTCAATTAAAGGGAGATGAAAACTCAAATTTAAATTTAAAATTTTTCCACCTAAATAAGGGAAGATGATATCACTAATTGAACCAATAATTAAAGCTCCGAATATTCCCACAATAATTGCTTGAAAAATATTTTTTTTATATTTATAAAAAATGGCTGTAGTAACAATGGCAGATGCAATAATATGTAATGGATGTAGAACATGGAAGATTGTTTCAGAAATATCTTGCTTTAGAAAATAAATAAATGAAATTATTATTATTATTGCTATAGCTGTTGCAAAAACAGTAAATGGTAAGTGATGTTTTAGTTCATGAATTAGATCTTTTGTTTTAAATTTCATTAAAAATCACCTAAAGTCATTTGGTTTTTTGGATTTATAAGTTCTTTTGCATCTAT
>ERZ889078.3357-NODE-3357-length-10621-cov-5.312512_pt1 | contig 10621 bp, 7 predicted proteins | sample MGYA00521266_ERZ889078 | MGnify/ENA primary metagenome ERZ889078 (study PRJEB32303, sample SAMEA104408618) | aquatic metagenome | biome: Brackish water; feature: Pelagic; material: water | place: Baltic Sea | collected 2014-06-16T06:34:00 | depth 76,534 m ... | reverse complement strand
GGCAGCTGAGTTACCGGCAGCCATGCCGTTACTGACATACAGATTATTAAGCAGACTTACAGGGAAATAGGTGGTCTGGTTGTTAGTCATGGATTGGAAGGGCAGGGCGCAGATGCCACGATCCTGTAAGTTGGAGTTGTTGTCGCAAAGGTTTTCAAAGACGAGTTCGCCCTCCGGGTCATACAACGCAAGTAATTTTTCATTTAACAGTTCAGTTCCATCTTGATCGTGTCGTGGAATGGAGCTTTTCTGGCTGGCAGGGAACCATTTTTCATCAGGATAAAAGAGAAAAGATTGCTCATTCTCACTTTCGTCCAAAAAGTAGTCGGCAAAGAAAAAATTGGTGGATAAACGTTCAAAAAACTCACCAAGACCACTGGCCAGGCTGGCAAGGCGGGATGTCCCTTTGCCGTTGGTGTAGAGATGGGGACAGTCCACCGACTGGATATGGACAGACCAGCAGTTTGGCGCTGGGTTGAGCCAGCTAACAGCTTCGATGTTAAGACCAATTTCCTGGAGTAGTTTAGAGGCCTTGTCAATGGTCTCTTCTAAAGAGAGATCTTTACCGGGGAGATGTGTTTTATTTGTCATGATTGTCTCAAGTCGGAATGTTTGGTGGTAGGTCGGCTTGGTGTTGGCGGTAAATGATGCTCTAGTGCCAAGTTTCACTGTCCAGGGGTGGTGGTTGTATTGACGCTGTAGGACGATATACTCTATATAGGGTATAATGAAACTTAGATTTTACAATATACCTTGAAACTGAGGCGGAGAGGTTGGAGAAAAAGGAGGCGAGCGGAGTCGAAAAAAACTGCTCCTGCCGCAGGTCAAGCTGTAGATATGACCAACAACGACAGGAACAGGGGAGGGGACCCTAAATGGTTTTGGCGGCGCGCAGTGAGTCGGCAAGCATTTCGACTACAAAGCGAACTTTTTCATCAGATTTATGTTGCAGCAGATTGTCTTGAATGTGCATGACACATGTTGGACACGCGGTCGCCACGTATTCAACCTCTGCATCTTGAATGTTTTTCACCTTGTGATTGTTGATTTTTATAGAGGTGTCGTAATGGGTGATACAGTAGCTTCCTGCACTTCCGCAACAGACGGCTGGGTCTTTCATCTCTTTAAATTCGATTCCGGGGATCATCTTTAATAGGCTTCTGGGTTGCTCGCTAATATTTTGGCCGCGAACCATATGACAGGGATCGTGGTAAGAGACCTTGTAAGGAAGTCTGCCCAATTCGTCAGCCTTGATGTCTATATTTTTCTCAATAAACTCATTGATATCGAATATCTTGTTGGTGAAGGCCTGAAGTTCCCTGCTGTCGTCGATAAAGACTTTGATCTCTTTTTTCAGAGACATGCCGCAGGAAGAACAGGCAACGACGATTGCATCGAGGTCATATTGTTGGAACAAATTAAAATTATGTTCCGTAAACATTTTTGCCCCTTCGTAATCACCGTTGGCAAGTACCGGGGTGCCGTTGCACTTTTGTTTTTTTGGAATAACGACCTCATAACCATAGCCGGTAAGGATATCAACAACCGACTTTGCCACATTGGTGTAGATGAGATTGCCTGCACAACCGGTGAAATAGCCGATTCGACCTTTTGAAGGCCCCTTTTTCGGAGGATTTACCTCAGGGTATAGGCTCTGTGCGCTTCTGATAGCCATCTGTGGAAAAAACCTTCGTTTTGAAAAACCAAAAAGCGGAAAGAGGTGGCGCACCGGATTTTTAGGACCAATTCCAAAGAGAGCACGCTGGGCCACACCTATTAACATGGCGCCAATAGTGATTGGCCATTTGCGCCAGAGCAATTGTCTGAAAATAAGTGCTTTGATAAAACCTAGTCCTTCCTGGGTGGTGATATACCAGCGAAGCCTTAGAACAACATGTTCTGGACTGACACCTGCTGGGCAGTTGGCTGAACAGGTTTTGCAGTTAAGGCATTCATTGATTGCGTCTTTTACCCTCTGTGTGATCTGCAGATCACCGGAGACAATTTTTTCGGCAAGTTTATTCTTTCCGCGGGCAACATACAGCTCATTGCCCATTTCTTTAAAAACAGGACAGACAGATCGACATTTGCCGCACTGCATGCATTTTTGAAATTCTTTTGCAGCTTCCAGCAAATGAGTTTCGGCCTGGTGTTTCACGGTAGCGTGTGCATTCATTTTTTCATCCACCCCGCTTACGCTGACTGCTCTTCCGGCATATCGAACATCTTGCCTGGATTGAGCAGATTGAGGGGATCAAAGGTTTTTTTGATATTTTGCAGCAGCCTGATACCTTCTGCGCCAATTTGATCTTTTAGAAACGGCTTCTTTTCAAGGCCAATTCCATGTTCTCCAGAGATGGTGCCCTCAAGGTCGATAGCCAGTTGAAAAAGTTCAGCTACTCCCTTCTCGGTGCGGGCCATTTCGTCTTTATCCTGCATATCTAAAAGGAAGGTCGGATGGAGATTGCCGTCACCTGCATGACCGAAGATACCGATTTGCAGCTGGTATTTCTCGGCGATAGCGGTGATGCCGCGAACCATTTTCCGGTAATTTAGAACGCATGACAGTGGCGTCCTCGAGAATGAGATTGGGCCTGACACTGGCCAGTGCATTCAAAGCCACACGACGTCCCTCAAAGAGCTTGTCCCGTTCCTCACTGCTTTTTGCTCTGGCAAAATCGCGGATGTCGTTCTTTTTTACTTGAATTTCAACTTTGGCCATTTCTGCAATGGCTGAGTTTTTCTCACCGTCTGTTTCTATCAGTAGTACCGCAGCGCCATCTCTGGGCAGGCCGCAATCTTTAAAGTTCTGGATGGCATTGATCGTGGCATTATCCATAAATTCCATGGTTGATGGAGTTACTCCCGAAGCGATGATATCAGACACTGCCTGGGCAGCTCCATCAAGACTATCAAATACGGCTAAGGCGGATTCGCGGTGTTCGGGGATGGGTAGCAAAGCTAGGGTTACCTCGGTCATAATACCGAGCAAGCCTTCACTGCCAACGAAGATTCCTTCCATGTTGAAACCGGCCACATGCTTTACGCATTTATTGCCCATAGTGACGATATCGCCCTGGGGTAAAACGACCTTCATCATTTTCACATAATCTTTAGTGACGCCATATTTCAGGCCGCGCAAACCACCGGCATTTTCGGCGACATTACCACCGATGGTTGAGAAGGTGACGCTGCCAGGATCAGGCGGATAAAAGAGATTTGCTTGTGCGGCAACTGGATCAATGTCAGAGGTGGTCATGCCAGCTTCAACTGTGATGAGGCGGTTGGCAGGATCAAAATCAATGACTCGGTTCATTTTATCCATGCATAAAACAATACCTTTCTTAAATGGAACCGACCCTCCAGATAAACCACTTCCCTGACCCCGTGGAGTAACTGGGATCTGTTCCCGGTAAGCAAACTTCATGAGCAGGCTGATCTGTTCTGTGGTGGTTGCAAAAACAACAGCTTCTGGTTGAATTTCAACATGGGATGCGTCATAGCTGTAGGCGACCATATCTTCTACTTCAGTAAGGACGTGGTTTTGTCCAAAAATGGTTACTAATTCTTCGATCTTGCTTTTATGCATGTTTTGCTCCCTGACTGATAACTGAAAGTGTTGGAGTGACTCAATTTCAATATTGCTTGATGCTTCATTCTGAACGATATGGTGTTTAGTTGGACAGGTTGTTGTCATTGGAAAGCGCTTTAAGTGTGAAAATGTAATTGAACGAATATATTTAATGGTAGTACCAATATTATAAGATACCAATGACCTTGTCAAGTGCAAACAATTCAACAGTGCAAATCATATAAGATATGGTAAATATTAGATAATAATTGCCACAAAGACTACCTGTTGTCAAGAGACCATGTATTGGTAGTACCAATTGTATTTGGTGTTGTGATTGAAATGAGGCTGTACCGAGAAGGTGCCCCTCAATCTATTCCTGTGGCCGACAGCAAAAAATGTTTTTCTCGTGGTAATAAGGGAACACTAAAGGTTTTAGACGGTTTTTGACAAAAACTAGGGCTATATGTATTATGCCCGTCAGCTATCATTTTCTGTTCTAGTTGTATGCTGCGCCTCTGGCAATATTGAGTGTGTCTGTTATTAACGGTTTGATTTCAAAGTAGATGAATATGGAAAAATGTAAATTCCACTCCCTGGTAAAAGCTTCATATCACTGTGCTAAATATCAGCAATATCTCTGCTCTGAGTGTATCAAATGTTCCGATCCTCACATCTACTGTAAATTTCGTTCTGCTTGCCTGATTCATTTTCTGGAAAAAGAGAAAAAACACAATATCGAATGAAATGTTTGAAATTTTATTGTGAAAAATCCAGATGTTTTATTACAAGCTGAATCTTATAAAGGGTTGAATTCGTCATGAGTTCGCCCTTTTTTGACTAAAGGTGGCTTCTCTCTAGGTCCAACATCTCGCCTAATATTAAAGAGATGGCAGAGAAGTATTGAAAATATCAGAAATGCTGATACAAAACAGCAGGAAAAGAGATCATTTATTGTTGGTGATTTAATGGAGTTCAAAGGGGAAAATTCCCAATTACAAGTTGTAAGTGTGAAAATATATGATATATTTGTGCGCGGTATAAAATCAAACTCGAGGGTAGTTTCGGAGCGTATCTTTTCGCACTGCAGGGTTGTAAACAGGTGATGTTCAACAGAGATGACAGTAGGTCTTGTCTTTATCGCATGTTTCTAGGCAGTGTATTTTAGAAGATGACTAATTCCATCTGTTTCCCTAGCGGAAAAAGGTCTCCCGCATGAGTGAATGCACCATCACATTTCTTCCCCATGATAGAGCAGTAACTGTCTCTAGTGGAGAGAGTCTCATACGGGCCGCTCTGCAGGCCGGAGTGCATATTAATGCTTCCTGCGGCGGCGAAGGCGTATGCGGGAAATGCCGCGTTCTTGTTGAAAAAGGAAGTGTTTCAGAAGGGATAACAGAACGAGTCAGTAAAGAGGATAGCGACAAAGGTTATCGCTTAGCCTGTCTCGCCAAAGTTACCGAAGACGTCACAATACGCATCCCCATCGAGTCCTCCATTGATAAAAGTGTGATGAACCTGCAGGCCACTCCCCGCAGGACAGCCACAATTAAGCACATGGACTTTGAGAGCCTGAAAGAAGAAGGGCTCTTTATCCCACCTGTTGAAAAAATATTTCTCACCCTCTCGCCGCCAAATGCCCAGAATAATATGCCTGATGTCACCAGGCTCATTGAATATCTTAAACTTGAGGCAAGTGAACATAAGCTAGAACTTACTTTGCCCGTTATCAGGAAACTTCCTGGAGTAATGCGGGAAAGTGATTTTCAGTTGACAGTAACAGTGATTCGCCCTGTAAGAAGCGACGGAAAAAATCTCATTACCAACGTTCAAGCAGGTGACAAAACTGGGTCCAATTACGCAGTGGCAATGGATATTGGGACCACAACTATCTATGGCCAACTTATTGATTTGTCGACCGGTGAATGCCTCGGCGAAGCGGGCGATTTCAATGGTCAGATAAGTTATGGTGAGGATGTCATTACCCGTATTATGTATGCGGAGAAACCGAGCGGACTTGAAAAACTTCAGGAAGTTGTGACCGCTACAATCAATAGTGTGCTTGAAAAGATCATTCGTCAGTCGAAGATTGATCGTGAGGATATCTCCACCATTACCTTTTCAGGCAATACCACCATGACCCAGCTGTTTCTGAAAATTGATCCCAGAAACATCCGCAGGGCACCCTACGTACCAACCGCAACGATGTATCCTCCGTTTACCGCCATAACTCTTGGAGTAAATATCAACGAGCATTGCATAGCCCTTATCTATCCGCAGGTCTCAAGCTTTGTTGGAGGCGATATCGTCGCCGGAGTAATGGGTTCAGGGATGTATCGCAAAGAAGAGTTAACCCTTTTCCTCGATATCGGTACCAATGCAGAACTGGTGGTCGGCAATAAAGACTGGCTTGCCTGCACCGCCTGTTCCGCTGGCCCAGCCTTTGAAGGCGGCGGCATTGAGTTTGGAATGCGCGCTGCCAAGGGTGCCATTGAAGATTTCTCCATGGATCCGGTGACCTTTAACCCGATGATTTTTACCATTGGCGATGTGAGACCCAAGGGAATTTGTGGGTCCGGGCTTATCACCATGGCCGCCGTCATGTTTGAGATGGGCTTGATCAATAACAGGGGGAAATTCAACCGTGATTTAGGTACCCCGAGGATCAGAAAGACCAACCATGTCTGGGAGTATGTCATAGCCTGGAAGGATGAAACGCAGATTGATCGCGACATAGTCTTAACCGAGCCTGATCTTGATAATCTTATTCGTGCAAAAGGTGCAATCTACAGTGGTTGCATGACGTTACTCGAAGAAGTAGGATTGTCGATGGATGAGGTGGAGCACATCATTTTAGCAGGCGGGTTTGGCAGTTACATTGATCTGGAAAAGGCTATGGTTCTAGGCTTATTGCCTGAGATTGATCCTGAGCGTGTTACTTTTATTGGTAACGGTTCACTCATGGGAGCACGGATGAGCTCTCTTACCAATCGAATTCGTAAGGACGTTGTGTCGGTGACTCAGAAAATGACAAATTTCGAACTCTCTGAAACACCTTCATATATGGATAATTATATTGCAGCGATGTTTCTGCCACACACAGAAATTGAAAAATTTCCTCGTTTAAAGGCTCGAATGCAGGCCAGGAAGGATAGCGCGTCTCGGTAGTATACTATCTTTTATTGTCCGGTGCTGGCAGGGCGAAGCATTGCAGAAAAAAGTTTGATAGTTTTAGTATCATTTTGTACCTCTTGTTGTTTGGCTAGTGTTGAAAAAGGGGGGGTTGACGTTTTAGTAAAACCCAACCCTCAGGAGAAAAATTACTCACCAGTAAGGAGGCAAAAGTGGGATTTAAACTGAAGAAGGAATCCTATACAGGCGGCATTAAGGCAATTTCCATTGGGAAAGGTGATGCAGCTATTACTGTGGGAGGTGAGACATGTTATCCCTTCTATACATTCGAAGGTGACATGCCGAACAAACCCATTATTGCAATGGAAATTTGGGATATCGAGCCGACTGATTGGGCTGCGCCGGTTTTGGCGCACTTCAAAGATGTTATGTCAGACCCTGCTGCTTGGGCCAAAAAATGTGTCGATGTTTTTAAGGCTGATGCAATCGTCATTCAGCTGAAAAGTATTGATCCCAACGATCAAGATGCCACTCCAGAATCTGCCGCTGAAACGGTAAAAAAAGTTCTGGCGGCAATCAATGTTCCCCTGATAGTCTGGGGATGTTCAAATCCTGCCAAAGATGAGGCAGTTCTCAAGGTCGTTGCAGAAAAGTGCCAGGGCGACAATCTGGTTCTAGGCCCAGTCGAAGAGAAAAACTATAAGGGTATTGGTGCTGCGGCTATGGGTTATGGCCATGCAATTATATCCTCATCACCGATCGATGTTAACCTGGCAAAACAGGTGAACATTCTTTTGGAAAATCTTGGCATGCCGATGGAAAGAGTTTTAGTTGATCCCACCACAGGTGGCCTCGGCTACGGTCTTGAGTATACCTATTCGGTAATGGAAAGATTAACTATGGCCGCTATGGTTCAGGGCGATGAAAAACTCCAGTACCCGATGATCAACAACTTGGGTAATGAGGTCTGGAAATGTAAAGAGGCCAAACTGACCGCTGCCGAGGCACCACTCTTGGGTGATCCAGAAAAACGCGGTGTTATGATGGAGGCCATCGGCGCTATTTCCTATCTCCTCAGTGGCTCCAATGTACTTATTATGCGCCATCCTGAGGCAATCAGATTAACCAAGGAATTCATCACTGCTCTCGCCGATGGTGGTTCTTTGACTGATTCTGCAGCCATTGCTAAGATTTTAGATGAAGCAAATATTGACTTTGCAGCGCTGTCTCCGGCAGCAGATCTGACAATTGTCGAAGAAGAAAAGAAAGCCGCTCCTGCCAAGAAGGCCGCACCTGCAGCTGCAGCTGCTCCTGCCCCTGCAGCCAAAGCCGCCGCACCTGCTGCTCCCGCAAAAGTTGAGCCTAAAGTTGAAACTCCAGCCGCTCCTGCAGTAGATCCTGCAGCTCAGGCGAAGGCCGACGCGGAAGCTCAAGCGAATGCAGCAGCCAAGGCTGAAGCAGATGCTAAAGCAAAAGCTGACGCCGAAGTGAAGGCCAAAGCAGATGCTGAGGCTAAGGCAAAAGCTGATGCTGAAGCAAAAGCGCAGGCTGAAGCAGATGCCTTGAAGGCTGAAGCAGCCCAAAGGGAAGAAGAAGAAAAGGCTTTAAAAAGATTGAGAGCACAGGCCCGTCAGGCACACGATGACGCGGCTGCTGCCAATCCAGGAGCTGAAATGGTAATGACCGCTGCTGCGGAACAGAAGTCAGCTCAGGATAAAATCCTGGATATGCTGGATAGATTCCACAAGAGAAAATAGGTTAGGATATCAATTAGTAAAAGAAAGCGATGAAAAGCTCTTGAGATAATTGATAATCTCAAAAACTCTACGAGGAGGAACCTCGATATGGCAGAAGTAAAAGCAAAAATTGTTAAATTAGCTGATCCGATGGAAGCATCTATTGAGCCGTCAACCCAGGAAATGATCCGCAGAGCTCAGCAGCTCGGTATAGAAACGGTCTTTGACCGTGCTGTAACCATGAAGCCCTGCGCCATTGGTCTTCAGGGTATATGTTGTAAAAATTGCGCAATGGGCCCATGTCGTCTGCCTTTACCAAAAGATGGCATTCAGGGCGAAGATACCCGAAAAGGTCTTTGTGGTGCGACAGCTAACACCATCTGCGCAAGAAACTTTGCCCGCATGATCGCTGCCGGCGCCGCTGCTCACTCCGATCACGGCCGTGCGGTTGCAACTACTTTTCTTGCGATGGCGAAAGGTGAGGCAAAAGACTATAAAATTAAGGATCCCGCCAAGCTGATTCAAATAGCTCCATATTTTAATGTAGCTACGACTGTTGAAGAGGATGGCGTTACCAAAGACAGGGATATTACTGAGATTGCTCTTGGTGTAGGTGAAGCAGCAATTCGAGAATGGGGCAAGCCATCAGGTACTCTTGCTTATCTGAAAAGGGCTCCTCAGCCACTGCAGGATAAATGGGCAGCAGAAGGCGTTATGCCAAGAAATATAGATCGTGAGATCGTTGAAATCATGCATCGGACCCATATGGGTGTTGATCAGGATTTTAAAAACCTGATGAAGCAAGGCACCCGTGCATCTCTCGCCGATGGCTGGGGTGGTGCTATGATTGCTACTGATCTCCAGGATGTAATGTTTGGCAGCCCGACCCCTCTACAAGCCGAGGCCAACCTTGGCGTTATGAAAGCAGACCATGTCAACATTATTGTTCACGGTCATGAGCCTCTTCTCTCTGAGATGATAGTTGCTGCTGCACAATCTCAGGAGATGGTTGACTATGCTAAGACCAAAGGTGCCAAAGGTATCCAACTCGGCGGCATCTGCTGTACCGCCAATGAGGTTCTTCAACGTCATGGTGTACCACCTGCAGGGACCTTCCTCCAGCAGGAACTGGCGATCATCACTGGTGCCTGTGATGCAATGGTAGTAGACGTCCAGTGCATCTTCCAGAACCTTGCCAACGTTGCAAAATGTTTTCATACCAAACTAATTACCACTCATCCAATCGCCAAGATGGAGCAGGATAATGTGGTACATATTGAGTTTGACGAGCATCACGCGATGGAAGATGCCATTCGTATCGTCAAAATCGCCATTGATAACTACACCAAACGTGGTGCTGAGGTGATGATTCCTAATCATAAAACTCAGCAGATTGCCGGTTTTGGTGTTGAGTCTATCAAATATCACCTCGGTGGAAGTTTCCGTGGTGACTATTTCACCCTAAACGACAATATCATCAATGGCCGTATTCGTGGTCTCGCTGGTGTTGTTGGTTGTAATAACGCTCGTACCAAGCACAATGAAGAACACATTGTTCTCATGAAAGAGCTGATCAAAAACGATGTTCTTGTTTTGACCACCGGTTGTAGTGCTATTGCCGCTGGTATCCACGGTTTACTCACCCCTGAATCGGCTGCTGTGCATTGTGGCCCAGGCCTCCGTGAGGTTTGTGAAACTGTTGGTATTCCACCTGTTCTCCACCTTGGCTCCTGTGTTGATAACAGTCGTATCTTGCTGGCTGCAACCGAGGTTGTTAAAGCTGGTGGACTTGGTAACGATATCTGTGATCTGCCTGCTGCCGGTAGTGCACCTGAGTGGATGAGCGAAAAAGCAATTGCTATTGGACAATATTTCGTTGCTTCGGGTGTTTATACAGTTTTTGGTTACCATATGCCGGTTGAAGGTGCTCCAGTCTTTAAAGATTATCTCTATAAAGAAATGGAGAACATCTATGGTGGTAAATGGGATTGTGAGCCTGATCCGATTAAGCATGCCCATAAGATGATCGCCCATATTGACAAGAAACGTAAGGAACTTGGCATCGATAAGGCTCGTGACAGGGTTCTTATGGATATGGCTGACAGACAAGCCCTTGGAATGGAATAATATAATATAAACGATTACGTTATATCTAATATAAGGAGTAAAGCATGTCTAGATT
>ERZ889078.3354-NODE-3354-length-10645-cov-10.158357_pt1 | contig 10645 bp, 9 predicted proteins | sample MGYA00521266_ERZ889078 | MGnify/ENA primary metagenome ERZ889078 (study PRJEB32303, sample SAMEA104408618) | aquatic metagenome | biome: Brackish water; feature: Pelagic; material: water | place: Baltic Sea | collected 2014-06-16T06:34:00 | depth 76,534 m ... | reverse complement strand
ACTTCCGCATCATATCAGAACAAGATCTTCGGGTTTTGGAGTGAGCGGAGTATACCTTACAATGCGAAAGCCATTTGGGCGGGCACTTTGTGATTTGTCATTTGCAGTAACTGGAGCGGGGCAATTCTTCCGGTGATATTCTCGAATAGGAAAACCAAGTTGGGGTTTAAAGCCTCGTCCATTAGATCGTGTCCCGGTGCAATATCGCTCATGCTGTTTCTTCAAAAGCCTATCGTTGCGTGGACTGCCCTTTTCCAGGATGAATATTTTTCCTGACGTCGAGTTTCGTCCATGTTTGGCACAAATTGAGTTTCACGGACCCATTGAGCGGCAAATTGGTCTTGATCTGGGTAAACGCCAACATGTTTTCCTGCAAGCCAAGCCACCCCCAGAGCTGTGGTTTCCCGGGTAGTTGGCCGGTCCACCGGTGCGCCAATAATGTCGGACAAAAACTGCATCGCCCAGTCGTTGGCGGACATGCCGCCATCGACTCTTAAGGTCGGTTGGACGCTAGTCGCTTGCCAGTCGGCGGACATCGCTTCCAGCAGGTCACGTGTTTGGTAGGCCAAACTCTCAAGCGCAGCTTTGGCCAGTTCAGCACGGCCTGTGGCACGGGTCAATCCAAAGGCGGCGCCGCGACATTCCGCGTTCCAATAAGGCGCGCCCAGCCCGACAAAGGCGGGAACGAGAACGACGTTTTGATGCGGATCGGCGTGTTCGGCCAGCGCCTGCGTTTCAGACGCTTTGGTGATGATTTTCAGGCCATCACGCAGCCATTGCACGACAGCACCTGCAACAAAGATCGAGCCTTCGAGCGCATAAGTTGTTTTTCCATCCAACTGATAGGCAATCGTGGTCAGCAAGCGGTTCTGCGAGATAACCGGCGTCTGACCTGTGTTTAACAGTGCAAAACAACCGGTTCCGTAAGTCGATTTCATCATGCCCGGTTGAAAGCAGGCTTGACCCAACGTGGCGGCCTGTTGATCCCCAGCGACGCCACAAATCGGAATTTCACAATCAAACCAATCCGCATCCGTATGACCGAAGTTAGCGGCGCAATCTTTGACTTCAGGCAACATCTGCATTGGAATATCCAGCAAGTCACAGATTGTCCTGCTCCAGCGTCCTTTGCTAATATCATAAAGCATTGTGCGTGCGGCGTTTGTCGCGTCCGTTGCATGAACAGCCCCGCCAGTCAGCTTCCAAATCAGGAAACTATCGACCGTGCCGAACAATAGCGCGCCGTTAACTGCACGTTCCCGTGCACCGTCCACGTGGTCCAAAATCCACTTGAGCTTGGTGCTCGAAAAATACGGATCAATCAAAAGCCCCGTGCGCTGTTTGATCATTGCCTCGTGTCCTGCGTCGCGCAAAATCTGGCACTGTTCGGCAGTGCGCCTGTCTTGCCAGACAATCGCGTTGTGAATGGGGTCGCCCGTTTCCTTGTCCCAGACAATCACCGTTTCGCGCTGATTGGTGATGCCGATTGCCGCGATCTGGGCAGGCGTTATACCAGCGCGCTTCATTGCACCATGACAGGTCGAGACAGTCGTGAACCACAAGTCTTTGGGATCATGTTCGACCCAGCCAGATTGCGGGAAATACTGGGCGAATTCTTCTTGATCGCTGGCAACGACATTCATCGCGGCATCAAACAAAATCGCTCGGGTTGATGTGGTGCCCTGATCAATTGCGAGGATGTAGGTCATGGGGAGCCGTTGTGTTGAGTAGCAAATTTGTTGCTGCCAAAAAACTTGGCTGCTGGCGTTTGCGGTCATCATAGAGGGGGAGAAGGAGGGTGTCTGGGGCCAACACAGTGGCCCCAGAACTTTAGCTTACTGCCAAGATTTGATCAGTTCGTCGTATGCGATCGTAACTGGCGTTTCGTCTTCGTTTTCCAGTTTCGCCTTTGGCGAACCGGGCTGCGCAAGCCAATAGGCTGGATCACGCTCTTCGTTCATCACAGGACCGAGGTCACCTTGAACACCAGAGCGCTCAATACGGATCATGACTTTTTCCTGATCTGCACAAAGCGTGTCGAGCGCTTCTTGCGGTGTTTTTGCACCGGACATTGCGTCACCGATGTTCTGCCACCACAACTGAGCCAGCTTTGGATAGTCAGGAACGTTGGTGCCGGTTGGCGACCATTGAACCCGCGCTGGTGAGCGATAGAACTCGATCAGACCACCCAATTTCGGCGCACGATCCGTAAAGCTTTGGTGTTGGATCGTTGATTCACGAATGAATGTCAGACCAACATGGCTTTTCTTCACGTCCACAGTCTTGGAAGTGACAAACTGGGCATAGAGCCAGGCCGCTTGTGCACGATCCACCGGAGTAGATTTCATCAGAGTCCAAGAACCGGCATCTTGATAGCCAATCTTTGTTCCTTCAGTCCAGTAAGACCCGTGAGGCGAAGGTGCCATGCGCCACTTTGGCGTGCCATCCGCGTTCATTACGGGCAGATCAGGCTCTACTGATGCTGCAGTAAACGCTGTGTACCAGAACATCTGCTGGGCCACGTTCCCTTGCGCAGGAATTGGTCCCGCTTCAGAGAACGTCATACCGGCTGCTGCAGGTGGCGAGTATTTTTCCAACCACTCGATCGCTTTTGTTACCGCATAAACAGCTGCCGGGCCGTTGGTCGCACCACCACGAGCAACACACGAGCCAACCGGTTGCGATTTCTCGTTGACGCGGATACCCCATTCGTCAACTGGCAGGCCGTTTGGCTCACCTACGTCGCCAGCACCAGCCATAGACAGCCAAGCATCAGTGTAACGCCAACCCAAGGATGGGTCTTTCTTGCCATAGTCCATGTTACCATAGACTGCGCCTTCTACCCCAAGACGCGATAAGTCACGGCCAGTGAAAAATTCAGCGATATCTTCATATGCTGACCAGTTCACAGGAACCCCCAGATCATAGCCAAACTTCGCTTTGAAGTCGGTTTTGTTCTGTTCGTCGTTGAACCAATCATACCGGAACCAATACAGGTTCGCGAACTGCTGGTCTGGCAACTGATAAACTTTGCCATCCGGACCCGTGGTGAACGAAAGACCAATAAAATCTTCCAGATCTAGATTGGGGTTGGTCACGCCAGCGCCCTCACCAGCCATCCAGTCGGTCAGGTTGCGGGCTTGTTGGTAACGCCAATGCGTCCCGATCAAGTCGGAATCGTTGATATAGGCGTCATAGATGTTTTCGCCAGACTGCATTTGTGTTTGCAGCTTTTCAACAACGTCGCCTTCACCGATCAGGTCATGTGTGACCTTGATACCAGTGATGGCTTCAAACGCAGGGGCCAGAACGGTGGACTCGTATGTGTGAGTACCAATCGTTTCGGAAACCACGTTGATCGACATGCCAGCGTATGGCTTCGCCGCGTCGACAAAAAACTGAAGTTCAGCTTCTTGATCAGCGCGAGACAGCGTCGAAAGATCACCGATCTCACTGTCAAGGAATGCCTTTGCGGCATTCATATCTGCGAACGCCGGTGCGGCAAGCATGCAAACAGCAATGCTTAACGCAGTCGTTCCTTTAAATCGCAAGTTCATTTTTGTTCCTCCCTATGATTAGAACGTTCAAGATGGCCCAAATCTTGCAAACTGAACCGTCCAATAATGTCGTCCGTTAAACCCAGCGGAAAACCGCAATGGCATAAAAGAGACATACGATCAGTGCACCCCACTGGGGGGCACTGAGCATTCCAAGCCAAGCCAAATTAATAAAGGCCGAGCCCAGTAGCGTGATGAACAACCTGTCACCGCGCGTCGTTTCGATCCGAAGAATGCCGTTGCGCGGCACCTCGGGAAATTTGATCGCAAGCATCGTAAAAGTGATCAGTGTGGCTGCGATTATCGCGAAAAAAGCGGCAGTCGGCCAAGTCCAAGCCATCCATTCCATTGAATATCCTCCTTCTTTCGTTTGTTATACCCGGCCCAAGGCAAAGCCCTTGGCGATGTAGTTGCGGACAAAATAGATAACCAAAGCACCCGGTAGGATCGTCAGAACCCCGGCGGCTGCCAGTACACCCCAGTCGATGCCAGCGGCACCCACGGTTCGGGTCATTGTCGCTGCGATCGGTTTGGCATTCACGCTTGTCAGCGTTCGGCTGAGAAGCAGTTCAACCCAACTGAACATGAACAGAAAGAACGCTGTGACACCAATACCAGACGCGACAAGCGGTGTGAAAATCCGAATAAAAAATCGCGGGAAAGAATAGCCATCGATATAGGCTGTTTCGTCGATTTCCTTGGGCACACCGCGCATGAACCCTTCCAGGATCCAAACCGCCAACGGGACGTTGAACAGGCAATGGGCAAGTGCGACAGCGATATGTGTGTCAAACAGCCCGATGGAGCTGTAAAGCTGAAAGAATGGCAGTGCGAACACGGCAGGTGGTGCCATCCGGTTGGTCAAAAGCCAGAAAAACAGATGCTTGTCACCCAGAAATGTATAGCGGCTGAACGCATAGGCCGCAGGCAAGGCGACAAGCAGCGAGATCACCATATTCATCACAACATAAGCCATCGAGTTTAGATAGCCCGTGTACCACGACGCGTCCGTCAGGATGGTCAGGTAGTTGTTAAACGTTAAGTCCCGTGGCCAAAGGGTGAAGCTGTTCAAAATCTCCGAATTTGTCTTAAGGCTCATCATCAACAGCCAGTAGATTGGCAGTAAAAGAAACAGCAAGTACAACCCTATCACGATTGCGCTGCCCTTAACTTTCGGCAAGCCGGTTCCGCGTGTCTTTGCGATGGGATGCGTAAGATCAGACATCAGTGGCCATCCCTTTTGTCGAGGTTGGTCATTACCGTGTAAAAGACGTAAGACACCAACAGTATCACCAGATAATACATGATCGAGAATGCCGCTGCGGGGCCAAGGTCGAATTGACCCAGTGCCATCTTGACCAGATCAATTGACAAATACGTCGTCGAATTTCCGGGCCCGCCACCAGTCACCACAAAAGGCTCTGTGTAGATCATAAAGCTGTCCATAAACCGCAACAGGATCGCGATCATCAGAACACCCATGATCTTGGGTAACTCGATGAAGCGGAATACTTTCCAGCGGCTGGCCTGATCGATTTTGGCCGCCTGATAATAAGCATCTGGGATCGATTGCAGACCGGCATAAGCCAACAGCGCCACCAGCGATGTCCAATGCCAGACATCCATCACAATAACCGTGATCCATGCCGCATAAAAATCTTGGGTATAGTTGTAATCGATACCAATCGCAGAAAGCGTGTAACCCAGAAGCCCAATGTCGACACGGCCGAAAATCTGCCAAATCGTCCCCACTACGTTCCATGGAATAAGCAGCGGCAACGACATCAGCACCAAACATAGCGAGGCCCAAAATCCCTTTTTCGGCATGTTCAGCGCAACAAAGACACCAAGCGGGATTTCGATGGCTAAAATAATCGCTGAAAAGGCAATCTGACGACCCAACGCATCCCACATCCGCTCGGACGACATCATCTCTTTAAACCATTCGAGGCCAGCCCAGAAAAATTGATTTTTGCCAAAGGTATCTTGCACAGAATAGTTCACGACCGTCATTAACGGTATGACCGCAGAAAATGCGACGAGCAAAAGCACGGGTAAGATAAGGAACCAAGCTTTTTGATTGACTGTTTTATTCATGGTGCATTCCTTGCGCCAGATTGCAGTGCAGGCGATTTTGCTTCTGGGTCATATTAAGCCGCCTTGGGCGCGACGCGCCAACTGTCTGCGTAAACATTGATACCAGCGGTATCGAAGACCACACGGTTCATTTCGGGGGTGATATTCTCGCCCTCTGGGGCGATTATATTGATCTCAGTGCCGTAAAAATCGGTGCGCACTATCTTGTGACGGCCAACATCCTCAACCCGTTTGATGGTTATTGGAAGGCCTTCGTTTCCGACTTGAAGAGAGGCGAATTCAGGGCGGACACCAATTTCGACTTTGCCGGTCGGTGTCCCGAATTCCTTGCCCAACGAAATCTGCGTACCTGCTATAACCGCCGTGTTGCCGGTAACTTTGGCATCCAGCACGTTCATGCCGGGCGAGCCGATAAAATAGCCAACAAACGTATGTTCCGGAGCTTCGAACAATTCCTGCGGGGTGCCCATCTGAACGACACGCCCTTCATGCATCACAGCCACTTTGTCTGCAAATGTCAGCGCTTCGGTCTGGTCGTGCGTCACATAGATCATTGTGTGACCAAACTCGTGATGCAGCGATTTCAACTGGGTGCGCAGTTCCCATTTCATATGTGGGTCGATCACTGTCAACGGCTCGTCAAACAACAGCGCATTCACGTCTTCGCGTACCATACCGCGGCCCAGTGAAATCTTTTGTTTTGCGTCAGCGGTCAAGCCACGGGCCTTGCGATCCAGCATGGACTCCATGCCGATCATGTTTGCAATCTGCTGCACCCGATCACGCACATACGACGCGTCTGCGCCCCTATTTCTTAGCGGAAAGGCGAGGTTGTCGCGTACCGTCATCGTATCGTAAACGACCGGGAACTGGAAAACTTGCGCAATATTGCGCTGTGTGGTCGGGGCCATCGTCACATCGCGGTCATTAAATAGGATCCGCCCCTGACTTGGATGCAGCAGACCAGATATGATGTTCAAAAGCGTGGACTTGCCGCAACCCGAGGCGCCTAGCAGTGCATAGGCTTCGCCATCTGCCCAATCGTGGTTTAACGCTTTCAACGCAAAATCATCTTCGTTCAACGGGTTAGGCATGTACGAATGCGCCAGATTTTCGAGGGTAATTTTTGCCATTCTGTGCTCCCTCAGGCTGCGGTTGCGTATGAAGCAGGCGCGACCGAAGTGCCGTCTTCTGCAAAGATGTAAATGTGGCGCGGATCTAGATAGACGTTCAAAGATGCGCCAATCTGCAAGTTTTTGACCCCATGAATAAGACCAACCCAATTCTCGCCATGGTGATCTAAATGGACGAATGTCTCTGACCCGGTGATCTCGGTCACTTGCAACCTGCCGGTGAACTCCAAAGCATCCTGCACCCGTTTATCAAGCTCTAGGTGGTTCGGGCGAAACCCGGCAACATAGTCGCCATCGTCCAAACCCGCGAGCGCACCAGACGCAGCAGCAGCCTGCCCATCACCAAAAATCAAACGGTCGCCAGATTTCTGGATTTTCAAAAAATTCATCGGCGGATCAGAAAATACACGCGCAGTTACGGCGTTAACGGGCTGTCTGTAAACAAATGGCATCTTGCCAAATTGGGTGATCCTGCCTTCCCACATTGTAGCCGTATTGCCGCCCAGCAGCAGCGCCTCTTCGGGTTCGGTTGTGGCGTAAACAAAGATAGAACCGGCTTCCTCGAAAATCTTGGGGATCTCAGTGCGCAGCTCTTCGCGCAACTTATAATCAAGGTTGGCCAACGGTTCATCCAGCAAAACCAGCCCGGCGTCTTTGACCAGTGCACGCGCAAGCGCACAGCGTTGTTGCTGACCACCCGACAATTCCAGCGGTTTGCGGTCAAGGAAGGGCGACAGTTTCATCAGATCAGCGGCCTTTTTGACAGCGGCATCGATTTGACTGGCCGTTTGTTTTAACAACCGCATCGGGCTGGCGATGTTTTCATAGACGGTCATCGACGGGTAGTTGATGAATTGCTGATAGACCATGGCAACGCCCCGATCCTGAACCCGCATGCCAGTTACGTCGCGACCACCCCAAATGATTTTACCACTGTTGGGAACATCAAGGCCCGCCATCAGTCGCATCAAGGATGTTTTGCCCGACGAAGTTGGCCCAAGCAAAACGTTCATCGTTCCGGTCTGTAGCTCTAGATCGGTTGGGTGAATATGTGTCTGGCCATTCACGACCTTGGACACGCCCATCAGAACAAGTGACATTTCGCTTTCTCCCTTTGCAGCCTAAACTGCGGTTTGCTTAAGCGGACGGGCGCTGCCGTGCGCCATCCATACATCGAGCAATTCGATTTCCTGCGGCGTCAACCGCAGGCCCAATTTCGAGCGACGCCAAACGATGTCTTCAGCGCAGTGCGCATATTCATTTTGCATCAACCAGATAACTTCCCGCTCGGTCAGATTGGCGCCAAAATTCTGCCCCAAATCATCTTCGGTTTTTGCGTCACCAAGAACCTCAAACGCATCCAGACCGTAGGCTTTGACCAGACGTGTTGCCCATCGCGCGCTCAAGAATGGATAGCTTGTCCGCATCCGCGTGATTAACGCTGGCACCCCATCAACCGGAAAATCCCCGCCCGGCAGTGCAATGCCAGATGTCCAGGGCTTTCCTAGGTTTGGGAAAAACGGTGCAACTTTTTCCAACGCCGTTTCCGCCAGTCTGCGATACGTGGTGATTTTCCCGCCAAATACATTCAGGATTGGGGCCCCGGCAGAGCTATCCACTTTCAAAACGTAATCCCGCGTGGCCGAAGTGGCAGAACTGGCAGAACTGGCGCCATCATTATAAAGCGGACGCACGCCGGAATAGGCCCAGACGATGTCCTTGGTGGTGATGGCTTGCTTTAGGTATCGTGACGCAAATTCCACAAGATAATCCCGCTCTTGCGCCGTGCATTCCGGCTTGACGTTCACGTCGTCATGATCAGCGTCAGTCGTCCCAATTAGGGTGAAATCTGTTTCATAGGGGATGGTGAAAATAATCCGTCCATCTTCGCCTTGAAAGAAATAGCATTTATCGTGGTCGTAAAGTTTGCGCGTCACAATATGGCTGCCACGCACCAATCGGACACCTTCTGTCGTGTTAACCCGCGCTATATTTCGGATAACGTCTTCCACCCATGGGCCGCCGGCGTTGACCAATATTCGCGCAAAGACGAGACGCTGCGTTTGGCTGTCTTTGTCCTCAAGCGTAACTTGCCAAATCCCGTCGACTTGTTGCGCGGAGATGACTTTGGTGCGCACATTAATGCGCGCGCCATGGGCCGCGGCGTCCCGCGCGTTCAACACAACCAGCCGGCTGTCTTCGATCCAGCAGTCGGAGTACTCAAAGGCTTTTTCGAACCGATCTTGCAGCGGGCCACCCTCTGGCGTTTTGGCGAGTTGAAGCGACGCGGTCCCTTTCAGGATTTGGCGACCGCCAAGATTATCATAAAGGAACAGGCCAAATCGGATGAGCCAAGCAGGGCGACGTCCCTTCATCCAAGGCATCAGAACATTCAGCACCTTTGATGTTGGCGTATCGCTCTCAAACTGCATGTCTTTGTGGTACGGCAACACAAAGCGCATCGGCCAAGAGATGTGCGGCATCGCCTTAAGAAGCGTCTCACGTTCCATCAACGCTTCGCGCACAAGTCGAATTTCCCAGTACTCAAGATACCGCAAGCCACCGTGAAAAAGCTTTGTCGATGCAGAGGAGGTAGCCGAGGCCAAATCGTTCATTTCGGCCAGTTCAACGCTCAGGCCACGGCCAGCCGCATCGCGGGCAATGCCGCATCCATTGATGCCGCCACCGATGATGAAAAGATCGACTACGTCATGATTGTTGTGCTGACTCACAGATCCCCCCTGGCCTATTTCTGGCGCTGCCTCCCAGCCTGCGTCTTGCTCACAACTAACCTCAAAGCCCAAAATAAATCAAGAAAGAATGTTCGTTATTGTTCTTTTTCGCATATATCACTGAAGACATGTTTTTTTTTATTCTTAATAATTTCGTTTTACGCAATTTTAACCCACATCCATGATCCGAGATCTTGACGAAGGTTCTAGACTGTTGACTGTATAAACATACAAAGCTAGGCATCGCGGTCACATCGGGCTGCGCGGTGGGTGATACGAGGGAGGGGTCGATGGTTTCTAATTTCAGACAGCGAGAGATACTTGATCTGGCGCGCAAAGACGGAAAAGTAACCGTAGACGGTCTGGCAAACTTTTACGATGTCACTGTTCAAACAATTAGAAGAGATCTGGCCGAACTCGCCGAAAGCGGTCAGCTTGAACGCGTCCACGGAGGGGCAGTCGTCCCCTCGGGTGTTGTCAACATTGTCTACGAAGAACGTCGCCGTCTGAACCAGAAAGGCAAGAAAGCGATTGCCCGGGCATGCGCTCAGTTAATACCGGATGGCGCATCGGTGTTCATGAATATCGGAACCAGCACCGAAGCCGTCGCGCAGGACTTACTTGATCACAAAAACCTGCTCGTTGTGACCAACAACCTTAACATCGCCAACATTTTGGCAGCAAACAAAAGTTGCGAAATCATCTTAGCTGGGGGTGTCCTTCGCCGCATCGATGGCGGAATCGTCGGCGGGCTGACTGCAGAGATGGTGCAACAATTTAAATTTGATTTCTCCATCTTGGGGTGTTCCGCGATTGATGCTGATGGTGACATTTTGGATTTTGATGGACAAGAAGTTATGGTCAGCCAGACAGCAATCCAAAGGTCACGCAAAGTTATGGTTGTGGCAGACCACCTGAAATTCTTACGAAATGCGCCACTCAAACTCTGCTCTCTCACCGACGTTGAAGTCCTTTTTACTGATAGGATATTGTCCGAGCCGCTGCTGACCAATTGCAAAAGCTGGGGAACCAACGTCGTAACCGCCTAGGGACAGAACCATTCTGTCAGCATGGCAGTGTCAGAGGAACTTTCTTGCCGGCTGGTTTCGCGCCGACTAGCGTCACC